>JAEEGL010311012.1_pt1 | contig 15218 bp, 10 predicted proteins | sample 9134231 | NCBI WGS metagenome assembly JAEEGL01 (sample SAMN16246548, study PRJNA631951) | gut metagenome | biome: gut microbiome; feature: rumen; material: fiber-attached | host: Bos | place: Iran: Karaj | collected 2018-10 | reverse complement strand
GATACAGTGTCTTTGGATATATGGCAAACCATGAACTCATGGAACACAAGCTGTTTGCACTTGTCTTCAGAGGCAGGGAACTTGAGCTCAGGATACATTACAACCTCGGCTGGACTCCGGTCGGAAAAGTAATGACTGTTACAAAAGAAGAGAACCCGTTCTTCGTTGATGAGATTGACGGTATGCCTGCAACTAACGTATACAACAAGTATCTCGGACTTAGGAACGATCAGATAATCCCCGGTAATCTCAGTGAATTTCCCCTCATCCTGTACAGGGAAGGGATCAAAATATCAAGGATCGGTATCGCAGGCGCAAAGGAAGGACAGCTTATTTTCGGGGCTCCTGTATATCTTAATGACAGGATTTCCTTAAGCTACGGTAATCCTGACGATCTCTTTGAAGAGATCAGGGATGACTGCAGAGCATTGAGTGATTTTGCCCCGCAGGCAGGAATGCTCATCGTATGCTCAAACAGAGTCATGCTCCTTCGCGAACGCGAGAACGAAGAGATCACGTTTTACAGAAAAACCATGAAATCGGCTCCTGCAGTATACGGTTACGGAGAAATATTCTATCTGGACGGAAAAGGGGGTGAGCTAAACAGCGCACTTGTATCTGTGGCGCTAAAGGAAGACACTTCATCAGATATGCTTAATTCACTGGAAGTAACCGATGACAGTGACAGCTCCAGGGATACGGCAGCTGACCCGCTTCCCTCACTCATGGTTCCGTTCGCCGACAGGCTGTCACGATTGTTCAAGGAAATGTCCGCAGATCTTATCAATGCAGTAAACGAGGCGGAAGACGCCAACAGAGCCAAGTCACTCTTCTACTCCTGCATTTCCCACGAGATCCGTACTCCCCTCAATTCAATACTCGGCATGAACGAGATGATACTACGGGAAAGCAGTGATGAAAACATCCTCGAATATGCACATAACATTAAAAACTCCGGAAAGATGCTGCTTCAGATAATAAATGATATCCTCGATACCGAGAAGCTTGAAGCGGGAAAGATGGAAATAGTTCCTGTTGAATACAGCATTGAAGATATGATAAAAGAACTTATAAGCATGACTTCGTATTCTGCCGACAGCAAGGGACTTAAGCTGAACAAACAGATCACCGGTGTTCTTCCCCCCATCCTGTTTGGTGATGCGGCAAGGATCAGACAATGCGCCCTTAATCTGCTAAACAATGCGATAAAATACACATCAGAAGGCTCGGTTACACTGTCGGTCAGCGTTACCCCCATGGTTGAACAGGACAAAGGGAAGCCGTCCGTCAGGCTGCATATCAGTGTCATTGATACAGGTATAGGAATAAAACCCGAAGATATCAAGAAGCTGAGCATACCCTTTGAAAGACTGGACAAGTCTAAAAATTACAATATCGAGGGCACAGGTCTTGGACTAAATATTGTTAAGAATCTTCTTGCTCTGATGGGTTCCGAACTTGAAATAGAAAGCACCTACGGTGAAGGTTCCGTTTTCTCTTTCAGTATTGTTCAGGAGTCCCGTGAGCCAAAGGACAGTCCGACTCAAACAGGAACAGACGATATCCCGGCTTCCGGCATCACGTTCAGAGACGCCGCCGTCCTTGTAGTCGATGACACTCCCGCAAATATCAGGGTTATGGAACTGTTCCTTAAAAAGAGTCTTATCAGGATCGATTCGGCAAAAGATGGACGGACAGCCCTTGAGATGCTGCGGAAAAAGAAATACGATATCATCTTTATAGACAGAAGAATGCCTGAAATGGACGGACTTGAAACCTTTAAACGGGCCAAAGAAGACCCGGATGGACTGAATGCCGGTTCTGTATATGTTATGTTAACCGCAGATGATGAGGCAAGTGAACGCGAAGCCTTTATAAACGAAGGCTTTGATGACTTTATGTCAAAACCGGTACAGATTGATAAGCTGATGGATCTGATAAAGAAATATCTTGGATGATCTTAAGAAGAAGTCCCGGCTCTCCTTATAAATACGCTTCCACAACAATACCGTCCTCAAAGTATTCCTCGCTGACTATCTGTGTGGTCCGACGAAGTGCATCAAGCTTACTTACCTCGTTATAAGAGAAAGTCATTCTCTTCAGTTCCCTGTCTTTTCTGAGTACCTCTTCTATCACCGCGGTGATACCGTCGATACCTTCACCGCTCAGCACAGACACTTCAAGGGAATGCTCTGCCCTCGGATCTTTATTGAAACGCAGGTTATTTATTTCTTCCTCTGTAAGCAGATCAACCTTGTTATATAACGTGATCACAGGTTTTCCCGTGACCTTAAGCTCATTCAGCGTTGAATAAACGGTGTCCATATGAAGCTCCATATCTTCGGCAGATGCATCTACCACATGAAGCAGGATATCCGCATATTTAACCTCCTCAAGGGTACTCCGGAAAGCATCTATCAGATTGTGCGGAAGCTTATTGATAAATCCGACCGTATCCGTCATAAGGACGTCTCTGCCTCCGGGAAGATGACATATCCTTGTTGTGGGATCAAGAGTAGCAAACAGCATATCCTGTGCAAGAACTCCGGCACCGGTCATACGGTTCAGCAGGGTTGATTTGCCGGCATTTGTGTATCCCATCACCGCGATCACCGGAATTCCGTTGTTTTCACGTTTTTTCCTTGTGGTTTCCCTTACTCTCTTCATCGAAGCAATGGAATTCTTCAGGATCGATATCCTCTTTAATATCCTCCTCCTGTCGGATTCAAGCTTGGTTTCTCCGGGACCTCTGGTTCCGATGCCGCCGCCAAGCCTTGACAGTGATTTGCCAAGACCCTGCAGATGTGACAGCCTGTACTTCTGCTGAGCCATCTCAACCTGTATCTTTCCTTCGTTTGTAGCGGCATGCGCCGCAAATATATCAAGGATCAGTACAGTCCTGTCAATCACCTTGGCGTTAACTGTATCGCTCAAATTCCTTATCTGCGCAGGTGTCAGCTCATCATCACACAGAATTCCCGTGGCTTCATGTATTTCGATCAGCGACCTTAATTCATCAGCCTTACCCTTACCGACATATGTTGCAGGATCCGGCTTATCAAGATGCTGCGTTACCTTAAATACCGCCTCACCACCTGCGGTTTCAAGCAGGGCTTCCAGCTCATCAAGCGATGTATTGTCCTCTCCCCAGCTCGTAACGCCCACAAGGATATATGATTCTTTTTCATTTGATCTCAGATTATCTAACATATGTTATTTAGTAATTCCCTCAAACCATAACCATGACAATCTTCTGTTAAGCTTATACAGAGCCGTGGCTATCCCAAATGCGATCAAGTATATGATCAATACCGAAGCGACAATCATCCACATAGGTAACATATCCGGATTAAGAAAAGGATACGGGATCATACTCATCGGCATTACCTCAGTTGCAAACAGCTGAATGATGATCAAACCGTAAACAGTAATAAACCAGGTTCCGTGTAACCGCATAAGGGGTCTGATCCTTCCTATCGGAGAATCATTGGTCAAAAAGGATAATACCATCAGTACAGGCATGATAGCATGTGTTACTATTTCATCCCATTCATCAAGAGCAGATGGATCTCCGAGTAAAAAACCGATAAAGACCACTATCATTATTACCGCTTCCGAAACAGCGCAGGACAACCTTATGAAATATACCGGAACACGGGTCATTTCATTTCCCGTAACTATTTCATAAATATTTACCATAATGAATATGAACGATCCTGTCATTGTGAAAAGAGTTCCGTCAACAGTAAGCCAGCGAAAAGCGTATATTCCGGCTTTTTGTGCAAAAACAAGATACATCGGAATGATACCGATCAAAACAAGAATAAATGAAATCAGAAGATTGATGGTTTTCTTCAGGCGAAAACGTCTGTCGAACCTTTCCATAACATTGTCAAGATTCACGTTATCCAATTTACTCATTATAAATGATCCTTTCGTGTCCGGTAATTACCCTGTCATATATCTCAAGCATTCTGTCAACAAAGCCTCTGTCATCGAAATCATCCGCTCTTTTTCTTGAATTGTCTCCCATCTTAAGACGCAACTCTTCATTAAGGAGCAGCTCGGAGACATATCTGCAAAACTCCTCTCCTGCTTCAAATATATAACCGTTCTTTCCGGCTTCCAAAACGCCCTCAAGACATTCATCATTACGGCAGACAAGAGGCAGACCGCATGCCATCGCCTCAAGGCAGGCCAGGCTGTTTACCTCAAAATCCGAGGCGGAAACAAAGATCGTACCAATATCATAATAACGATATATCTGCTCAGGTGAGATCCTTCCGATAAACTTTACAGAACTGTCGATATTTAATTCCACAGCCTCCTTCTCAAGTTTTTTCCGATACGGTCCGTCCCCCACGATCACGAGCTGTATACCGGGATCATCCGCAAGCAGCATAAGCATCCACTCAAGGATATCGGATATCTTCTTTTCCCTGCCAAGGCGCGACACAATAAGCAGGATCTTATTGTTATCCGATAAACCATATTTATTCATGAGTTCTCTACGTTCCCCGGGAGTATACACCTTCCGAAAATCCTGTAAATGTATTCCGTTACTCAATATAACGGCTCTGTCTTTTATAAATCTGTGCTGATCAAATGTAAGCGCCTTCTTTGACGGCAGTATTACAAAAGCCGCTCTTCTATATACAAAATACCCCCATACAGCGCTGATAAGAGTTATCGGAAAGCATTTATTAAATATGCCGAAAACATATTTTGTATAATCAGTATGCGATGTCATGATAATTGGAGTATTACATGCTTCGGCGATCATATATGCCATTATACAGGTTACTCCTTCGGTATGAATATGGATAATATCCGGTCTCCATTTAATTATCTCATCGATGTATGCATGCTTACGTACATGGCTTTTCTTCCATTCCGGAAAAAGAAACGATCTGTATGAGCGTATATAATAGTCATCCCCTTTTTTGTAACTTATTTTCCGGTCTGAAAGAGTAAGAACCTTAACTTCTAATCCGCGTCTTCTCATTTCATCTGCGTGAATTGCCGTAATCCTTGCCACTCCGTTTATATCAACCCGATATCCATCAGAAGCGATCAAAACCTTCAGATGTTTCATATGACGCATTCAATCTCCTGTCCATCCGTATTTGACAAGATCAACACACCCGTTATTTACTTCAATCCCATCCTCATTAAGAAGCTTTTCCTGAATATTTATCCCACCGAACACGAAAGCCTCCGCCAGCTTTCCGCTTGCATTTACCACACGATAGCATGGAATACCTTCGGGATCCGGATTCTTGTGAAGTGCATTACCGACAGCACGCGCCATCTTCGGATTTCCCGCAAGTGCGGCCACCGTTCCATAGGTTGCGACTTTTCCTTTGGGGATACTCTTAACGGCCTCATATATGCGCTTCGTCGGACTGTCCGATATAAGATCGTAGCTCTCGGCTATCATCAAACGTATATCATTTTCGGGAATGCTGCCATCAAGTATTATCGTATTCCAGTGATCCTTGTTCTGATGATATCCAGGCTGTACCGAAGCATATATATCGCGCCAGAAAAACGCTTTCTCCGGATCAACCTTGACATTAAGATTAATGTATCCGTTCCTCTCATATGTCCATAGAAACGCCTTTCTGTTTCCTCTGTAACGGACAAGTACCCAATTAGTATCGGAAAAAGGAACATCCTCATAAGCTCCGTCAAAGCTCAATCCGTATTCGATCGCTTCCTCTCTTGTTTTCATTTGTTCAGTCTTCCCTTTTCACACGACCTTTACAAGGTATGATATAAGCATTTCTTCATCAGTTACATGAACAGCCTCCATCCCCAGAGACCTTGCAGCTTCAACATTTCTTATAAGATCGTCAAAGAACACACATTTCTTCGGATCCAGATCATATTTATCGATCAGTGCCCTGAATATAGCCGGATCCGGCTTAAGACAGCGTACCTCGTAGGAAACTATCATCCCGTCAAGCCGGTCCATAAACGGGATTGCCTCCGTATGCTTTTTGAACAGGAATTCCGAATAGTTGGACAGAACATAGATCCTGTGTCCCTGCTCTTTAAGCTTCATGACAAGCTCCCATACCCTCGGTCTGTCAACCTTCATCCTCTCACCTTCATAGAAGAAACGTTTGATAACATCCGATTTCTCAGGATACAGGTCACAGTAATGTTCAATAACTCTGTCTATTTCCTTATGTCCGCCGTCAAAATCATCCCATATCGGATCCTCAAAGAGCTGCCGTCCTATCTCCTCGGCTTCTGTCACGGAAAGTCCGAAATCTTCCGTCAGCATCTCCTTCCAGCGATATCCGATCAGAACATTTCCCATATCAAAAATCAGGTTTTCATTAAATTTTCTTCTTTCCATCAATATCCTCCGGAAATACCGGGTTATTCTTCACTCTCCCTGATGTAAGCCTCGGATTTCCTCATTATATTGCATAGGTTATTCAAATCAAGCATCACATCTCCGGTTTCAAGTGAGTGATTTGCATTCTCAATCGTTGTTATGGGAATGTCAGCGGCAAGACTAAGCTCACGTACCGAAACGCAATCTGCCCAATTATCCTTCGTTCCGTTAAAAGCTATTCCACTCCCTTTGTCTGCATATTCAAAGGTCTGCTCAAGCGGCGTGTATAAAATATGCCTAACACTTCCCGTAACAGACCGTGCATATGCGGACGCAATTACCGTTCCTATGCTCTTCGAAATAAACAAAATATCGCTCTGTATCGAAAAATCAACCTCTTTTAACGCATCTTTGGTGGTTTCAAGAGCCAAATTTACGAAATACAGCAACTCTTTTTCACTTGCACCCTTAAGATTTACCTTATATTCGGGGTATTTTATCTTCCGGACATCATATCCGTTTGCCATTGCAATCTTAGTCGAATAATATAGAAGAGGTTTATCAGTATGATATCCGATACCCGGAAATATAACTGCGATCTTTTTCATGTTCTCTCCTGTTCCTTATATGTTCCTTATATGTACCAAATATGTAGCAAATAAAGGGCGACCAATGACAACCCGGCTGAGTCATCAGAAATCGCCCTTTGTACATCTTATTTAAGTCTCGAACCGAATATCACGCTCCGGCAAATTAATTCTCACCCTTCTCAAGAGCAAGTGTTCTTGTTGTGATATCACAAACCTCTGCAGGACCGTAATACTGGATAGCACCGGGATATGTAAATGCAGTTTCAACTGCCCACTTATCTCTGTTGGCTGCAAAGTATTTAAACGGAGCACCGTCAAGCTCAACCAGTGCCTTCCTTATAACAGGCTTATCCTCACCGTTTCTTCTCTCAATGTTCATCATCTTTGTAATAGGCATACCACCTGCATTCCACTCTTCGGCGGGCTTGCTGAGATTGGAAACTTTTGAAAGATAACCGGTGTAACCGTACTGTATAAGCATGAAAGCATTGTATCCGAGTGAATAGCAGTAGTCAGCATCGAAGTTCGACGGGAATGCACATCTTCCTTCATATCCGAAGAAGTGATGCTGCGTTGCATATTTACCCTTATATGTTCCCTTTGCCTTCCTTGCTGCGAGCTTATCTCCCACGAGTGCGGCAAACAATTTCTCGGATTCGATCAGTGAAACCTGTACGTTTCCGTGAGGATCTCTCTCGAGGAAGAGCTGCTGCTGAACAAACTGGGGAAGTATATCAAATACTGCGAACGCATCTTTGGACAATCCACCCTTGATGAACTCATATTTAGCATCCCAGTCGGGAAGTGCATTGAATTCTTCTGTCTTCCTACCTGCAAGAAGTTCATTTATCTCAGAAATGAGCATTGAGAATTCCGGAACAAACTCTACAATTCCTTCGGGAATAATGGCAACACCGAAGTTATCGCCGTTTGCTGCCCTCTTCTCAACAGAATCAGCAATATAATCAGCTATATCCGATATAGACATCTTCTTGGCGGCAACCTCTTCGCCTATAAGGCAGATGTTAGGCTGTGTTTCCAGTGCACATTCAAGCGCAACATGAGAAGCGCTTCGTCCCATAACCTTGATGAAATGCCAGTATTTCTTAGCTGAATTGGCATCTCTTTCAATATTTCCTATAAGCTCCGAATATGTCTTGGTAGCAGTATCGAAACCAAATGATGCCTCGATATCCTCATTCTTCAGATCTCCGTCTATCGTCTTGGGGCAGCCTATAACCTGTACTCCGGTATTGTTTGCTGCCATGTACTCTGCAAGAACCGCAGCGTTGGTATTCGAATCATCGCCGCCTATTATAACAATAGCTGTAAGACCATGCTTCTTTGCAACCTCGGTAACTATCTTGAACTGCTCTTCAGTCTCAAGCTTGGTACGTCCAGAACCGATAATATCAAAACCACCGGTGTTTCTGAATGCATCTATATATTCATCATCGAACTCAATGTAATTGTCATCTATAAGTCCGCTCGGACCACCCTTGAAGCCTAATAACACGTTGTTTTTATCGGTTGCCTTAAGGGCATCATAGAGTCCGCATACAACGTTATGTCCGCCCGGCGCCTGGCCTCCCGAAAGAATAACACCTACTACCTGTTTCTTTGCAACAGATGTATTGGTACCCTTTGCAAATGTGATCTCGTTCTTCCCGTATGTATTCGGGAAAAGAGCCTTGATCTTATCCTGGTCAGCTACACTCTCTGTTGCAGCTCCGTCTTTTACGCAGATTTCTGCGATACCGCCTCTAAGCATTCCGGGAAGCTTAGGAGCATATTCGTATCTTGCTTTCTGAAGAGGTGAAAGATTCATTGTAGTTCTCCTTTGCAATATTGTATTAAATGTGAATTGAAATTTGGTCCGTTTTCAACGAACATTCCCATTATAGCACATATTATCTATACCTGCCACCCTTAAATACAAGGCATCTCAACACTCCTGTATTTCAGAGTCATGCTCTTTTAAATATGTACTTATCTTTATGAAGCTGTCAGAGGATATGATATGCTCTATCTGACAGGCCTCATCTTCGGCAGTTTTCTCATCAATCCCTGTTTTTATCAGCCATTTCTTGAAAAATGTATGTTTATCATACGTGGTTTCGGCAATATCGCGTCCTTTTTCCGTAAGAAGAATCTTCCAGTCATCTCTTATTATATAGCCCTGATCCTCCAGCTTTTTTAAGGCGATGCTGGCGCTTGGCTTTGAATAACCCAACTGAGCAGCCACATCAGTCGATCTGCATGCCCCATTCTTTTTTATCTGGATAAGAATGGCTTCAAGGTAGTCCTCTTTCGACTTCCCTATAGAATTACTGTCCATATCGTCACCGGTCTTTCCAAAGTATTTAGTACAACTAATCAAAGTTAGTTACGCAAAATCAATTATATACCACTTCCGCTCATTTGTACATACTGATTACACTTGATATTATCCGTGATATTCACAGGTTACAATCCTGACATCTACAGTTTCCATCATCATTATCATTCCCATGTATCTCCCCAAATCCTGTTGCACAGGTCGACACAATACTGCCTTGAAAAATCACCTGTCTGACTCCTGATCTCATTTTCGCAAGCCATGGAATCGTCGTAATCTCTGAGCAAATATACGCTCACGCCATATTTTTCCTTTGATAAATGGCAGACCAGAGCATCTACGCCATAATCATTTATCGTAACATTACCATTGTTATCATATCCCAGTTCCACCTTCGCCATACCGCCAACCATGCGGTTGGAAATTCCTGTACCCTTTCCGGAGGTCCAGTTTACATAATTTCCAATAGAATAATATACCAGCATGCGATGTCCCGATCCGTCCTCAACCCATTCGATCGGCTCAATAACATGAGGATGTGTCCCGATCACTAGATCTGCCCCGTTTTCGCAGAATAACTTACTCCACTTCCTCTGTTCCTGTGTGACATCAAGGCTGTACTCGGTCCCCCAATGCGGACACACTATGGTAAAATCCGCATTTTCCTCGGCTTTTTTTATATCCTTTACAACATTTTCCTCCCTGAGAAGCTCAACTGACCAGGGCATATCCGCAGGAAGTTCTATTCCGTTTGTACCATAAGTATAATTAAGGATCGCAATCTTTATGCCATTTACTTCATATATAATAATATCATCCTTTTCATCCGCACTCTCATGTAAACCGGCAACTGTAATTTCCGGATGACTGGTTTCCCAGTAATCCATACAGTTAACCAGTCCCCTTTTTCCTCTGTCGAGTGCATGGTTGGTAGCATGACACACAACATCAAAGCCTGCGTCAGCCAATGCATCGCCAATCCCGTAAGGCGCGTTAAAGGCCGGATATCCCGTTACGCCCAGCTCTTCTCCTCCGATTATAACCTCCTGATTAACCAATGCGATATCTGCAGCCTTTATTTCCTCAATTGTATTTTCAAATATGGACGTATAATCATATTCCCCGTCATCCGACATGCAGGAACGGTTAATCGGAGAATGAAGCAGTATATCTCCTACCATAATGATCGAAATATCGCCGGATCCATCGGTGACTTCATTATTCTCGCGCTTCTCTTCCTTATTATCATATTCATTTTCTTCTTTCACCTTAACTTCACTCTTTACTCCACTGTTTATTTCGTTTTTTACCTCGATTTTATTTTCCTGTGCAATATTATTATGGGTGTAATTTTTGCAGGAGGACAAAAAAACAGAAATCAAAAGAAGTAAGATCAAAGAATACGTACAATTATTTTCGAAGATGATTTTATAAAATAACATATTTCTGTTTATTATTTTTTTAGTTAATTTATTCTTTTTCATATCGTATGTATTTTATTTCTCCTTTCATATTGTATGATTTAATGAATCACATGGTTTTACACTCCCCAAAATTGGATCACATTCAAAATCTTTCGGTTCTCTTTATCAAAAGGGTCGATTCGAGCGAACGCATTCCAGTCAATGGAGATTTTTTTGTATAACATTTCCGTCAATCGAATATACAGATTATCTTTATTATATCGATATGATTATCATGAAATTATACTATCATAGTCATAAACATAAATAATTCATATATGAACAAATACTTTCAAACCTAAGCGATTATTCAAGTCAGTAAATAATCAACTATTTAAAATGTATTTATTCACACGGTCATAATTTCATATTGTAAAATTTGATCCGGATTATAATCCTGTAGCCTTATTACATTTTATCATATAATTCTTATCTTTAGACACAATAATCCCAAATATTAAATTTTATAATTATCGACTCGGGCGCAATGAATTTTCCCTTACCCGGAATCGGTCATCAATTCATCAACACTAGTAATATTGTTCTATTTTATAGTCAAATTATACAAAATAAGTGAGCTGTATTTATATATATTTACTGTATTAAACCAATGAGAAAAGCGCCAAAGCAAACACTTTTTACTTATATTTGACTTTTGATCATTTTGAAAATTTCAGTATAAAATTTTGACTGACCTTATTTACATAATGACCAAATTTCAAAAAACAGTACATTAAAACAAATCTATTTAAGCATCCGATGTGCTCAGGATATAAAAAATTTAAGGATTTTGGGTCAAAGCAAGTCTGGCGCATCAGGCTCTGTCGGAGCAAAATTCATTATATTTTATAAATTTCTTATTCTTAAACTCTTTTGCTACTGAAGATCTGTTCTTCAATTTATAAAAGTATGTTAATATAAGTATATATATGCAAGCTAATTTTTCATCACATTATGATTTGGTATAAATCCGACATATGTCGATCACCTTGAGTACAATTACCGGAATTATTTAAATAATAATAATATGTATATCGACCGAACCGAATTCAGATATTTGACTATTTATTATAAGAAACTCTTGAAGTTATATTTCCAATTCTTTTGATTCGGGTTTCATTGATCGTGAAATTTCAACTTTATTTTCATACACATTTTCGTTAATATGATTATTTAATCATGACCGGATAATAAGATCTGTTTAACCAGATAACATATACCTCAGGAATGCTATTTTCTATTTACATTTCCATCGATCTGCATTTATAATTGACATATTACGAAAATCAGAGTTATAATCATTAAGAGTAATTTATAGTCGTTTTTAATTTTCATAGTTTTAAATTAAGCTTTTAGGAAAAATAGCATAAGTGCTTAGAACCAAATCGGTAAATATGCTTAAATCACTTTTATTACCTGGTGATTATCAAGCCGCTTAAAATTTTGACTATTGACTTCGACAATAATATTCCTTTTTTATTAATAGTAATATATAATTCAGAAATTTTTTCGATACTAAATGATGAATATTATTCGCGATCTTTTCTTATAATCAATGATCTCAAATAATAAATTCCAATAATTTATAAAACATAGAGTTTTGAAAGATTATATATATAGTGACGAAAATATTACTTTGCTCAGACAAAAAGAAGTGAAATATTTGACTGTATTAGACTTAACTTTCATAGATTTTAATATTTAAATGATTTATGATGATATTCCATATTATAATATAATTTTCAATCAATGAACAAAGATATTATTGATATGAAAATTTGTTCAATTAATAAAAATTGACTATTCATTGATATATATATGAGTTTTAATCATTATAATCAAATAATGAATATCTTCATATATAATTCAGTCATAATACAGTCATAATTGAATTTTAAATTAAATGAATTTTTATGGAAATATTTAGATATGAAAGAAGCATTGTTGTTCCCGGAAGCATTTCTTTCGGATCCAGACAGCTTCATCCTGAAGAAGTAAAGAATATTTAATCTGTAATTTTTCATATATTTTGACCAAATGGTATAATAATCAACTTTGATACAATACACAGTATCGGTTTTCCGGAAACAAAAACTCTCTTACAGGGCTTAATAATATGTATATATTTCCGGAAATCAAGCTATTGTTGTCATTTACGTTTTATCCTTTAAGGTCAAAATTTTGAGTCATTTCTTATATATATATAACTCTGATGGGTCGATTTAAAAAACTATTATTTTCTAAAGTGCAGATAATATGTCGTAGTATTAATTTCCATTGCAGAAAAGCAGAAATTGGATGATAAATTTTGTCTGAATCAGTATAAAAGCCATTCAATATTTGATCAAGTCAATCACAAAAGGCAATTCGCTTTTAAAGCTCATCTTTCAGGAACTTTAATCCGGTCATTTCATAGTATCTGCCTGGTATCTACCGTACTTAAAAATATGAAAAAATAAGGTGTTTTCACAAAGAATTATAATTTACAATGACTTGAGTTATTTCCAATACATCCGGTTCGATCAATCAAAAAATACATGCTTAATAATATAGTCAATAATGATGTAATTGAGTATATCAGTATTATCTCTTAATCCAAGATCCGGTTCTATCCAGCACCTGTAAACAGTATTTTGTAACCATGTCATAATTTCTATCCTGTAAATTCAAAAATACTATTCATTCAAAAAGTGTAGGTTTTGAAATTTCAGATAAAATTTAATATATCATATTTCGTTATTTAGTAATATACTTCAATTTTAGATTCAGGTTTATACTTTTTCATATTTTTTTTCATATTTCTTATTTATATCTAAATTCTCTTATCTGATATTTGACTATTCGCAACCAAAGAATTTCCTTTGGTTAAAATTATTTTATATTATATTTTCCATTTTATCAATTGCATTTTTCAAAATAAATTCTAGATCAAAAAAGAATACTACTATATTAAGAAATAAGAGTCAAAAAAGCAAGTATCGTTAACCAGGTCGATATAAATTTGCTATTTTTCTATATATTAGTGTTATTGTGATAAAATTTTTATCTTCACTAATTTTTCTTTATAATATTATTGTCTGAGATAATGAAAATATTTGACCCACAATTTTGATCAATGACCAGATATTCCATACTATATATATTTTTTATACACTGTATATTATATATTTTCAAATTAATAAATTTAACTGTTTTAAATATATAAATAATTGACCTTCAAATAATTATAAGACCGACTTGTTCAATTATCTATTTATAAATTATCTACTCGAATATATTTAATCCTCTTATCACTTCTTCCGATCTGTTTTCCATTCATATTATATTTATATAAATTCCTTTGGTGCAAAATCAAATTCGAAAAATCTATTACTTCGAAATACTTTCGTATATCATAATGACAAAATTTGATTATTATTCTGTTGAGATTTAAAATTATTTCTCTTGAAATTTCTAAATACTTTTTTGTAATATCAGCATTATTTTCATTTCAATTTCCAGTCTATAGTTTTTCATAATTTTACAATATATTATCTTATATTTTCTCTGGTTTAACAAGACATATAATTATTTTTTTCATAAATAATTCTTAACGACTTTATCAAATTCTGAATTTTTTAAAATACATCTCTCTTTGACCATTTATACTTTTGTTTTTCCTCATCTATTGACCTTGGCGAAAACAATCATAATAAAATTCTCTATACCCGGATATTTGTACATCTGATCATTTTAATATAAGTCATTCAATAATTATTTTATATATAATAATGTATCTCTATATAAATATTATATATTTTTTGTCTCTGATCCTCAAGAATAAATTTTTATATTTTATATTTATTGATCAATATTTATTCCAATTTGATCAATCTGGTCTCTATAATTCTTTTCATTCTTCTATCTATGTAATAATTCTTATTTTTTCTTTATCTGCGATCAGTCAGACCAAATCGCTCACTTTTTTCTCTTATTTTTCAAATATATTTCCTATTTTAACCTTTGAAAATTTTGAATAATTTACTAAATGAGTCTAATTATTAATTTCCGATAACACAAAACAATGATATACAACCTTTAATTGTAAACCATTGTCTATAACCATCTTTCCAGTCAATTATACATTATTAAAAAATTCGAATTCATCAAATTTTGAGTGCCATTTAATAAAAAAATAAAAATTTTTGAATCCTAATTTTTAAAATCAAATTTTTTATATATCTGGATCATGAATTTTTCAGGCAAATTCGCGCATATAATGTTCTATGTTATTTTATACTATAACTTCTATTTATATCAAAATTTCTCTTCCGAAAATATAATACTATAATTTTTGCAAATACTTTTCAAATTTAATAACAAGAAATATTATTTAAATTGAACTGATCAAATTTTTCTGTTATGTATCTATTGTTTTTTATTATTTACAATTTCATCTCATATACTATCTTCATAAAAATATATATGTAATATTATCG
>JAEEGL010184919.1_pt1 | contig 15218 bp, 10 predicted proteins | sample 9134231 | NCBI WGS metagenome assembly JAEEGL01 (sample SAMN16246548, study PRJNA631951) | gut metagenome | biome: gut microbiome; feature: rumen; material: fiber-attached | host: Bos | place: Iran: Karaj | collected 2018-10 | reverse complement strand
TAGGTTGCATACGCGTTACGCACCCGTGCGCCGGTCGCCGGCAGTGTATTGCTACACCCCGCTGCCCCTCGACTTGCATGTGTTAGGCCTGCCGCTAGCGTTCATCCTGAGCCAGGATCAAACTCTTCATTGTAAGAATTTCTGTTCTCTACCTTTGACTCTCCGTGTCCCCCTCCGGCCCCCTCTGGAACCGGCTTCGGACACACGCTATCTCTTGTTTCAACCTTTTCAATGAACTGTCGCCCCCGCCTCTCAACCTCTTCCCGGTTTTTCCGGCGAAAGCGAGTGCAAAAGTACAACCATTTTTCAAACTACCAAAATTTTTTTTTGATTAAATCAAGACAAAATGTCTTTAAACATTGTATTACGGATATTTATGATAGGAAAAAATTTTTTTTTTGGTAAAAAAAATAAAAAAAAACACCACTAATTTTATCTCGCTTGAGTAAAAAAAATCAAAAAACAATTCCAGAACTAAAAAAAATTACAAAACGTGTATATAATACTTTATGTCAACGTAATAACATAAAAATTTAATCTTCTTCATCAACACTTATCAACAAAGATAATAACAAGTGACAATTTGGAATTTTATACACAATATAAATTTGGAATTTTATACACAATATAAATAAAGTATAGTTATAATTATCAAGATTTCTTAATTTGTGTTTTTTTTGTAAATTTGCATTTTATTAATGCCGTCAGCAAACATTGAATTATACAATCAATCATATTGATTTATAAGTACAATTATCATTGGTGACAACCATAAAAAAAGGGAAATAATGAACATCTACAACAATAGAAACAAGGTCTTGCTGATATATACAGGAGGGACAATAGGCATGGTACAAGACGAGAGCGGAGCTTTGCAGCCTTTTGCAATGGAAAGGATATACGATGCTTTGCCACTACTGCAAAGGACAAACTATACGATAGATTCGTACCAGTTGGACAAAATAATCGATTCATCGAATATGACACCCGAATTTTGGGTTGACATAGCCTCTATAATTGAAAAGAACTACGATGACTATGACGGTTTTTTGGTTTTGCATGGCACCGACACAATGGCATACACGGCTTCGGCGCTGAGTTTTATGTTTAAAAATCTATCAAAACCCATAGTGTTAACAGGAAGCCAATTGCCACTTGGGATGTTACGTAGTGACGGCAGAGAGAATATAATTTGTGCTCTGGAAATTGCTTCAGCACAACAAGTATTGATACCCGAAGTGACAATATTTTTCGAAAACAAATTGTACCGAGGCAACCGCAGCACAAAAGTCAGCGCAGAGAATTTCAATGCTTTCGAGTCATACAATTATCCTTCACTTGCCAAGGCTGGTATAAAAATCAGCTATCGAACACATTTATTCCAGCCCAAACCTACCGGCAAACTAGTTGTCCGGAAAAAATTTGATCGTAGGATTGCAGTATTGAAGTTGTTTCCAGGTATAACCCCAGCCGTAGTGCGTGCAATAGTTGAGACCCCAGACCTACAAGGATTGGTTATTGAAACTTTTGGTTCCGGCAATGCGCCTACAGAATCATGGTTTATTGAGGCTTTGGAAGAGGCTTTGAATCGGGGAATAATAGTTCTCAACGTAACCCAATGCAAAGCTGGTGCTGTTCAGATGCGCCAGTATCAGGCAAGTTGTGACATGGATCGCATTGGTGTTATCGGAGGCAGCGACATCACCATAGAGGCTGCAGTAACCAAGATGATGTATTTACTAGGCAATTTCCCCGACGACAAAAAGAAGATACGAGACAGACTTTGCAAGAATCTGCGCGGCGAGATAACTCAAGAGATAGTCAAAGAGTACGATGAGTTTTGACCCAACAAAGGTAATAACAAACATCTGAATCGTTATACATATTATTTTTACCACTTCAAAAAAAAGTTGTAAATGACGACAAACGAATGGTTTGACAAGATGTCCCACGAGCGTGTGATGATAGTGGGCGACGTTATGACAGATAACTATATGTGGGGAAATGTGACAAGAATTTCACCCGAAGCGCCTGTGCCTGTGGTATCTGTCACTAAGAGAGAGCGACGTTTAGGAGGTGCCGCCAATGTGGCGCTAAACATTGAGTCAATGGGAGCAATGCCCATAATCTGCTCTGTTCTGGGCGACGACGACAATGGCAAAGATTTCTTACAGATAATGTATCGCAACAACATGGACCGTCGCGGGATAGTGACTAGCGACAATAGGATGACCACGGTGAAATCACGAGTAATCGGCAATAACGCACATATTGTTCGTGTTGACGAAGAAAACACCCACCCTCTATCAACAATAGAGGAAGACCATCTGTTGGAACGCATAGGACGCACCATTAAAGCTATGCCTGTCAACGCCATCATTTTTCAGGACTATGACAAAGGCTGCATTACCCCACGTATAATCGAAGAGGTTACTACCATTGCCAATCGCAAAAAAATATTAACAACAGTAGACCCAAAACATCGTAATTTTGCCGCATTCAAAAATGTAAGCCTTTTCAAACCTAACCTAAAAGAGTTGCGCGAAGGTCTTAATATAGAAATCGACGAGAGTTCCGACGACTCTATGATAAAGGATCTTACCAAGGCATCTACCATTCTGCACGAAAATCAAAACATTGACATAGTGCTGATAACCCTTTCAAGTCGTGGCATGTACGCCTGCGATTTCCGTCAAGGTGAGCCCCGTGCCATACTGACCCCCTCCTGTGCCCACGCCGTATCCGATGTCTCTGGCGCCGGCGACACGGTCATTAGCGTCATCACATTGGCCCTGGCCGCGGGGATGGATTTGGAGCAAGCTGTACGCTTTGCCAATACCGCTGGAGGTATTGTTTGTGGACAAGTCGGCGTTGTTCCAATTGAACGAGACCGACTAGCCAATGCTCTTTGAGCCATCCTCTGCCGCAAAAGTATCATCCAACGTTTTTTTTCAGGTATAAATATTAAACCTGACGAAATTGCGTTATTGGGATAACATGAGTCTTGTAACCTCTATACAACACAAACAATGGGCAATATTTTTGCTCATACTCGTTTCTGTGAGTTTTGCCCACGGCCAGGTCAACTATCTTGCCAGCTTTGACAAGAAAAAAATTCACTATGGCATACAGATAGGTTACACACAGTCTAAGTTTGAAAACGCATACACTCAGGACGACGAAGTACGACAGTCTCTTCAGAATACTCTATCGTACTACACTCCTGGTTTCCATATCGCCGTTTTGGCCGATTTCAGACTAGGCAACTACTTTAACTTTCGCCTTTTACCCGGACTGACTCTTATTAACCGCACCTTCAACTATGCCTGGACCGACGCCTATGTGCAGCAGCATCATGGCGCCGACGCCAAACGAAGCGTCGAGTCCGTGTATGGCGAAATACCTTTCGACATCAAATTCAGAGCCTTCCGCTATCGCAATTTCAGACCCTACCTTACTGCGGGAGGTAGCTATGGCTTCGATTTCGCTTCAATGCGAAACAACAAAAACAACAACGACCAATCTATCATCAGATTAAACACCAGCGATTTGCGATATACAACTGGAGTGGGATTCGATTTCTACCTCCGCTATGTAAAATTCGCCATCGAATTAAAAATGAGTTTTGGCCTCTCCGACCTTAAAATTGAGGACGATGACCTGTATACACGCTCTATCGACTATATAAACACTCGAACATTCATGCTGAGTTTCACCTTCGAGGGATAACGGACACAATGCGCACTATCGATCTTACATTAACTCCAGAACAATATAGCGACCCGTCGCTTCTTAACACGATCGTCGCCGCCAAGCTGAATGTGCCTGTCGACACCATCTATCATACCGAAATAATTCGCCGCAGTCTCGACTCTCGCCGTAACATTTGCTACCATTGTGCCGCCAATGTTTATTTGAACGATGAAACCTATCTTGCCCCCGACTACCATTCGCCCTATCGCGACTGCCACTCCGCACCGCCAATAGTCATTGTCGGCGCTGGCCCAGCCGGCTTGTTTGCGGCTCTTCGTGCCTTAGAGTTGGGCTTGAAACCTATTATTGTCGAGCGCGGCTTGGCTGTCGAAGAACGCAAAAAAGCCATAAGCAATATGGTGCGCGCCAACATGGTTAACGAAGTTACCAACTGGTGTTTCGGCGAAGGCGGCGCCGGCACCTATAGCGACGGCAAACTCTTCACCCGAAGCACCAAACGCGGCAATGTCTCCGATGTACTAAAAAAATTTGTAGAGCATGGCGCCGACCCCAAAATAATGATTGACGCTCACGCCCACATCGGCACCGACCGCCTTAGCCCTATTATCGCCAACATCAGACGTACTATTATCGGCTACGGCGGTGAAATACATTTCGGCACAAAAATGTCAAACCTTATTGTCAACGACCGAAAGGTCGGTGGCATTGTCTGCGACGACGGATATACGGTGGAGGGCAAGGCCGTCCTGCTTGCCACCGGACACTCGGCTCGCGACATCTTCCACCTGTTCCACCAACATGGTTGGCTGCTCGAAGCCAAACCCTTTGCCATTGGTGTACGCGTGGAGCACCCTCAATGTCTTATCAACGAAATACAATACCACGGCAAACATTTCTCCCCTCTTCTACCTCCCGCCTCCTACAGCCTTACCACCCAGGTAGACGGACATGGCGTCTTCTCCTTCTGCATGTGCCCTGGCGGCGTCATTGTCCCTGCCGCTACCGCCAACGGCGAGCAGGTCGTCAACGGCATGAGCAACGCCAGCCGCAGCTCGGCCTTCGCCAACAGTGGCATCGCTGTCTCTGTGTCGCCTCTCGATGTGCCTCAATATACTAATTTCGGAGCACTGTCTCTTCTCCATTTCCAACAAGATATCGAGCGGCGTGTCTTTGCCGCGGCAGGTGGTGGCCTAAAAGCACCTGGCCAAAAACTCACCGATTTCTGCGAGGGCCGCTCCACAGGACGTCTCAACCGCACCAACTACATGGGCGTCTATGTCCACGGCGAACTCGACGACATGCTTCCCTCGTTCGTGTGCAAATGCCTGCGACAGGCCTTTCGCGACTTTGATCGCAAAATGAAAGGTTTCTACACCGACCAAGCTAGCCTTGTCGCTGTGGAAAGCCGAACCTCCTCCCCTGTCAGAATCCCACGCGGCCTCGATGGTCAACATCCTCAGCTAAAAGGTCTTTACCCCTGCGGCGAAGGCGCTGGTTACGCCGGCGGCATCGTATCCTCTGCCCTGGACGGCATCAGCCAAATCGAACACATTTCATCTGCTTTAGCTCTATCTTAAAGTCCTTTCTAGTTACTTTTTCACCTTATAATCTTTCTTTCATTTTCTAGCCTCTAACACCTCTTTTTCCCCTCGACAATGAACTTCAAGCTTGAATCTGATTTTGCCCCCATGGGCGACCAGCCCGAAGCCATCAAGCAACTGGTGGAGGGTATCCGACGGGGACAACGGGCTCAGGTACTGCTGGGTGTCACTGGCAGCGGCAAAACATTCACTGTCGCCAATGTCATTGCTCAACTCAACCGACCTACTCTGGTCATGAGCCACAACAAAACTCTTGCCGCTCAACTCTATGGCGAATTCAAGCAATTCTTCCCTAACAACGCCGTAGAATATTTCGTGTCCTACTACGACTACTATCAGCCCGAAGCCTATATTCCCGCCACCAACACCTATATCGAGAAAGACCTCGCCATCAATGACGAACTCGACAAACTTAGGCTGCGCGCCTCTTCTGCTCTGCTCAGCGGCCGACGCGACGTCATCGTTGTCTGCTCCGTCAGTTGCATCTATGGCATTGGCAATCCCGCCGAGTTCGCCAAAGGCACCGTCAACCTTAAAAAAGGCGACCGCCTTAACCGCGACTCACTCCTTTTACGACTCCTCGACGCTCAATACAGCCGCAACGAGATTGAATTCATCAACGGCCGCTTCCGTGTCAAAGGCGACACCGTCGACATCTATCCCTCCTTCGCCGACTTCTGCTACCGTGTCGGTTTCTGGGACGACGAAATCGAAACCATCGAAACCTTCGACCCCGTCTCCGGACATCGTCTGGAATCTCTCGACGAGGCCACCATTTATCCCGCCAGCAATTTCCTCACCAACAAAGAAACCATGGCCGACGCCCTCCTCAACATCCAGAAGGACATGTACGAGCGTCGCGACTACCTCCAAAGCATTGGCAAACACCTCGAGGCTAAACGACTCGAAGAACGCGTCAACTATGATGTCGAAATGATCCAGGAACTGGGCTATTGCAGCGGCATCGAAAACTACAGCCGCTACTTCGACGGACGTCAGCCCGGCAGCCGCCCCTTCTGTCTGCTCGACTATTTCCCCGACGATTTCCTCCTCGTTGTCGACGAAAGCCATGTCACCATACCCCAAATCGGCGCCATGTATGGCGGCGACCGCAGCCGAAAAACTTCTCTGGTCGAATATGGATTCCGCCTGCCTTCCGCTCTCGACAACCGTCCCCTGCGCTACGAGGAATTCTATGCCCTCACCGGTCAAACCATCTATATCAGCGCCACTCCCGCCGACTACGAGCTCTCCGAAGCCGAAGGTGTCGTTGTCGAACAGGTTATCCGCCCTACCGGATTGCTCGACCCCGTGGTTGAAGTGCGCCCCGCAGTGACTCAAGTCGACGACCTCCTCGAACAAATCGAGGACACCATCGACCAAGGCGAGCGTGTCCTTGTCACCACTTTGACCAAACGTATGGCCGAAGAACTCTCCAGCTATCTCATCAACCTTGGCATCAAAACGGCTTATATCCACAGCGACGTCGACACCCTCGAGCGTGTGGAGATTATGCGCGATCTTCGTATGGGCGTCTACGATGTCTTGGTTGGCGTCAACCTTTTGCGCGAAGGCCTCGACTTGCCCGAAGTCTCTCTTGTCGCCATTCTCGACGCCGACAAAGAGGGCTTCCTCCGCAGCGATCGCGCTTTAATCCAAACCATCGGCCGCGCGGCTCGCAACGTCCACAGCCGCGCCATTCTCTATGCCGACACCATTACTGGCTCCATGCAACGCGCCATCGATGAAACCAACCGCCATCGCGAAAAACAGATTCGCTACAACATGGAGCACGGCATCGTTCCACGCCAGATAGTAAAAAGTACCGAGGCTATCATCGGTCAAACTTCTGTCATCGAACTCGCTGCCGAAGCCGGTAACGACCAGCCTTCTGGCCTCTCTTCCAGCCTGGGCGACAACAACGCTCCTCTCCCCGCCAGTCCCTATGCCTTGAACTCTCCCTCTCATCCAACTCCTCATCCCAAATCTTTCCTTTTCGATAGCAATGTCTCCTCTAAGGCATGCGAAACCGACAACTGGGACGAGCCAACGAAAGTACCCGCCAATCATTCCTCAACTCCTATTATCGAGACCCGCTCCAAAACTCAATTGCGCAAAGACATCCGCGAGGCTCAGCGAAAAATGCAGATCGCCGCAAAAGAGATGGACTTCCTCTCCGCCGCTCGCTACCGCGATGAAATCAAAGCCATGCAGGCTGCTCTCGACACCGCCAGAGGCGAGTAATCCTCATCTCGCGTTTTTCTTCCGAAAAACTTTGCCGTTTCCAAAAAAAATCTTATTTTTGCACTTTCAAAAACTGAAAGTGCTTCTTCTGTTGTAATCTTTCATCTGTACGCATCTCTCTACAAAATGCTTTTTTTAAATCATCAACCTGAATAAAACCTCATTATGAAAAAACTCCCCCTATATATAATACTTCTCCTTAGCCCGACAATCGGCCTTGCGGATGACTGTCAACGACGAGAGCGCAACACTCGACATCTCTTCTCTGCCATCAGGATTTTACGTCCTCCGCATAGCCACAACCAACGGCTGCACTTACAGGAAACTGATGAAAAAAAATTAAAACAAGTCTTCCTTTAATAGCAGTTTGACTATTTGAGATTTTTTTTTTTACTTCTATGCAGCAAAAACAAAAAAATTTCGTCTATATATTATAAAGTACACATTTTTTTACTTTCTTTTGAGTCTGACATTATCTTTCTTATCACTGCCTGTCATGAAAAATCCGAACAAACAAAAGTTCCCTCTTTTTCTTTTTTTGTTTTCACTCTCCTCGCTTGCCCTGGCACAGGTGTCTGAAATCGACATGATGCTTTTGCAGAACTATCATGCCGACACTTCCCTTGTCAGAAACTTTGAGGGGAAAAACAACATCGTCATGTCCTACGGATGCAAGGACAACACCTACAACACTCTTGGCTTTTGCGAAATGTCCTCCTTCTTTGTCCAGAACATCGACAACGGACAAATCATGCACCTCGTCGACCTCCCCATCGGATACAAAGTCAACGACATGCAGTTCGTATACTTGAAGAAAAAACAAAATGACTATAAAGTGCCGTACCTGTGTTTCTGCGGAACAAGATTAATACGGTACGACTACTACTATCCGCACCAAAGAGACTCGTCTATTGTTGTCATTGTCCCTGTCACTGCTGGCTTTGTGGGATATTTCAGGATGGATAATGTCTGGTCCTCATCATCGGTGGACTCGGTGGTTCTACGCAATGTGGAGTGCAGCAAGGAACTCCACAGGATGACATGCTACGCAGAACAATATGGAGCATACAGCTCGCTCCAAAATTCTTTTCGTGACAACGCCGTACTTGACATTATCGGTGTAGCTGGCTCGTGCGTCAACTACCACAGCCACTACAATTACTCCTCGCTCTGGAGGGTCAAATTCTATCCGGAATACCCTTATTCCTCTAACTATCCAAGCGGTACCCTTTGGGACAACAACATACGTTACAACACGGACAATGTGGAAAGAATGATCGACATTGTCGGTACCGACGACTATGTCGTGACCGTGTCTCAGCCCGAAAACGACAACAGGCGTTTCTGGCTCAGATACAGCTTCAAAGAAACATCTTTTTACGAAGGTGGTATGGAACTCAACAGCAACATTCAGGAAGTTCCATTGTCCTCGCTGCAAATCAGCGGCCTAAACATCTCCAACAGCAATCTTACAAGCTATAATCTGCCTGTCAGACTCTCTCACACCTCGAAAAACGAGGCCTCTTTCGCTTTCAACGCTTACAACATCCACGACCGCTTTGAAGGCATTCTCGTCTTCAAGAGAGACTTCGACGACTATTCCTACTCCTTGAATGGATTCTTCGACGACAACGCCACCGGTCTGCAGGAACTAACCTTCCTGCCCTACAACAACGCCTCGGCTTATCTGTTCAACTTGGGTTCGCACTGCGCTTTCTACACCGGTGTCACCTACTGGGACACCATATCTCTGAACTCTCACCTCACCAACCATCTCTCCACCAGTTACATCGACCAGAACTCATTCTGTCTCTGCGATCTGGGCTACGACCTTCTGTCGTGGTCTGGTGTCAGATGCTCTTACGAACGCCCTCCCTATCTGTCGCACCAAAAAATCGGCGCCCAGCTCGAGGATGTCAGTCACTGCCACTCCCTTTCCTCTGGTTACAGCCCCAATGCCGACATCACTATTCTTGAGCAATACCACGAGTTCCCTATATGGGAACGATACGAAAACAACCCCATAACTTTTGAAGTAACAAAAATACCTTTCTCCCCATATACCGTGGAAAAGGATAAAATCTGCATCTTTGAATCCAAAAACGAATAACCATGAGAACTCTTTTCTTTACAGCGCTGGCGCTTTTACTTTCCCTCTCCTCTCTCGCCCAGCCGGCCTACTCTAGCTACGACACCATCCCAGGCCGCTACCGCGGATATCACTACACCGAGTGGTACGACCAGTGCCCGGCCTTCAGCAACGGAGGAATAATTGACTCCGTTTGTTATGAGAAGTATCTCATGGGCGACAATTGTAACAGGATAGCAAAATATGAGTACACCGACCATCCAATACTCATTCGGGGGCTTGTCGCATTGGTACGACAGGGAACTGTCTCATACTACTCATGGCTCAGTAACGAACTGGGTCCCCAGTACCTTTACCTTCTTAAAAGAATCGACTACACCGACACAGTTAATCCCGATACTCTTCGTGCCCAACTATTCAAAATGAGGATTCTTGACTCCATCAGGTACGACACTGTCAAACCCAAAATAATGGAGATACCCCAGGCGTATCCATATATCCCCAATAATTATCTGTACGCCTTTGAGGTCTATTTCGACAAACCTATACAGGTCGACTCCGACTTCTATATTAGTGGAACCTCTGATCATAAATTCATCCCCGAGACTCAAACCTTTACATATCGTCCGTTTGCTTATGCTAATATAACGCCAACAGCTCAAGAAATAAACCAGCCTTATGAACACAACTCTACGTATCCCAATTTGTGCCATTCCCAAGGGCACCACAACACCATGGTTTATTATGGTCACTCGAGCTGGACTTCCATTGGATATCCTCCATTAAACAACGGCGAGGTTTGGTGTGAGAGAACCAGACACATTTATCCCGATGACCCCTTCGGTGTCTACCTCGCCATCGTCGACCACTACGAGTTGAAACTGTACAGCGACAGCCTCCCGATGGGAAGCGTCATGGGCTCCGGATACTATGACGAGAACGCCACTGCTGAATGCCTCGCCATCCCCAACCCCGGATTCGTATTCTCCCACTGGAACGACGGCAACACACAGAACCCTCGTTATATTCACCTGTCTCAGGACACTGCCCTCACAGCCTTCTTCGCCGAGGGTTGCATGTACCACGTCGACCTCTTTTCAGACAATCCCAGCTTGGGCTCCGTTCTTGGCGGCGGCGACTATCCCTCCAACTCCATGGTCTCCATCTCCGCAACTCCCTCTTCCAACGCTTACGCCTTCTACCACTGGAACGACGGCAACACCCTCAACCCTCGCACCTTCCGCCTTACACAGGACACCTCTTTCTCCGCCTTCTTCACCGAGAACTGGCGCTACCACGTCGAACTCCACTCCGGCATGCCCGACTGGGGCTCCGTGGAGGGCGAGGGCGACTATTTCGCCAACTCGCAGGTCTCCATCTCCGCAACCCCGCTGAACAGCTCGTATGTTTTCTACAAATGGCGTGACAACGACACCTGCAACCCTCGCACCTTCACCATCACGCAGGACACCGTCTTCGTGGCTCTCTTCCAAAGAGTTAATGGCATCCTCGAGACTCCCGACGCCCAAAGCTGTCTCTCCCTCCGCCCCAACCCCGCCAGCGACAGGGTGGAGGTTGTGTCGTGCGAGGCTATGGCGACCATAGACCTCTACGACGTCACAGGCCGTGCGGCGGCGCATATCGAGCCCCGCTCTGAGACAGCCACCCTCGATGTCTCCGCTCTATCCTCCGGCGTCTACACCGTGAGGGCAACAACACAGAGCGGCACCGTATACACCGAGAAACTCCTTGTGAAAAGGCAATAGATATTATAATACTAGTAGATAAAATTTTGATTATTAACTATAAGCCATTTTAAAACGTATAATATTAAACATTAAAAATATTTACCCATGAAAAAAATATTGTTTTTTGCCAGCCTATTTTTGGTTGCCTACTCGTATGGTCAGAATACTGTGGAATTACTGCCTACCGGTGCTATTGTGTCCGGCACCAGCCATGTCGCGCGTGTGTCATATGACAACATCAACACAGTCGACTACGCAGTCTCATATACGGGGGATGTTAACGATAGAGGATTCCTGTGGTCCGACCAAAGTCTGAACGGACGTTATTTCAGCATCTCGGACACAAACATCCACGTGAACGACCTGACAATCTTGAATGACATAGTGTATTTCTGCGGCTACAACACTGACGGTGAGGCTGTCGTAGGACGTTTCAAAGTGCAGGACTTTCAGCTGAGTACTATCACTTTGTATTACACAACCATTTCATATTTTTTTGATAACAATTCCCACTCTCATTACATCACATCTTTCACGAAAATCAAGGCCTATTATGATGACATTCTCCATAAGGTTGTGTTGGCATTGGTCGGAAAAAACCAGAATATCCAGAATCCCAGTAATAACAACTCATATTTATTTATAATAAAAGATGAAGGTATTTCATTTGATTATAATTGTTTTCTTCCATTTAATTCTTCTCTATCAAAATATCATTGCGTTGAAGATGTTGTGATAACAAAAAAATACATTGTCGCTGTAGGAGGTGAATATGCGACGGAAAGCCAAGGTCGCCTTTATAGGGTTAAAAAGGCAGATATCCAGATAAACAATAACTATTGTGATGAATATATAGTAACAGACCTAGACAACAATACTTTCACATCCACCGCTGTTGTCGAGTGTCTTAAGGATGACGAAATCGCTTTTGCCTGCCTGCGTAACTACTGGGGCATCAACAACAACACCGACATGAGGGTCTATACCCTCGACGTGGACGCCATGCAATTTCTGAACGTACAGGATGTCCCGTTGGTCGGCAAATGCTCTCCTAAGGAGCTTCTGTATATGCCATGTGATAGCAGTCTGCTGATGCTGATATGGGATGGATATTATGGCAATGTTAGCACCCCAGCTTCGTTGGTATACTATCTAAATCCATATTCCTCAGGGTACACAGCGGACTATATATATGAGACAGATGAGGCAATCCGTTCCATTGACAGATTCGCAGACCTCACAAGGTTTCTGATGGGTGGCAACAACGGAACTGGTCAGGCAAAATACTGGATGAGGAACAAGTTGGCTGGTACCAGCGGTGATTGTATCAAATACGACCAACTATATGTTAAACAAGTGGATATGCCAGATATGACATCGCACTCTACTGATTATGGAAACGATAACGAACCAATTAATTCTATTGATTTCATACCTGTCAATGTAAAAATTAAAACAGGGTGTTCAAATTGATTACAAGTGAATACGGCTTGGAATCAAAAAAATAAAATAAATGGTTTTATGAAAAAGGTCGTTCTCTATATAATAATAAATTGCATTTCATTCATGGCCATTGCCCAGCATGTGGAATACTATCCTACCTCGCAACGGTATTATATGGAACCATACAATAAACCTGAAATGGATATAATTGATTCATCCAGATTCGCATATCCATTATCATGGATTGGGATTTCTATGTGGCCTATTCATAAAGAAAACAACTATAATTATTATAATGTTCGCAGATTAGCTAACGAATGTCATGTCTCCAATATGGACGGCAGAACCATCTATGGTATCGTCGTACTTTGCAACATACTACAGCTTATAGGGCAATATGATGTGGATTATGAATCACGGTACTCGCATTATTATTGGGAACCTCATGATTGGGCATATTCTCCTTTGTCTTTTGACAGTATTTCCTCTGAGACAAACACTTTAATCGACAGCACATGGAAAAAGCTTATTGACACTCTCCAGCACCGCTCGGAGGAGGAACGTTTTAATATGTGGCTGCTGAGACCACCAGACCAAAGTTCTAATCAACCTTGGCTTTTAGACTCCGTCTCTGCCATACCGGAGTGGAACATGATTACCGACAGCAAGCTTGTTTTCCCAAATATGTGGCTTGACGACTCGCTTCTTCCATTTTTTGGTCATGCGCCATATATAACATTTCCAACCCTTGAGGTCTACTTCGAACAGCCGTATATTGTTAATGATTCTTTCATTGTCAGCGCCGACTGTTTCCCTGTTAATACTATTTTTGAGTATAATGACACTGTTTTAACTTTCCCACATTTAGTAAGTTTTAGATGTTCTGGATGTGACATTCCTGATCGTATTATACTTTACAATCGCTATATTTCTGATTCTCTTCATCAATATCATGGCTTTAATATGACATGGACCGGTATTTTTCCTATACTGCAGCCGCCTTCAGGGTGCTACAAGCCAGGCGAGGTCAGGGCCAGTATCGTGGGATACGACTCCGCCGTGGTGGAGTGGATGTCACGTTTCTGGCTGCCTGAGAGCCGTGTCGAGTACGGCCCCGCAGGGTTCGCCCCGGACAGCGGCACGGTGATAGAGGGTGTCACAGGCAACAGGATCACCCTCCACGGTCTCTCCGAGGGCACCGACTACGAGGTGAGGGTGAGCAACTGGTGCGACAGCGCCTACTCCGACGAGACGGTGTGCCTCTTCCGAACCGCGCTGCGCTGCGAGCCCGCCGGTGAGACGAGCCTCTTTGTGGCCACAGACACCACCATACAGCTGGCGTGGGAGATGCCCGACTCGGCGTCATGGTGCGAGGTGGAGTGGGGTCCGGAGGGCTTCGGCGAGGGAGAGGGCACTCTGCTGCCACATGTCACCAGGGGATACCTAGGGGGTTATGTCTTCATGCAGCATCTGGCGCCGGCGACACGCTACGATGTCAGGGTGCGCTGCTGGTGCCAGCACAGCCAGGCCTTCTCACCGTGGCGTGAGTACACTGTGGCTACACGGGGCAGATACACCATCTCCGTCGCCAGCAACAACGACGACTGGGGCCATGTCACCGGAGCTGGTGTCTACATGGAGGGCGAGCGCGCCATGCTCAACGCCGTCCCCGCCAGCGGCGTGTGCCATTTCAGGAGGTGGCACGACGGCGAGACCTCGAATCCCCGCTTTGTGGAGGTCTCCGGCGACAGCCTGTTCACGGCCATCTTCATCAACGACACCGTGCCTGTGTCCGTCGAGACTCCCGACGCCCCAAGCTGTCTCACCCTGCGTCCCAACCCCGCCAGCGACAGGGTGGAGATTGTGTCGTGTGAGGCGATGGCGGCAATAGACCTTTACGACGTCACCGGCCGTGCTGCTGCGCACATCGAGCCCCGCTCGGAGACAGCCACCCTCGATGTCTCCGCTCTCGCTTCCGGCGTCTACACTGTAAGGGCCACAACACAGAGCGGCACAGTCTATACCGAGAAACTCCTTGTGAAAAGGCAATAGATATTATAATACTTGTACATAAAATTTTGATTATGATACCTACAGCAGATCCCTTTATTCTATTGATTTCATCCCTGTTGATGAAAATTTTAATCCTGGGTGTATGGAGTGAACGCCATGCATAAAACCATTTGTTGATCATACAGAAAAACTATTAATAATATGAGAAAAGCCTTATTATTTATAATTGCAAGTTTTATATCCTCGTTTGCTTTTGCCCAGCATGTGGAATACTACCCCAACTCGCAGCGGTATTATCTGGAACCTTACATAAAACCTGAAATGAATGGAAGAGATTCTAGTAATATTTTATATCCTTTATCGTGG
>JAEEGL015474777.1_pt1 | contig 15219 bp, 4 predicted proteins | sample 9134231 | NCBI WGS metagenome assembly JAEEGL01 (sample SAMN16246548, study PRJNA631951) | gut metagenome | biome: gut microbiome; feature: rumen; material: fiber-attached | host: Bos | place: Iran: Karaj | collected 2018-10 | reverse complement strand
GGGAGGCTTGGCTGGCTCGTACAGACGAATACGGACGCGGTCTACGGTTCATCCTGGATCATTGTCCGGACAAGCCTTATGACTATATCCGCGAAAGGGCCAAAACCGTCGCGGAATGACTCAGTCCTGCCATATCAGCCTTTCGAACTTCTTGTACGACCGATTCCCTTTCAAGGGATCGCCTATGAAGACCGCATGCCCCGAAGCATCCAGCAGGAACGAATGATAGTCCACGTCTGACGGAATGCATCGGTTCATGCCCAGGAAGGTGTTCCCTGAATCCAGATATATGGGAAGGGAGAAATCGTGGGCCAACAGGAACTCACGGAGCGATTCGGCCTCTCCCCTCTTGGGTGAAAGGATGACGACCAGATCGAATTGTCCTTCCTCGAGGGATTCTTCGAACAAGTCCTTGTAACGCTGAAGCCTTCCGATCTTGCAATAGGAGCACTGCAGCGAATCGACCACCATCACCAGTTTATAGGCCGGCGGAGCAGCCACGTCCAAATGGCGTGTCAAGGCTATGCCGTCATAGATGCATTCCAAGGAATCAGGGAATGTGATGACGCACTGGGACATACGACGGCCTTTGCGATTTCCGATGATGAGACAGGAAAGCAAACCGACAGCAAAGGCAACCAGTACCCATCGTACTATCTTGGAAAGGGGTTTTGACATATCAATGACTGTTCAAATCATTCCAAAATCATCGCTTATTTGGAACCACGGCACCTTCTATGTACCATCGTCCGAAAGCGTCATGCCGCATATCGGTGATTCTTATGCAAACCTTCGTTCCATTCTCGGGAATGACAACTTTGAATCCGTCCGAGAACGCTCGCATGTTCTTTTTGGGAATCACTACATCTATGCCGTCATCCAGGCAGACCACCGCTTGTTCAGAAACGGAACGCACAATGGTTCCCATATGAAGTGCTCCGCAGAAAGCCTTCTTATTGAAAGGAGACGCGAATGGATTCTTGAATGTTCTACAGTGACTGTACACTGCCAGTTCAGGGAAAGCCTCGTCCTCTGCGCAGACCATGAAATCGTATGACTGCCCCAGCAAGAACTTCTTCTGCCATAAGGTACAGGGTTGATAGGACATCTCCGAGATAGGCAGGATGCCCAAGGTTGCTCCAGCCAAGACCAAACACCCATCCTGACTTTGGGCGACAATCCGCCCGCGTACAATCTGACCAGTCAATTGCCTGAAATCAGGGAACAGGGCCCTTCTCGTAAATGCAACCGGTTTATCCGTTTTCCTGTCAAATCGAGACAGTGCGACCGTAAACCTGTCTCCGGCTTTGACGATAGGGGTCCTTATGCCGCCTCCCCAAAACATATATGCCTGAGGAATCTCATATTGATAATGCAATGCCGGTATGTTTACCCTGACTCTCGCAGGGGCCTGGTTCTCGGGATTCCGAATAACATCCACGACTGTCGCATCGAGAAGGGTTCCAACCTGCAACCTTTCAATCCGGGTCCTGTCAAGCGTGAAACGCACTTCCCTATTCTCGTAATCGTGATAAGAAACGAATGCTGTAACCTTTTGCCCTGGGTAGACAGGTCCGAATTCTTGCGGAACGAACAGGTCACCGGTCACGGTACCTTTTTGTGGCAGATCAACCCGAAGGGAATAATAACTCCCTTCCGAAGAGACTCGTCCAATTACCCGCTTCCCGATAGGAAGACCCAGAAGCGGATCATTTTTGACAGCAAAAGCCGATCCGACCAGTTTCAGGCTGACGAATCTGCCCCGGTTGTCAACAAACTGCTCGTGCTGCGTTATTCTGACGACCAAATAATCACCCACCTTCACATCTGTCGGCGCAAAGGACCGATCGACCAGAATGTGGATATTGCCATTATGCTGGACCACGAGGAACTGACCTGATTCGCGCGTCACTCTACCTCTGACGACCAAGCCGGGTAACAACCGCTTGTACTCCTCCTCCGGAGCCCAGATACGGGAGACCTGGAATCGGCCATAGACTTTATCGCTTGCGGACTTGTTGAGTTTCTTGCTATCCAAGGCATATACCGACTGGACACTGCGAGGAGGAAATGAGAGGATACTGGATGCCAAGGGGTAAGGAAACTGGGTTCGCGTAACCAGACAGAACTCATCCTCGGTATCCATGACGCGTACGACGATTCCGTTGTAAGGATTTCTCAAACACACTTCGGCCTTGAGGGAACTGCCCGGGGTGACAGAGCGAAGCCCGGGTCCCCAATCGAAGTCCGCAGCCACTTCGATGGTAGCCCCCTTGATAGCCTTTACCTTCAAAAGACACTCAAGGCCAACAGGATACATATCTGAAGGGTCGGAGACATAGCCCATCCAGGCATCTTTCCATCTCAATAGGACTTGATAGCCGCTCCGTGCCAAAAGAATGCCTTCCTCAACATACTCTTGTACGTCAAACCAATAATACCGGCCCTTCTCAAATAACAACTCGTCATTGGAGAAACGTTCGGCTTTTCTGGTAACGAGGATCTCACGACGGTCGCGGTCGATACTGGAGACGATAACGGAAACAATGTCCCCTTTCTTATACTTCCGATGCCAGGGATGGAGGAACTCCGTGAATGGAAGGATACCAGTTACCCGATCGTCCTTTGTCGGAATGTCGATGAAAAAACAGTCCGACTCCTCACAGACGATCACTCCCTTATACTCATCACCAATCGCAATGCCCACAGTATCGGCATAAGGATTCTCCCGAAGGGAGCGGGTGTCCAATCTGACAATTCTTTCACGGACGGAAAGTTCAGTCACCCTGACCCTGATGCGACCACCGACTCTGAAACGTTCTTTCAAGGGTAGCGTAGGTTCCCACATAAGTTGTTCCCGATCCATCTTCACCACGATTCTTTCCTCGAGAAATACGAATATGAACTCGGACTGAACTGAAAGGATGCCGACCTCGACGACTGCCCCTGTCTCAATATGGAGGGAATCCCAGTTGGCATATTGAAGGAAGGGTATTTCCGCCTTCAGGAATGTCTTCATGATGGAACGGCCACCAGACAATGCAGCGACATCGACCGACCCATTGGGTTTCACACGCATTTTACGTCCAATCCAGAAGAAGGAGTCAGGATCTTGAATGGCGGACCAGCGGGTCTCGTTCAAGATTACCCTACCCGGGTAAGTGCCATACGTAAAATTGACATAGTGATGGTTCACACCCGAGTCTTCATGATAGTGTTCGCCAATACTGACGACGCTCACAATGATCGTTTCGTCCTGCGCTCCACAATCTACAATTTCCTGAATGGTTCTGGAATCTGCAGACTCTGCTTCACGAATACTTGCCAAGACCAGACCTTTTTCAGCGATGAAACCCGTGACTACAACCTCGACCTGGTCGCCGACCCGATAGTGATCCACTCTGCGTTGTTCGGGCTGCCAGGCAAGTTCAGTACTGGGAATCACGCCAGGAACGTGCTCCAGCACAGTTGAGAATTCAAGATAAGGATTCCGATCGTCAATCATCAAGGGATGATGGATTCTAGTGACCCGTACCGATACTCTGTCCCCGTTGCTAAAAGGAACCAGTTCTGAATCAAGTACTTTCTGATTTTTCTGAATAGACTTGTAGTCCTCAGGCAACACCTCGAGCAGATCAGCCGATGCCGAAGGCTCGTCGGGCAATACCTCAAGAATCCGGATCCTCACCCAACTCTGAGCGGCAAGAGGAAGGCCATGTGGATTGTTGACACGAACATAAAGGCCCCGGCAGGAAGCAATAAAATGCTCTTCATCAAGAACCTTTACAAAGGAGGCCGGCCACTCGTCACCGGCAGAGAGATTCCCAAATCTCCAGGGATTCACTTCATCACGTAAAGAAAGCCTTATTTCCCTATCCGTTCCGCCTTCCACCACCGTTGCCGATACGGACGCACCAACCTTGAATCGATTTGCCTTCTTTCCCCTCCCACCAAGCAGATACGAAGGATTCCACGTCGTATCCTCAAAGGCAATCTGCAAATGAAGAGACTCTTCGCACAGCACGTTCAATGCGTGCGGAAGGACCTTCTCAACCTTCACTTCCACCTTGTCTCCCGTTATCAACTTCAATCCGGGAGCAGAGGAGATGCGCTTGATCGAACAGGTTATCAAATGCCGTTTCGCGACGGAAGGCCTCTTTTTGACATTGATTCGGTCTCCGGGAGAAAAATAGCCAAGGGCAGAATAAACCTTCCCCCAGGCAAGTTCATCTTTGGGGATGAAAACCAGACATGCCTTCTCTGGGTCATCCGCCGTCTCGGCATAAATGCCATCCTGCTGGCAATACAAGACGACGGCCGGCGTCACCTCATTGTGGCCGAAGGCTTCCGAACCCAGGTTGCTTGGCTTGATGCTGATTATCTTTCCCCCCTCATCTACTTCCGAGACGACCAATCTGTAGGAGGATCCTATCGGAAGGGCGTCCATCTCATCCAGGGCTTCGCCCAACCAAGGTTTTCTTGCAAGGACCGCTGCTTGATAGGGTGTGATTTGAAACTCGCATCCTTCCCAATCCATCAAAGGTGTGAAATGATCCACATAACCTTTCACTGACGCCGTTATCACATCACCGACGGACGCCCTCTTCAACTTCTTAGTTTTCCTCTGCAAGTCTTCGGCACCGATGGTCGTAAAACACAGTATATGCGAAGAAGGATCACCCAAGGCCAGTCTGGTCTGAATGGTCGAACCGATTCCCTTAACCAGTTCTTCCTCAGATTGTGCAAACTCACAAGTAGGGATCTCACCAAACAGATTGCCATATTTCACCATCACGTCATCATGATCCACACGTCCGATCGTGACAGTACAGGCATAATCGGCAGACAAATGACAAGAAGACCAAGGGTTCGAAGAATCGGGAAGGCGGAGAAGAACTGCATTCGAAAGAAGACGCACTTTGCAGGAAAGGATGTCTCCAACTTTCACGATGGGCTTCCCGCTTGGCAAAACCGACCAGTCACAAAACTCGGGCAACAGTTTTACCCTGACAGCATCCTTGCCGACCACTCTGACATAGGCACAGCCGTCGGCACCGATATGATACACTCCGCACTTGATCTCCTGTCCCTCTGTCAATCCATATGGGTAGTGATCTTGAAACTGGTCTTCCAACCTGAAAAAGACAGAATGCCTTCCCGGATTCCAACTCACGAATCGGACTTGGTGCTTACTTCCTGGCCAGAAGCGTGGAAAGTCCGGGGCAGATTTGAAAAACGGGTCGATGGTGTCGGCAAGAATGGCTCCGAGGAGCGTTCTTCCTTCATTTGGTGAATAACTAACTATCACCTGATTACGAGTGACGCAGACGACAGAGACCTCATATATGACATCATCCCGCCACTGGATGCCCGTATAATCATCAATGACAGGCAGGAAGGACAAGTGATGAACGCCCCCCTCATATGCATTCACCATCGCATTGAGAGGCTTACCTTTACGGATTAGGTATTCGACCCAATACAACGGGAGCACGCCTTTGTCGTGACGGCATAAAAAACGTCTTCCGGTAGGGAGTCCAGTCTCGGGATCCAATTCGGTAGCGATGAACAAGGATTCATCCCAAAAAGCCTCATCACGGTGGTACACCGCAAACAGTTCAGTGCCCGGTGCAATGGTGTCGTTCGGCACCGCATCATTCTCAATCTCGAAACAACGTCCTTCACCGACACCGGTCGCATGCACCTTCACCTGGGATCCGATTCGGGGTTTGATACGGAAACTCGCCATTCCCGAGCGGTTCCTTGCCGACCAGAGAGCCATATGCTTGCCCGAATCGGCATAGAGCACCCTTGCGGAGAAAGAACAGCCTGCAGGAAGATCGTTTAAAAGTCTCTGGTTCTGAGACTGAAGCCGGATGACAGGATCCCCATAGTCGGTGAAGCCGGTAACCACCAGTTGAGCGGGGATACGTTGACCAAAAGACATCAGATAATCGTACACATTGCTTTCCTTCACGAGACCGGGAACCGATAACATCTCCTCCTGAGGAATTTCAACGGTATATTCCCTATCATTCGCAAAGAAGGTCGCCCAAGCAGCGACACCGTCACGCAATCGCCAGAAGAAAACTGACTTTGGACGAAGATGGACAGTGCAATCATAAATCCCTGCCTCAAAGGGATAGGATACAGTCTTGTCAACCAACTCGAACTGGATGGAGTTCGACGCCTCCATGATGGCTTTGACGCGCAAGTCCAACCGAGTTCCGGGCGCGTACAGCCCATTGAGCACCCGAGATGAGAAGGACGGGATGTCATTATTGTCGACGGTTCCCGAAACCTCAGCCCCTTGAACGGGATACACGACTCGGATGAGGGAATCATCCTCTCCGCCTTTGACAATCTCGATATTCCGTAAGATGTCACGAGGCTTCAAGTTGAGAGAGCGGACACGAATCACATTCACGTCGACACTGGTCGAGAACTTGAACCATGTCACCCCGTTTTCCGATACCGTTTTTGACATTAGGCGCAAAAGGACCATCTCGCCATTTCTGTACACGGAACCCGGTTCCTTTATAAACGTTCCCACAAAATTTCCCAACAGCACGACGACTACATTCTCACTCTGATTCTTTGCAACATACCCGTTTACGATGCAATAATAATCCGAAGAACGAACTGGCGCGACGGTAGACACATCGATTACCTGGACATAACCTTTGGGCGTAAACTTATAAGGCTTGAAGGAGTGACATGCAAAACCGGAAGGTAGTACGCTTATGCTCTCCCCCTTCTCCAACGCGGTATAGGAAGACTTACTGACCCCACACAACTTAAAGGACAGGGAAGGAAACTCGTTGCAAATGACTTTAATCCCATAAGGATCGGTGACGAAACCTCTCTCAGATAACCGGACGGTCAATTTCTGCGCTGTCTCTTTTTGTGAAATGAACGCAACGATGCCATCCCTCTCTTGGTTGAATCTGGCGATGTATTCCGTTTCCTGCTTCCACGTCGTATCCAATGGTTCATGATTGTAGGATCTCCGTTCAGAAAGTGGAACCACATCATACTCAGGGAATGCGGTACCTTTGATCAGGTTTTTCCCTATCGGTGTAACTTTATGGTTCCGCTCGATGATCACGAGATCCCCGACACTGAGATGGCCATCGAGATCCATTGAAGGGAAAGGCTTGCCATTCAGCCAGGAAAATGCGACAAGACCTCCTTCTTTGTCGATCTCTGTGACCGTGCATAAGTTGAAACAAGGCTTGTCGTATTCAAGATGCTGCACCTTTTCAAGCAGGGATCGGTTTCCTAGCAGCATATAGGATCGGCTGTGGTCAATGAAGAACTTCACCAAAGCCTGGGAGATATAACCGACCTCCGACAGTTCCTCGAACAGATTGTCGCAGATCTGGGCGGGATAATAACGGAATCCTTCTTCAGCACCGGTTAACTCAATAGCCCTCTTCAAGTTCCTTACATTTTGCAAATCAACGACTTGCAACACCCTGGCATAGCCGACAGCAACGGGGGCCAAGGTCAAAGAGGATCCGGAGAAGAACTGTGCAATGCCATTGATGTCCAACTCGGAACGCCGGCCCTTTGGAATCATCAACTGAACGCTACAGAAATCAATGCCCAGTTTGTTGTCAGTCGAAGAAGTGACATCCAGAACCTGATACCTTGCAGGTGAGTTTCCACACCGTACCCATAAGCCTATCAGTTCAGTATCCGGTTTGCGGATACGGATGGCCGTTTCCGACAGTTTCGTATATGGGACACTATGTACTTTGATGATTTCCGATACCCTGTCGTAAAACTGCTCGATTTCATTTCTGATGGGGAAAAATACGGAGAGGTACCAATCTCCGGAAGGAATGGAGACGGGATCCACGCCCGCAGGCAAATCTGTCTTCAAAAGGATGGATTCTTCCCGAATCTGAAAGAGCGCCTCTTTTTCCCTAAAACCGCTTCGGATTCCTGAGCCCACCGCCGGAACGAAAAGAAACTCTTTTCCTGAATCCCAACAATTCAAGAAAGTGTCAAAATCCAAGTCATCCTCCGGGAAAAAGACGAACGATGCCGAACTGCCCTCGGTCTTGTCAATACAGTAGCGGACCTGCATACCGGAATCCACCGATGTCAACAGTCCCTGCACGGGAATTGTCAATTCCGGCGTACCATTTGCCTGAGCAATCCACTTTACTTTCTTTTTCTCCAGAATCTCAAGATGGGCCGCACTCTCATCATTGGTCAGAAACAGTCCGGCCCGAATGGGCGAAATAGGCTCATTTACGGAAAATAATGCCTGGTGATGGCCCCGGTCCCGAAAAATGCAATTGCAGTTTTCCACTTCAGCGGAAGGGCTCCGTGTCTCATCCGAAAAAGTCAGTTGGTAGACAGTCTTGAAATCGGCATTTTCCGCCACCTCGAGAATGCCTTCTTGAGGGAATGCGCCGCCGGTCAACCGCTGAAGCGTCCACACCGAAAGGTGTTCCGATCCTTGGAATACTTCGACATAGTCCAGGATGAGAGACACGGCACCTATCCGGAAAACGCCTTCCGAATAGGCCATCCTGTTTTGTGGGGAACTGATGCTCTTGATGAACTCTTCGTTTGTAATCCGAAGCACATTTCGCGTGCCGACTCCCGTCCAAAAGACATATGGGACCGTCTCTTCCTCGTTTCCGGACGTGCGATACGAGAGCGTGCCATTCTGTGGGAAATCGAAAGGTATGGTCGAACGAAGGGACAATTCGACAAATCCTTCGCTAAAGGGATGAGCCTCGACAAAACGGCACACCATCGCACCGTGGTTGACACGTACAAACGCCCCCTGATAGCGGTCATAATTCATCAACTTGTCGGTAACGACCCAGACTTTGGCGCCGGAACATCCGAGAAGGTCGAAGTGGACATCCATGCATTCCCGAGTGGGCAGATCCTGAATACGTCTGAAAAGAATAGGCTCAAAACGATAGCCTGCGGCTTCAATGGTTTTGTCAATAATGCAATGACAATCATCCCGGAGAAAACGCATATCACCGTAATAAGGCAGACGGTCCTCTCCCTCCAGGGTAAGCACTCGCCATGTCCTGGGTTGGCTCTTGAAGGTTCTCGTCACCCTGCACTCCTGCGTCTGGCCGACCACAACGGTTTCAGACTGAGACAGCAACTCTCCGAGGTGGACATCAAAGGTCGTGAAAATCACCTCCGAACCAGAAACTGGGACAGCATAGCGTATGTGTTGGCCCGCGACAGTAAATACACCCGCCTCGTCTATGATGGTATTGCCGGTGAATTTGAACCTGTACTGAACGGCAACAATCCTTTCATCCCTGACAATCTTCAATCTTGTCGAACCGATCTCCGCATACAGTCCTTCGAAATCGGTGACGACATTTCGGATCCATACGCGTGTCCGTTTTTCTCCGATGCTGTAAATGCGATAGTGCAACCCCTCGACAGATTCTTCTTCACCGCGTTCATGTTCGTCTAGGAATTGAAAGATATCGGCATCGAAATATCGATCCTTGAACGGTCTCAGATCACCAATTGGAAGCAGGTCAAGAATCGGAAGACGTTCGTTCTCATGGAGCAAGGCCAAACCATTGTCCTTAGAGGGAGACAGGAAATCCAACAGTTCCTGCGGGATACAGTTCCTGAAAAGGAAATATCGGATCACCATGGCAATCCTGTACTTCCATTGCCTGTCCGATTCTTGTGAGTTCTTCCCTTCAACTTTCAGCAAATCGAAGAACCCTTTTCTGAAAACAATCTTCGCAGTCGACGGTTTCATATAATTCAGGAGCAGCCTCTTCAGGGTATGAAGTCCGATCCTGGTCCCTGTTTTCATCATCAACCGCAAGTCCATCTTCTCGTATATGTAGTCAGTATCATCCATATACAGAAGAAGAAGACTTGCGTCCTGATACAACAGATCGTCTTTATATTCACCGAATCTATCGCCATTCCAATAATTGTCCAGAATATGCTGATAAAGAACCTTCTGGCGAGAAGTGACCAAAGACGAGAAGAGCATATTCCTCGTCAAGTTCAGGGATACGGAAGACGCAGGATACAACGGCATGATATCCACTGCCGCGCGATGGAAATAATCGTAAAACCTGAGAGAGTCCGTGCAATTCGAGACTAGTGTCATCCTATTTCGCTCGAGATTTGATGTACAATCTCCGAAAGGAAAGCCAAACTCCCAATAGGCCGTCATCCCCGTGACGCTCATCCAATATAGATTGAAGAGTTCATCATATAGATCATCCGTCGACAACCTTACAGCACCCTTTATCAGCGTTGAAAGAATCTCCTGATCTACAGTCAGAGCAGGAATCTCATGGCCGTCACGATAGTCTCTCATTTCGGCCAACACGCGATTCTCAACCCACTTTCTCGCCTCATTGTCATGAGGAATCGCTGAAACCAAACCTGACAGAGTAGCCAAATCGGCCTGGTATTGGTCAAGAAACTCCTGAACGAATCTGAGACTGTCCTGTTGCATTGTCTCACCATGAATCCGTCCGCCGGCAATCAGTTCGATCACCAAGCGGAGCATCTCAAATCTTCTTGCTTCAAAGACCTTCACTCCTTCTGGCAGGCACGAGGAAAGACTCCTGCCCAGAGTCCCCATGGCCGGGTTGCCGACGAACCGGACAGAGATGTCCCGGGCGAGGAAATACTCTTGAAAAGTATCGATACCGAAACTGTACAGTTCTTCCCCGTTTACGTCGTAGGTCCGTTGAACCACATTCAACCTAATCGGTTCGTCCAGAATCTTCTTGATATGGAACTCCTTGTCAATGGATAGCATATCCCGGGAGAATGCCGGATATGCGGTTAACAACTGAGAAAGCGGTACGACCTGAGAACCGGTCTCTTCCAATCGCAATGCAAGCAGTTGCAAAATGGCAAAGGAAGAATCGACGTTCTGCGTCAATTCGCCCTTGTCCTGCAAGGTCGACTTCAGGAAAAGGTCGAGCAGTTCTCCGCGATTGTTGATTCTTCCCCCAGGAGCCGAATAGTCATTCGACACCATCCGCATGATCATCGAGAAATTCAAGGGGGAGGTCAGCAAAGACTCCAAATTCATCCTGTCAATCCAAGCGTGGAAATTGCCCTGCGTACTCTCGCTTGCATTGATGCTCTTGAAATACGTATCGATATCCTCCAAAGATATCTCCCTCAAATAGAATATCCCACAATCATCTAGAATCTTGAATTTGCTTTCTATCTCCGAAAACTCGTGAATACGCCCGGAAATATAGAAACGGCATTTCCGATATCCTGTTCGAATGGCTTCGCAAAGGGAATCGTAAAAACCCTTTACCGACACTTCATTCAGACCATCCAGGATAAAAACCGCGCGACCTTCTTCGAACAGGGGTTTTACGGCACGAAAGCAATCATCCCCAACCGCGTCTTGGACAGCATCCGTAAAATTGGAATGAGATATGTTCCTCAATGCAACCGGAATCGGGATTACAGCGTCTATCTCACCGTCAAGCCATCGATTGCACAGATCCCTCTGGAGATGGTACAGCAACGTGCTCTTTCCTGCGCCGGGATTTCCCAGAAAAATGTGAATCCTATTCTGAGACTCGGCAACCGTCCGAAGCGTATAGTCTGCCTGTTCGACGGAATTCTCACCTTCATCGCCTTCTGCCACGTGTCGGGCCAAGGATATGTCATCCCTGACAAGTTGCATTTTGAGGTTCATCAATTTCAACTCTTTCGAATTGTTGACGCCTCCGAACATACCGACATTCCTCCGCAAGGCAGACTCCGTTTCAGACAAGGTCCTTTCTACGAAAACTCTCTTCAGAGACTCATAATCCTCCACTCGACCCCCTTCGCCCTGAACCTGTACTTCGGGAATACCTTTCTCTTCCACAATCGAGTCCAGTTCCTCGAAATGATAATCCACGATATGAAGCAACCCGACCAGAATCAAGGCGGTCCTGTTGATGCATTCGATTCTCAAGTCAGTCGTCGCCCTCCCTTCGTGAAAGGCGTCGTTCCTTTCGGCAAGGATCTCGTTGAAGATTAATTTAATCTCCTTCTTATTCTTAAACATCCCCTTGCCATTGTTCTTGTCTTTCAAGACATTGAGAAGGTCCGCATCATTGAGCATCTTGCCGAGAGTATAATCCTTCGTCTTCTTCCTTTGGTCAAGATAATCCTCTGCGCCAAGCATCCCGAAGATAAACTGCAGGATTCTTTCAACATTCCCCAGATTGACCGTCACAGGATCTTTAGGGGACTGTTGAAATGCGTCTGCGTTCGCATCTTCGAAGTTGCTTTTTAAGAAACGCACCCAGAATCCCGCAAAGACAGAATTGCCGCCACACTCTCTCTCACTGAATGCAATGCAATCGTCCAGTAGGGAAAAAAGATCGCGGACACGACTCAAATCACCACCCAGAACTTCACGGAGCATGATAGGGATGTTATCGTGAGTCTTCCTGTCGAAAACATATACATGCTGAAGTCCTCCACTTGAATTGACGATATAATCCAGAATCAACTGGTCCGCTATCTGTTTGGCCTCCTGTCTGACAAAGCGCCTGTTTCCCTCTGAAAGGATCATAAGTTGCTGAACTATAGAGTTGGTTACTGTGCTAATATACGCATTTTATCCGAAATGGAACAGCCCTCATCTTTTCTTTCATTTCTAATAAAAATAATCGTACATTTGAGATGTGAATCAACCAATCCTGCTCATTGCGATGAACGTCAATTCAATAACATTCCTTTGCGGCTATTTTTCTACGAGCAAACCGTTTTCAAGACAGATTGTCCAAAAAGACTGGGAGATAGTCCAAGTGGACGCAAAGACCATCGAGTCATTCAGGAATTACTATTACAGTGAATTTGTGGACTTTTTTACGAATGAGGTCTCGGTTTTCAAGAAATCCATTGAACGGGACATCTCCATCGTTCTTCATGAAAACGGGAATGAAATCTCCGAAGGCATTACGATTGCCGACCTGACCTTGTTTCAGATGCCCATGGGCCTCGCTCTGTTTTCCATCAGTCTGAAGTTCAAGAATGTTGAACACGACAACTACGCATCCATCATCTCTCAGTTAAGGAATTGCGGAAACTTTAAAAACAAGACGGATGACGATTTCTTTAAATTCGCCATATCTGAAATCTGCACCTTGTATCAAGCAAGTGGCGGAAAAGAAAGAGTACGCAATGATGAAAACGGTCTTTGCGCATATCCGTTCCTGGTGGAGCATGGAAACAAGTTCAAGGTTTTCCAAATCGCCACCACAAATGGTTTTTCCGATGATGCGAAAGCGCTTCGAAACTATGTTTTCTGTCTCGGTTCTTTCTTGCCTGCAAATGATTCCAATGAGGAAGCATACATCGATTCCGTGTCGAACGACTGCTACATATCCGTGTTCAAGGATTGGAAGGGTCTCGCTCTGCTGGATTCCATAACCATCTATGCCAACAATCCTGCCGAATGGCAGATACAGATGTGGAAGAATGTATACTTCGAACGAATATACATCTACGAGTTATACCGGAAGGCATTCCTCTATCGTCTGAATTGCAATTTTCATAGCCCTTCGTATTTCAAAAAGACCCACGAACTGCAAGAGGAGATGCGCGTCTTCGAACGCAACTACGATTTCGTGAATTTCTCCTACAATTTCATGCCGAAACTGTTTGACTCCGCCATAGATTCAGCCTTGGAGTCAAAGGCCGAGGAGACAATTATCAATCATCTGATTAACAGAGACATTGCAAATGAAGACGAAAAGCGAGAAGCAAAAACGAACCATTTGTTGCTGTTTTTGTCCATCATGGCGGGTTTCTCGGCCATTTGGGACCTGTTCTCGCTAATCAAGGATTATAGCCAAAACGGGATTCAATGGTGTCCGACCCTAATCACTCTTGGAATGGTTATCGCCCTGATCACCGTCGTTCTTTTGAGTTTTAAACGCAAATAAGGGTCCTCCCCGACGGCTGACGGAATAGTTTGCTTATCCCCTCCGATTCCCTATCTTTGCAACGATGACCCGTCGCAAATGGACATACTGGCTCCTGGTCAGGATTCCCTTCTGGTGGATCGTGACCAGTATCCTTTTGGTCCTGCTGCTGAAATGGGTGCCGGTCCGATATACGCCGATGATGCTGAAGCGTGCGTTCCAGTTCCGGAAGGTGGAGAACTTCCGGTCTGAACAGGTATGGGTGCCGTTGGAGAAGGTCTCACCGGAAATCGTACAGGCGGTCATCGCCGCAGAGGATAGCCGCTTCCTGCTCCACAAGGGATTCGACCGGGTGGAACTGGAGAAGATGTGGAAGGAGCACGAGGAGAAAGGCAGGAAGATCCGCGGCTGCAGCACCATCTCCCAGCAGACGGCCAAGAACGTGTTCACCTTCGGCAGCCGCTCCTGGGTCCGGAAAGGGCTCGAGGTCTACTGGACGGTCCTCATCGAATGGATCTGGGGGAAACGCCGGATCATGGAGGTATACCTGAACGTCATCGAGACGGGAAAGGGCCTGTATGGGGTCGAAGCGGCCTCCAGGCACTATTATGACAAGAGCGCGGCCAAGGTCGACCGGAAACAGGCCGTCGCCATCGCCGCATGCCTTCCCTCCCCCCTGCGTGAAACGCCGACACGGCCTTCCGCCCGGGCCTCCGCCCGGCGAAACAGGATCATGAGGCAGTTGCCCCTCCCCGAAAAACTGAGAAAACTGCCCGAATGACGGCGTTCCCGCGAGATAGCGGACGCAAGGACGCTTTATAGCGTCACAGTCTCATAGAACGCCAGTCCGGACGTATAGAACCCGCTCACGGTCACGGAATGCACCGGCTCGTCCGGGAACAGGAGGACGCGGATGGTGTCGTCGCTCTTGCCGATGACCGCGCCGCCCTCCACGTGCCAGAGGCACACGCCCACCTCCGACTTGTCGATGACCAGCAATTGCGGGTCTTCCGGATCCCTGCGCAGGGAAACGGGACTCGTCTCCATCCGGCCGGCGAAGAAGCGGGCCGTCCGGTCTTTAATCTCGTCAAACAGCGGATAGTCCACCTTCCCGTCATCGGAAAGCACCAGGTCGTGCCGCTCCCCGTCCGTCGCATGCAATTCGGATGAAACGCCGCGCTGCCGCAGGATCCGGTCGATCTCGCCCGCCCCGTACACCTTCCGGTAAGCGTGCGTTTCCGGAACGAAAATCGCGATGATGGCTTCCAGGATGGACTGGAATACGTTGAGATCC
>JAEEGL014091302.1_pt1 | contig 15219 bp, 14 predicted proteins | sample 9134231 | NCBI WGS metagenome assembly JAEEGL01 (sample SAMN16246548, study PRJNA631951) | gut metagenome | biome: gut microbiome; feature: rumen; material: fiber-attached | host: Bos | place: Iran: Karaj | collected 2018-10 | reverse complement strand
GGTGTCGGATCGGCTGTTGCTTTCCAGACTTTTATCAACATCGGCATGTGCATCGGCATCACGCCTGTTATCGGCATTACGTTACCCTTCTTCAGTTACGGAGGATCTTCCATGGTGACCATGTTTGCCGCCATGGGCCTTGTCTCAGGTGTTAAATTCAAGCTTAAACCCCAGCTCTTTTCCATATACTGATTTCACAGCCGCCGGTATTTCCCTTACCGGCGGCTGTGTTATCATCCTCTTTGATCAGGCGCTGTCTCATAGAAATGAAAATACCCGCTTCTTCCGAAGCGGGATTATCAGCTGCACAATATGAAGCTATTGTACATTCGCATCAGAAGCACGATGTCGCGATCATCGCGGTCTGTGCAATGTCGGTTTTCAGTCCTCTAACAAAAGTGGGTATTGCAGAGGACTATCGCTGCCCGAACAGCTTGCCGGAATTTGGCCCCGGCGGCCTGCAAGTCAATTTACCATGCAATTACGGGTTAAGATGCCGACACATCAAGGGGTGACGCCCCTCATCGCAAGGGGTAATATAACACATTATGTGAACTGTGTCAAGCATTATTACTATTTTTATGTACAATTCACAAATTGTTTTATTATATTTTGCCGAAATCAACAAATTAGGCGCCGAGACGATCGATAAATACTTCAAATTTCTTGACTTTTTTGAAATCAAAGGGCATAATAATGTTAATACTTTGGAAAGCTGTGATTCCATGGACAAGAAAACCGAGTTGTTTCGCTCGCTGAAGTTTCTGCTTTTTTCCGCCTCAGCCGGCATTATAGAGCTTGCGACATTTGCCCTTCTCAACGAGACCCTCGGCTGGCCATACTGGCCCTGCTATCTGATTGCTCTGATTCTTTCGGTTCTCTGGAATTTTACCCTGAACCGGCGCTATACCTTCCGCTCTGCCAATAATGTCCCCGTAGCCATGGCCAAGGTTTTTCTGTTCTATCTGATTTTTACGCCATCCAGCACTCTTTTCGGCAACTGGCTGGCAGAAGGTCTGGGATGGAATGAATACCTGGTCACCGGAATCAACATGGCACTGAACTTTGTTCTGGAATTCCTGTATGACCGGTTTTTTGTATTCAGGGACAGTCTGGATACCAACAGTATTGCAAAAAAGAAACAAGCCCGCGATCAAAAATAATCCGCCGGAAAGCCGGCGGATTTTTGTCAGTGCAGGTTCAGAAGTGCTGCAGCGGCAGCACCCGGCAGCGTAGTGTCCTCTTCAATCACAAGCCGTACATCACGTCCCAGTTCATCCTGCATATGTTTCTTCAGCAGGCGTTTCAGCTCCGGCGCATAAATTCGGCTGTGCTGTACCAAAGAGCCTTCCGCAAACACGGCGGCCGGACCGTCGAGGCCGGCATCAGTCAGCTCCGCCATGGCGATCAGGTTCGCACACATCAGCAGTGCGGACCGCCGAAACAGCAATGCTGTCAGTTCTTCTATAAAAACTGCATCTTCTTCGCTGTCTGTCAGATTGGCAATCCCCTTTCCGCCGGAAAGAGCATCTGCCTCAGCCGACTGCAGCATCGTCAGGCCATGAAGCTTTTTGGAGCACTTTTCACTCAGCAGGCCGTCTTCTGCCGCCTGACAGAGTGCCAGATGGCACAGTTCGCCCAGATAAACACCGGCTGTCATCTTTTCCAGATGTTTTTTGCCGGGGTTATGACTTCTGCGGTCCAGTTCCATGTCGAACTGTCCCTGTTCGAGACCTTCATAGCTGCCGCATTCAAAATTGACAATCATGTCAAATGCATCGGCAATTTTCTCAATCTTCCGTCCGGGTACCGCAGCACAGGTATTCGTCCCCGTACCGCTGACCTGTCCAAAGCAGCTGGTATATGCCTCGTCCAGATGCTTGGCAAGACCGCCGAGCTGGACTGCGGCCGTGTCATTGATAATTACTGCACGTTTCCCCGGATAGCCGCGCCGCTCCAGTTCCCGGCACAGGTCTTTTCCTACCAGTCTTCCTTCGCAGCCGGTAATCACGACCTCCTTGTCAATTTCGTTGACACGCCCGTCTATCTGAGGAGTGATGTCTGCCGAATACGAGAAGCAAAAGCCGATCTTATCCGCGCGGTCCATAAAAGGTTCAACTGCGTCGGCAACAAAGGTAATAAATTCTTCCCACTTTGCCGGTTTTTTAATCCCCGGCATACCAATTTTTTTAACCTGTTCGATATGGCAGCGGCCGTTTTCAAAGTGTGCCAGTGCACTTCGAAAATTGGTGCCCCCTGCATCGATAACAGCAACATATTCACCCTCCGGAACTTTTCCGGAGGTTTTCAGATAGGTCGGAATCATCGGGTATGAGCTTTGTTGGCCTTTCAGTCCGCGCTCCATGTCGCTGCACATCCCGGCAGCGCAGGCCTGTATATCAAAATCCGGATTCCACATACCATACCGGATGAGAAAAGACTCCGCAGAATTCGTCATGCTTCTGTTTTTTCCTCTTTCACGCTCTCAACCACACCGGCAGCCAGTCCGGCAAGGCCTTGAATTTCACTCGGAATAATAATCTTGGTAGCCTTCCCGTTGGCCGCATTCGAGAAAGCCTCCAGAGCCTTGATCCGCAGAACCGCATCGGAAGGCGAAGCTTCATTGATGAGCCGGATACCTTCCGCCGTCGCGGTCTGCACCTTCAAAATAGCCTCTGCCTGACCTTCTGCTTCCAGAATTTGTTGTTGTTTCTTGGCATCGGCACGGAGAATGGCCGATTCCTTTTCGCCTTCGGCTTCCAGAATGGCAGCACGCTTTTCGCCTTCGGCTTTCAGAATAGCTTCACGCCGCTCGCGTTCAGCCTTCATCTGCTTCTCCATCGCGTTCTGAATTTCTTTCGGCGGGAGGATGTTCTTCAGCTCTACGCGGTTAACCTTGATGCCCCAGGGGTCGGTTGCCTCGTCCAGAATTGAGCGCATCTGCGTGTTGATAATATCACGGCTGGTCAGGCACTGGTCCAGTTCAAGATCACCGATAATATTACGCAGCGTCGTAGCGGCCAGGTTCTCAATGGCGACCATCGGCTGCTCGATACCGTAAGTATAAAGCTTCGGGTCGGTAATCTGGAAATACACGACCGTGTCGATCTGCATCGTGACGTTATCTTTTGTAATAACGGGCTGAGGCGGAAAATCAGCCACCTGCTCCTTCAAGGTAACGATTTTAGCTACACGCTCAATAAACGGTACCTTAAAGTGGATGCCCACATTCCATGTAGTCTTGTAAGCGCCGAGACGCTCAACAACATAAGCCTTTGCCTGCTGCACGATCCGGATATTCCTGATCAGAATAATCACCAGCAGCAGAATCAGAACCAGAATAACAACGCCGCTCATTTTTATTTCCCTCCAATATTTTGTTAATTATGATTTCTCATTCGTCACAATCAGCTTGACCCCTTCAATCCGCAAAACCCGAACGGTCTCTCCGACTTCCGCGGTCAGGTTTTCATCCGTCATCCTCGCTGTCCAGACCTTTCCATCCAGACGCACTGCACCGGTTTCATGCAGATTGTCGATTCTCTCTGTCACCACAGCGTCTTTCCCGATACCCATATCCGCATTGGTCGGGGTAACCCGGTTGTTGACATACTTTCTGACAAACGGTCGCGTCAGAAAGAGCGTCAGAATTGACACAACCAGAAACCATGTCAGCTGCAGCCAGAACGGGGCATGAAACAGCGCAGCGATCAATGCGGCAAGTGCACCGAGCGCAAACCAGATGGAAATCAGCCCGGGTACCATTGCTTCAACGATCAGCAGGACCACCATGGCAATCAGCCAGAAAACAGGCATTTGAACTGCTCCGCCCATTATCAAAGCAAATTCCTCCTCTCCGATCATTTTGTTTTCTGAGGATCTGCTCTATGATATCATAACACGCTGTGAAAAACAAGGGCAAGAAACTCCCGCCGTCTCAGAACAGACGGCGGGAGAATATTACCCTGCAACAGCAGGCTGTATTTTGCTTTCAAATCACGCGACAACAAAGTCAACCGTCACACGAACAGGTGCATAAGGCATGACAAACGTGTTGTTTGTTACCGGAACTGCCGCGTTGGTATCGGTTCTCACCACACTGACGGCACCGGCTTTGAACCCTGCTGCAGGCTTCGGAACAACCGTTACGGTCTGCCCGGAAGTCGCAGTCTGGACTTCCACACCGTTGACCATCAGGCTGAAGGTACCGTGTCCGGAACTGTTGACCTTCAGATCGCTGTTTACCGGAGTAGGCTGGACCGTTGCGGTGTTCGTCTGGGTTTGGGTCTGGGTAACGGCCGTCCCGACTACCGGAAGATAGAAGTACTGCCCGACCCTGATCACGTTCAGGTTGTTGGTGTTGTTGAGCGCTTTCAGCTGTTCAAAGTTCTTGCCGTAATCGACCCCGTAGCTGCTGCAGATACCCGCAACCGTCTCGCCGCCTACAACCTTGTGTGCAACAATGGCCGTGAAGCTGCTGCCTGCAGGCGCGGTCAGACTGGGAATGACAATAACCTTGCCGACCGGAATTCTGTTCCAGCTGGTGATGCCGGAGAGCGCTTTGATGGTGTTTGCATTGGAGTCAAAATCCACACCCAGCTTTGCGCAGACAGCCGCGACGGTCTCGCCGGCCAGCAATTTATGGTTGATCAGATAACTGACAACAACATCGCCTGTCTTGATCCCTGCAACGTTTGTGACTGTGGCAGTCCCAACCGGCGTAAAGAGCGACCCTCCCGTCAACGCGGTAGCTGTCACACCTGTCGTCGCAGTCTTGGCTGCATTACCCGGAAGTACCAGCACCTTTCCGGCTCTGACACTCGTATAACTGGTAATATTGTTGTTCTCTCTGATCCATTTATCATATTTGGCAAAATCAATGCCCAGGGCCTGGCAGATCCCGTAGACTGTTTCCCCTGCCTTAACGGTATATGTGATATTATCGGCAAAAGCGGTAATACCCAGGCAGCTGAACAGCATGGCAGCCACGCAAATGCTGATCAGGACGCGTACAATACTCTTCTTCATTTCACTGACCTCCCGGTACAGAATAAGCAAAGAACACTTTCTCTTTTTGAGTAGTTACAATTCTATTACAAAATAAAACAAATTGCAAGTATAAATTTACAAATTTAAGAATTTTTCTTAAAAATTATTTTGAGGAATGTTCTTTCACCAATATTTGTTTCTGTTCCGAAGCCATTCTAACACAAAAACGTCATCAGAGAGTATTAAGAAATCTTAAAAAAATCTCCCCGGCATAACCGGGGAGAACCAGGATCAGCAAAGTCGCGACCCAACTGGCACTGCATCGTCAAGAATCATCAGATGCAGTTCTTCTTTGCCGTCCACTTCACGAACGGCAGACAGAAGCATACCGTTGGAGTCCAGTCCCATCATCTTGCGGGGAGGCAGATTCAGAATCGCCGCAACCTTCTTTCCCACAAGCTGTTCAGGTTCATAGTATGCATGGATGCCCGAGAGAATCTGCCGCTCAGTGCCGCTGCCGTCATCCAGAATGAACTTCAGCAGCTTCTGAGACTTTTTCACCGCCTCACAGCTCAAAATCTTGCACACGCGCATATCGCAGCGAGCGAACTCATCTATCGTAACATCCGGCAGGACAGGCTCGCTTTTCGCCGCAGGGCGGTTCATTTTTTCAAGCTCTTCCAGCATCTTGGCTGCATCAATGCGCGGGAAAAGAGTCTCTCCCTTGGAAACCGATACCTCAGCCGGCAGGACACCATACACACCGGCTTTTTCCCATGTTCTGCTTTCTCCGTCGGCGCCGATCTGCGCAAAAGCCTTGTCACAGCTTTCCGGGATGAAGGGGGTTAACATGATCAGGGAAACACGCAGTGCTTCCAGCAGGTTGTACAGAACCGCAGCCAGACGCGGCTTTTTTTCTTCCTCTCTGGCAAGAACCCAGGGCATGGTTTCGTCGATATATTTATTGGCGCGTCCGATAAGACGGAATACATCCTCCAGGCCCAGATGCAGCTGGAAAGCATCCATCTGCTTTTCATACTTGCCGGCAGTCTCTCGGATCATTGTGATCAGTTCGTCATCCAACGGGTCATTCTCACGCTCTGCAGGCAGGGTACCGCCGAAGTATTTTTCGATCATGGCGGTGGTACGCGACACAAGATTGCCGAGGGAGTTTGCCAGGTCACTGTTGATGGTGCTGATCAGCAGTTCATTCGTAAAATTGCCGTCAGATCCAAACGGGAAGGTCCGCAGCAGGAAGAACCGCAAAGCGTCAACGCCGAACTTTTCAGCCAGAAGATAGGGGTCGACCACATTGCCCTTGGACTTGGACATCTTACCGCCGTCGATGATGAGCCAGCCGTGGCCGTAGACCTTGGCAGGAACCGGTTCGCCCACGCTCATGAGCATGGCGGGCCAGATGATGGAATGGAAGCGGACAATTTCCTTGCCGACGATGTTGTGAGGCGGCCAGTATTTGTCGTAATCATCATAACGATCGTTCATATACCCCATTGCCGTCGCGTAATTAAACAGGGCGTCTACCCAGACGTAGACGACATGTCCGGGGTCAAAGTCCACTGGGATGCCCCAGCTGAAGCTGGTGCGCGAGACGCATAGGTCCTCGAGGCCGGGTTTGATGAAATTGTTGATCATCTCGTTGACGCGGGAGGCGGGCTCAAGGAAAGTGCCGGATTCCAGCAGTTCCTGTACAGGTTTGGCATATTTGGAGAGACGGAAGAAGTAGGCCTCCTCTTCCGCATCGTGCACCGGGCGGCCGCAGTCGGGGCATTTGCCGTCGACCAGCTGACTCTCAGTCCAGAAGCTCTCGCACGGGGTGCAGTACTTTCCTTTGTAGGCACCCTTGTAGATATCGCCGTTGTCGTACATTTTTCTGAAAATCCGCTGAATGGCCGCCACGTGGTAGTCGTCCGTCGTACGGATGAAACGGTCGTTCGAGATGTTCATGAGCTTCCAGAGGTCAAGAATGCCGCCTTCACCGGTAACAATACGATCGACAAACTGCTGGGGCGTCACCCCGGCTTCCTTTGCCTTCTCCTCGATCTTCTGGCCGTGCTCATCCGTCCCGGTCAGGAACATGACGTCATAGCCCGTCAGGCGTTTGTAACGGGCGATGGTATCGGCTGCCACCGTACAGTATGTATGGCCGATGTGCAGCTTATCCGAGGGATAATAAATAGGGGTAGTAACGTAGAAGGTAGGTTTCGACATATATAGAGGCTCCTTTCAGGGTTGTTTTATTATGCTGAAGGTACAAAGATCACATAACTGTCGGCTGCATCGCGGAGCCGTTTTTCTTCCGGCCAGTCAATGTCCTGATCGTGCAGATGATAGATACCGGTCGGCTCCTGGATACGGGCAATGATATTGTCATTTGCATCCACAATCTGGCGGATAACCGTGACACTGTATCCCACCAGAACATTTTTATATTCTTCGTCGTATACTTCCGTTTTTGTCGTATAAGGACTTACATGTGTACCGTCGGTATCGGTTCCCCAGAATTCTATGGTGATGCTGTCATCCTCGCAGTAGGTGACAATTTTCACGGGGTAATCCCGGTCGTTGCGGAAACGGTAATCCGGCTGTTTCCAACTGACTGTCGCATCATAGCCCATTGAAAGATAACCCACCGCAAAGTAGTGGTTGGTCCGGCTGACCGTTGTCATCTGTGCATACATGGCAGCACAGTACAGGGTTGAGGAAACCTGACAGATCCCGCCGCCTATTTCCTCCACCACTTCGCCGTCGGCATAGGCCCCCGCCATCAGATAGCCTGCCTCTTCGGTGCGTTGTCCGATAGCTTCGTTATATGAGAAAGTTTCGCCCGGCCGCAGGGTGATCCCGTCAAGCTTTGAAGCCGCATGTCGTATGTTATTCTTGCGGTTCTCTGTGCTGTCCCTGTAATACGTGGTCATGAAGCATAGTCTGTCGCGATACAGGATTCCTTCAAGGTCAGCCGAAGTGACGGCAGCCGGAGTGATAGACAGCGGAATTACCACCTGCGCTCCCGGCAATGCTTCCCGCCATGCTTTCTCTGCTTCCGTTACATCAAAACTGCAGCCGACTATTTCGGGTATTACCGTAAAATCCTCTGCAAAGGCAGCATCCTGCGGCTCGCTGCAGACTTCGGAATAGACCTTCCCAAAATCCGGCAGCCGTACTTCACCCTCGATTTCCGTCCACGACATGGTCTCGACATCGCCAAGCAGCGCACGGGAAATCTCGCTGTAGATTTTATCTTCATTCAGGGATATGCTGCCGCCGCCCTTGATCATGGTCATTCTTTCATTAGCGCGGTCCAGATGAAGCTGATTGTCACCCGTTTCCTGCTGAAAGCGCTCTATTACCGAAAGAATATTGGCCCGGATATAGTTTTCATTCAGTGCCCGCTCCTGCAGCTTAACCTTATATCCGGCAAAGGTCGCCCGTACATATAGGCTCAGGTTATCAAACCAGTTACCATCATGTCCGAGTGCAAAAAGCAGCTTTGCGGCTTCCTCGGCCGTTATGACCGCTCTTGCATCCATTCGGTCAAAGCGCAGGCTCATCCCAAGCGGGAAATCCACAGTCAGCGGCAGATCTTTTCTTCTGTCCCATCCGGCATCTCTGAGCGTCTGTGCCATCTGCTCTTCCGTCATGCCGCCCAGCGAAATACCATCCATCTGCAGTTTCGGCAGGCTGACACCGTTGTTCGTCACCCGATAGCCGAAATAGGCCGAGGCCCCGAGCAGGAGAAGGAGCAGAATGACTGTCGTCAGCAGCCACAGGAACAGCGCGTATCCGAAACGTGAAGGTTGTTTCTTTTTTGCCGTTGTCATGATATCAGTATTTCCCGGCCTTCTTTGCCATTTCCAGGAAGAGCTCCTGATCATCCTTCGGCAGGCTGAGTTCTTCTTCCGGGCGGTCCGGGCGATACATCCAGGGTGTATTATCCAGCCGCGCACCCGCCTGGGTCTCCAGCAGAATGCCAATCAGCCGGTTTGAAATCAGATAGCCTGAAACCGTAAAATGCCAGCGACCGTCTTCTTCCTCCACCGCCCAGCCTTTTTTCTCAAAAGCCTTCAGTACACGGTAGATCGGTTTCCAGTCGCTCTGACAGCGGACGCGGTATTCCTGTTCCTCAATGCCTCGGCTGGTACGCATGCCGAGCATCAAATACTCTACAGACCGCTCAAGCGGATCGATCTCTTCATACTCATCGATGACGCTCACCTTGCGGGAAATCCCATAGCTGTACTGCTTCAAATCCCTGACGAAACTGTAACGCAGATTTCCGACACTTGAATGCGCTCCAGGTCCGAAGCCCATATAATCATCAAGTCGCCAGTATTTCAGATTATGTTTGGATTCAAAACCCGGCGCCGCGAAATTCGATACCTCATATTGTCTGTATCCAAAGCGTTCCAGCATCTGGGCTGCATACGAGTACATATCCGCCTGCACATCATCATCCGGAAGCACCGGCGAATTCCGATAGTTGTCGTACATCGGCGTTCCTTCTTCCAGCTTCAGCGCATAGCAGGAAACATGCTCGGGATGAAGTTCTGCAATTTTTGCCAGACTGTCCGCCCAGTCCCGGGCTGTCTGTGTCGGCAGACCATACATCAGGTCTACGCTGATATTGTCAAAGCCTGCCTGTCTGGCAGCAGAAAACGCCGCCTGTGCCTGTGGCCAGGTATGCCGCCTGTCCAGCAGTTTGAGAAGTGTATCATCTGCCGCCTGAATGCCGATGGAAAGCCTGTTTACCCCCTCTTCCCGCAGCTCCCGAAGGTCTTTGAAATCCATGCTGTCGGGGTTGCACTCGACCGTTACCTCCGTGTCCGTACGGACATTTCCGTTAAGCTTCAGAACATCGAAAATTTCAAGAATCCTCTCCGCCCCATAATAACTGGGAGTGCCGCCGCCAAAGTAGATGCTGTCTACTTCATAATTGCGTATGCCCGGTGATGACTCGAGAAGATGCTCAATCAGCGCTTTATGGTAAACAGGCATCTGTCTGTCACAGCCGGCCAGCGAATAGAAATCACAGTATCCGCATTTACTCGCACAGAAGGGTATGTGAATATACACACCCAGTCTTGGCTTCATTTTCCACCTACTCTCCAGATTGCGATCAAAGGCCGCCCTCCGCTGCAAACGTGCCTCCGGTACCTTTGCTTAACACATTGTATCAGGCATGGCAGAAAGCAGTCCTGACTGATCAAAACAGTTCCGCTACCTGATCGACGAAAACAGTCGGATCCTCGACTTCAACTCCGGCCGACAGTTCAGCCAGCACATTCAGAATCTGCGAAAGTTTTGCCGCTTTGTCTTTATCATTTTCAAAAGCCTTCCGCAGCACATCAAAAGCACGATGCTCCGGATTCAGCTCCAGCACACGGACCGCACGTATCTTGCGCATCTCCTCGCTCGGTCCATAGCGGAAATATCTCTCCATTTCCAGTGTGACGCCGCCCTCGGTTGTCAGCGCACAGGGGCGGGACGCCAGTTTATTCGAAAGCTTTACTTTCGCAACACTCTCACCGACCGATTCCTTCACGAAGTCAAGCAGGTCCTTGTTTTCGATATCACGCTCTTCGGCCGCCTTCTTCTCTTCTTCCGTTTCAAAGCCCAGGTCGTCCCTGACAACGTTGCAGAAACGCTTGCCGTCCTGATCGCCAAGATTCTCCAGCACCATCTCGTCCAGCGGGTTCGTCAGGTAAAGCAGCTCATAACCGCGCGCTTTCACCTCTTCACACTGCGGCAAACTGATTGCACGCTTCAGCGTGTCTGCACTGGCATAATAGATAGCTTTCTGACTCTCCGGCATAGCCTCTATATATTCCTTCAGGGTGATCTGTCTGTCCTCTGCAGTCCAGAAAATCAGCAGGTCTTTCAGGAAGTCTTTATAGCGGCCATACTCATCACAGATGCCGCATTTGATATCTACCCCAAAGTTTTTGAAGAACTCCTGATATTTTGGGCGGTCATCGCGCAGCAGTTTCTCCAGTTCACCCTTAATGCGCTTCTCCAGATTCTGCCCGATGATGCGCAGCTGCCGGTCATGCTGAAGCAGTTCTCGCGAGATGTTAAGCGACAAGTCGGGCGAATCGACAATGCCGTCGACAAAGCCGAAGTACTCATGCACCAGCTTGTCACACTTTTCCATAATCATGACGCCGTTGGAATACAGTGTAATATTGCCCTTGTTATCACCGGTGAACACATTTTCATTCTGCTCACCAGGGACAAAAAGCATGGCTTTATAGCTGACGGCACCCTCGGCATTCACGCGCACCAGCGCACAGGGATCTTTGCTTTTCCTGTTCTTTTCCTTGTACCAGGCAATGCAGTCATCATCCGTAACTTCGCTCTTGCTGCGCTGCCAGATCGGAATCATACTGTTGATGGTCTCGTTTTCCGTGACCATGCGATATTCAAACTTCGGTGATCCGTCGTCATTTTTCTCACCGGTTTCGAACCGTTCCTGATGCTCAATATCCATCCGGATAGGCCAGCGGACATAATCGGAATATTTCTTTACCAGAGCCTGGACTTTCCAGGTTTCCAGATAAGTACCGTAGATTTCATCCTCTGTATCTTCCTTGATGTGCATAATCACATCCGTGCCGACGTTTTCCTTCTCACAGGCAGAAACCGTATAGCCGTCTGCGCCCTTGCTGTTCCATCTGACACCTTCGCTCTCACCGAACTTCTTTGAGATTACCGTTACTTCGTCCGAAACCATGAAAGCAGAGTAGAAGCCGACACCGAACTGCCCTATGATTGACAGATCCTCATTAACCGCCTTTTCCCCGTCCATCTCTCCCTTGAACTGGTAAGATCCGCTCTTGGCGATGATGCCAAGATTCTGCTCGGCTTCAGCCATCGTCATACCGATACCGTTATCCCGCACCGTAAGGGTACGTGCATGTTTGTCTACCAGAATGTCAATGCCAAAATCGCTGCGGTTAAGCCCGACACTGTCGTCTGTCAGCGACAGATAGCAGAGCTTGTCAATTGCATCCGATGCGTTTGAAATAATCTCGCGCAGGAAAATCTCCTTGTTGGTATAGATCGAATTGATCATCAGATCAAGCAGCCGCTTGGATTCCGCCTTGAATTGCTTTTTTGCCATGAATGATTGACGCCTCTTTTCAAAAAATTCAAAACTTTATATATTATAAACGTTTCTCTCTGGAAGTGCAAGAATAAATCTCGTTTCAGAAAGACTTTGCAAATTCTGTCCTCCGACGTTATAATACAGGCAATCTATATTTATATAAGGATAAGGAGAAACTGCTCTATGCGTATCCTGGCAATTGATCTGGGAGATGAAAGAACGGGCATCGCCGTGTCTGACCCGCTGGGAGTACTCTGCGGTGAAGCCTGGACGATACAGGAGTGGAACAAAGACAGGCTGGCGGAAACGATCTGCCGCGAGGCGGAGTGCAGAGAAGTTGAGTGCCTTGTTCTCGGGCTTCCGAAGAATATGGACGGAACTGAGGGTGAGCGGGCTGAAAAAAGCCGTGCCTTTCGGGATCTTCTTATCAGCAGATCCGCGTTGCCGGTAGTCCTCTGGGATGAACGGAGAAGTTCGGTTGAAGCACACCAGATCCTGCACGCCAACGGAAAGCGCGAGAAAAAGCATCGGAAAACGGTCGACGCCGTTGCAGCCAGTCTGATTCTCGAAAGCTATCTCGGATCCCTCTCCTGATTCTCCGGAAGACAGTCACTTTTCCAAATATTTCGTTGATATCCCGTGCCGGCAGCCTGAATTCCTCACGAATAAACTCCCAAATTTTTCTCTTGACTTTCCTTTGAAAACCGCTATAATAATATGGCCTGTTCAATCGGGCAAAATCCTTGCTCCCGCAGGCTGCGGGGGCCAACAGACCATAAGGAGGTGCAACCATGGCAAAAGCAAGCGAAAAGTACGAAGTGATGTACATCATCAACCCGAACTTCACCGAGGAAGAAACTGCAGCGGTTGTTGAGAAATTCAAAGCGCTTGTGGAAGCGAACGGTACTCTGGATGAGATGGAGGAAATGGGCAAGCGCAAGCTCGCTTATGAAATCAACTACATCTCTGAAGGCTACTACGTTCTGATGAAGTTCACAAGCGGCCCTGATTTCCCTGCCGAGCTCGATCGTATTCTTGGTATTACCGACGGGATTCTTCGCCGCCTCATCACCCTGCGTGCTGAGTAAGGGGGAGCGAACATGCTGAATCATATCGTCATCATGGGTCGTCTCGTACAGGATCCCGTTTTGAGAACCACCCAATCCGGCGTGAATGTCGCATCGTTCACCGTTGCGGTTGACCGTGATTTTGGCGGCAGAGACGGCAATGAGCGCCAGACTGATTTTATCGACTGTGTCGCATGGCGTCAGACTGGCGAATTTGTCAGCCGTTACTTTCAGAAAGGCCGGATGATCGTCGTCTCCGGACGACTGCAGTCACGCAAGTGGCAGGACCGCGAAGGCAACAATCGTACCAATTGGGAAATCTCTGCTGACAACGTATATTTCGGCGACAGCAAGCGCGACAGTGAAAGCAACAACTATAGCCAGTCAAGCTATACTGCTCCGGCCGGTTACGGCGGAAGCAACAATAATTCCTCGCGTCAGAACACCCCGGTTCCGCAGGTCTCTCCCAATCCCTTCGAAGAGTTGGAAGACGACGGGGAACTGCCGTTCTGATCAGATTAAAACAAAGGAGGTTCGTTAACAGTGCCTTTTGATAAAAATGCCAATCCCAAGACCCGCCGCCGCAGAAAGGTTTGCCAGTTCTGCGTGGACAAGGCTACTTTTATTGACTATAAGGATACCGCGAAGCTTCGCCGTTTCCTCTCCGAGCGCAGCAAGATTCTTCCCCGCCGGACAACCGGCACCTGCGCCATGCATCAGCGTCAGCTCACCGAGGCAATCAAGCGCGCCAGACAGGTCGCTCTTCTTCCTTACGTAACTGACTGATTCCTGCAGACCGCCGTTCAATCGGCGGTTTTTTATTGCAGCAGAATTCGAAAAACAAGACTTTTTAAAAGACAACCGCAGCCGGCTTATGCACACAGTGCACAAGCCGGCTGCCGTCGTCAAATGGCAGAGCGGATTCTTCTCCGTATTACCTGATCCTTTTATCCCAAGTCGCTGACTTCAACGCCCCAGATCATAACATTCATCTGCTCGTCTACCGTCAGACGATATACCGTTTCGCTGGTCTTGCTGTCAGGGTCCCAGGCGCGCAGATAGCGGAAAGCGACAGATGTGACGCCAGGCTTCAGGCCACCCACATGGAACCAGTGCGTACCGCCGACACCGACCAGACCATCATCATGCTTGTACTCAAAGAACTGATCCTTGATTTCAACTATATCCGGATCTTCCGCTTCCGCTTCCCAGTCGTAACCGGTCGTTGGATTGGTCGGGAAATAAAGGTCCACCTCATTGGGAACAAATTCGGCAACTGCGGGCGGCGGCATATTGGCAGCAGGGGTCACCGTCATCCCGGTCAGAAAACCTATCCCCACCACAGCAACCATCAGCACCGCAACAGCGGCGAACAGTTTTTGTTTCATAGGAAAGTCCTCCCCGTATTAATCTGAACAGGTGGTTCATAATCCCAAATCGATGTCAGATTCTGAATATCATGGAACACAGCCCGGGAATTTTGCAGGTTTCACCCCTGCCCGTAGTAAGCGTTTTTCCCATGTTTACGCAGATAGTGTTTGTCCAGCAGCGTCTGCTGCATGGGACCAAGTGCAGGGTTCAGAATCATGGCATGCCAATCCATAAAGGCAACTTCTTCCATGACCACGGCATTATGTACCGCATTCATAGGATCGGTTCCCCAGGCAAAGGGGCCATGGCTGAAAACCAGTACGCCGGGGACCGCAGCGGGATCTCGCCCTTCAAAAGTTTCGATAATGACATGACCTGTCTCGAGTTCGTATTCTCCCTGAATCTCCGCATCGGTCATCGGACGGGTACAGGGAATTGCTCCGTAAAAGTAATCTGCCTGCGTAGTCCCCATTGCCGGAATATCACGTCCCGCCTGTGCAAAGCATGTCGCCCAGCGTGAGTGTGTGTGGACGATTCCTCCGCAGTCCGGGAAAGCGCGGTAGAGAGCACAGTGTGTGGCCGTATCGCTTGAGGGCTTCCATTTTCCTTCTACGACTTTGCCGTCGAGGTCCACAACCACCATGTCCTCGGGATTCATCCCTTCGTAGG
>JAEEGL012095618.1_pt1 | contig 15219 bp, 18 predicted proteins | sample 9134231 | NCBI WGS metagenome assembly JAEEGL01 (sample SAMN16246548, study PRJNA631951) | gut metagenome | biome: gut microbiome; feature: rumen; material: fiber-attached | host: Bos | place: Iran: Karaj | collected 2018-10 | reverse complement strand
GAATTAACTCCAAGTAATTATATAGGATTAGCTAGTGAAATAGTAGATAAAAATTAAAAAGGACGACTTATCTTTGTCGTCCTCTTTTTCTTTTTTCTTTCTTTAATTGTACTAATCTATCTAAGCAATCTTTTGCTCTTATCTCTTTACTTGATGTTGGTGTACCAAATGAATATTCATAACTCCAATTTTCAAATACTTCTGTTATTCTTTCTAACTCTTCATCAGTCAACAAACTTAGTTTAAGATTTCCTTCTAGAACCATATTAGCTAATTCTAAAACATTTTCATCTGTTAATTCGCCTTTAATTCTATTCCTTGAAAGAGTTAGTTCTGCTATTTCTTTATCTTTTTTAGTAATTAATTTATTGATACGAGCTATAGCATCTTCTCTTTTCCTAATTAAGCCTTCTTTTTCAGAATTAGCTAAACGTACTTTAAATTCAGCTTCTGCTATTGTTTCATCTTCGAAGTCATCTAATCTTTTCATCATTACACCAGATATTAATCTTAAACCTTGTTCCATACGTTCTTTATTAATATAAGTATTATCTCGAACAAATTCAAGAATCTTACTCATATAAGCATTGGCATCTAATGATATATCCTTTGGTGTTTCTTTAAGATCTGCATCAACAAATACTTCAGGGCCATTATAACATCTTGCTTTATTATGATATTGTTCAATTACAAATGATTTTTTTGACTCTAGCTCATAATGTGTAGTATATTTTTCTACTTCAGTGACTATTCTACGAGGTGAACTTGGTCTAAAATCATTAAAATAAAAATCAATAGAATCTTCTGTTTTTCTTTCTGTATCCCAATAATTTATACTTATATTCTTACTAAAATTATATGTAAAATACTGTGCAGAAATCGCTAATTGTTCTTTACCTGGTATATATATTTCTAATTTTGAATCACCTGAGAAATATATGCTTTCACCACGTGTTCCTTTAAATTTATATCCTTTAAAACCCCAGACATCATAGTCCTCTCTTGGTAATTCTTTATCACCATCAAATACTCTAAAATCAAGTGGATCTACTGATAATTTAAATGTGTAACCTAATACATCTAATAAATCTTTATAGACTCCTTTATTCTTTTCAATAGCCCCTTCATAAACTGTTAATATCATACGTTATCTCCCTTCTTCATAATATTATTATAACATAATATTATGTTTTTCTACCACTAAATAATACTTTATATACTGCTATTGAGTCTTTAACTACACGATAATGACTCTTTTTATTACTATCTTTTAAATAAACTGTTTTAATATCATATTCTACTATTTCTTCATGATCTTTAACTAATTTAATTAAAACATTAAGTTCATATTCAAAACGACTACCTTCTACTTTTAATAATGGTTTTATTAATCTATTTGGTATTCCTCTTAAACCAGTTTGAGTATCTTTAATATATACTTTATAAAGCCATTTAAATACTCTTGATGTAATACGATTACCTAGTTTATTTCTAAAAGGAGTTTCTTTTGTATTAAATAATCTTGTACCTAAAATAAACTTATCTTCCTCTTCTATTAATTTACTCATATTAACTGCATCAGAGACTAAATGTTGTCCATCAGCATCTAAACATACTACTCCACTATATTTCTTACTAAGATTATCTAAATAGTATTTAAAAGCTGTTTTAAGGCCTTCTCCTTTACCTAAATTAATTTTATGAGTAAGAATAATACAATCTAATTTCTTAAAGATATCATCGCTTTCACTACCATCATTAACAACAATAATATCTTTATATTCTTTTTTTAATTCTTTAACTAATTTAATTAGTTTTTCATCGGGATTCAAAGCTGGTATTATAGGTACTACCTTCATAATTTAATCATTTTCCTTTCACCATAATAATGTAATATGATAATTAATATAATATCTACTAATACCATAATACAAGTTATTAATAATATTTCATTACCTATTAATGAAAATGGTAATATTACTACTGCAAATCCTATCATCATTGATAAGAATACTGGTAAACTTTGTTTAATAACTCTAATTTCACTATCAAAATCAAACTTAGGAAACATTAAGTTTAATATAATTCCACATACTGCAGTAAATACTGCATAAGTAATTGGTAATATATATAATAGTATTCTATCTAATAATGGTAATTTAAAATATATACCAAAGAATGTTGCACTAATTAAAATAGTTGGTACTAGTATTGTTAAAGTAACAAGTATTTTACTTAAAAAGATTGTGCTTGATTTAACTGGAATACTTTTCATTATCCATAAAGATTTACCTTCTAGGGAAACAGATGCATGAGTTGTTGATGATATTGCACATGCAATAGATAATACTAAAAATATATTAGTAGCTATCACTTCTTTAAAATCCCCTACTTTTGATATATTATTTAAAAAATTACTATTTGAAACTAACATTGCAATAATTAGAATAATTATCATAATACATGGAAAAGCAGTATTAATAACATATAATGAACTAGAGAAATATCTCTTTATTTCTTTAAAATATAATCTTTTTAATGGACTATTAGTTTTATAATCAGCTACTTCATAATTAGTCTTAACATTTTGTTTTAATAATCTATTTCTTAATGGAATATAACCAATATTAATAATAACAACAAATATAGCCATTAATATAATTGGTAATATGAAATATATTAATAGATTAACTAAACTAATACCTTCTATTAAATCAACAAATATTGATGTTAATGGATAAAACCTACTAAATCCATTAATCATATTCATACTTTGATTAACCATTGCAGTTTCATCTAAAGTACCACTTTTAAATGATATAAATAATACAATAAATATTAGTGATAAATTAACTATATAACTACCAACATTTTTATTTCTAAAGAAACTCGTTATCCAAGCTAATAATATACCAATAATAGTAGAAACTAGTAATGGAATAATTGGTATTGTTAATAACAATAAAAAGAATAATAAATCATTTGGTAAATTAACTGTTGATACATAAGCAATATAACCAGGTATCATAATTATTATTGTAAATAATAAATTAATAACATATAAAGAAGTTATTTTACTACCTATTACACTACTTCTTTTAAGAGGTAAACTCATTAGTAAATCATAATCTTTAAAATCAAACAAAATACTCTTTACTCTAAATATATTGAAAAAGAATACATATAAAGAACATATTACAAACAAGAAAGATATAACATATAGTGGTTTACCAATAGCTACAAACCCAGGCAACATCATTTTAGTAATATAATATATATACCACATTATATAACCAACTATAGCTATAATACCAAGAGTCTTTAAACTCTTTTTTCTTCTTTCATTTTTAGATTTATTTCTAGATACATTAAAAGTTTGTAATATATTTATTTTAACAATCTTTAAAAAGTTACTCATGAACTTTCTCCATAAATAAATCTTCTAATGATTTATCTTTAATAACTTTCTTCATACTATCAAATACTACTAATTTACCTTTTTTAATAACTGCTACTTTATTACATAATTTCTCTGCTACTTCCAAAACATGAGTTGAAAATAGAATAGCTACTCCTTCTTTAGTTAATTCTTTCATAATCTCTTTTAAATTATGAGAACTAACAGGATCAAGTCCAACAAACGGTTCATCTAAAAGAAGTAATCTTGGTTTATGAATTAAAGCACTTATAATAGCTAATTTTTGTTTCATACCATGAGAATATGTATTAATAGTATTACCCAAAAAACCAGTTAATTCAAATAAATCACCATATTTTTTAATTAAATCTTTTCTTTCTTCACCAACTTCATATATATCACAAATAAAGTTTAGATAATCAATTCCTTTTAAAAATTCATATAAATCTGGATTATCAGGAAGATAAGCTATTTTCTTTTTACATTCAATAGGATCTTTCTTAATTGATAATCCATCTATTAATATATCACCTTTATCAAAATCTAATATTCCACAGATAGATTTAAGTGTTGTAGTTTTACCAGCACCATTTGGACCAACAAAAGCACAAATATCTCCACTTTCTACTTTAAAACTTAAATTATCTACAGCAATTTTATTACCATAAGATTTTGAATAATTAATTAATTCTAACATAACATCACCATTCTTTTCTATATAAGTAAAATATACCATAAAATGCCTTCTATGTAAATAAAAAGACAGGTTATTTAACTTAATAAATAGCCTATCAATTTGTTATTTTAAAATCATTTTTTTACTATAAACTTTATCTTTTTGTAAAGATAATTCCTCTTCATATTGATTTATCAATGTTTTACAAATATTAGATGTTTCTAGAGTAGATAAATTATCTGTATCTACTATTACATAATTATAATTATATTTTTCTAAGAAATAAATCATTTTATCATATCCATATACCCACATATTAGATTTATTTAAATCAGGGTCATTCGCGTTTCTTTCTAAGATTCTTTTTCTTCTTGTTTCAATACTAGCAGAAAGTAATATGGTTAAATCAGGTTTTCCAAACATTTCAATTTGTGTTTTAAATATTTGTTCAGTATCATTATTACCATTCCAAAAATAGTTTAGTAATATATGTCTATCCAATACTACATTTTTATTTTTAAAGTTAGTTAATGCATAAATATCTCCTAAAGCTAAATACCAAGCAATTAATCGATCATTGGCTGTATTAAATATTTTCTTTGAAATATTTAAGATATATTCATTATCTACTTCAAATAAATCTTTTAATGGTTCTTTAACATATGTAAAATCTAAATCTTTTTCGATAACTTTAGCAATAGTAGTTTTCCCTACTCCATCCATTCCTTCAATTGCTACTATCATTTTTATACCCCCAAATATTTATTTAATTCATCTTTTAATTCATCAATATTACCATTATATAATATTGCGTTTACACCAGCTTTTTTTGCATTATCATAGTCCATTCTCTTACTATCACCAATATGTAAAACTTCATTTGGTAATACATTTAATTCATTACAAACACTCATAAATACTTCTTTAGTCTTGCCACCTACATTAAAATAATCAACACAAGAATATACATTTAGAAAGTCATTTATATGATCTTTAAGTTCATATTTAATAAATAAATCTGTTGTTGTAGAAATTATTATTTTTGGAAGATTAATATTAAAAACTAAATTATATAATTCTTTATCTATCTTTGGCCTAATTTCAAATTTATTTAATACATCTAGTGTATTAAAATCCAAATAATTTGACCAATATTTATCATCGTAATATAAAATATTATAAACTCCATAATCTTTAAACTTTTCTTTTAATACTCGTTTTGCTTCATCAACTGATATATCAAATTTTTCTGAATATTTTCTTGGTAGCAATTCCATCCAGAAATAATCTGAAAATTTACTATCTGATAATGTTCCTTGTAAATCTAAACTTAATACTTTAATCATGTTTATCACTTACTTTTACTAAAGAGAATATATCATAATCTTTTAAGTCAGCTCTTCCATTAAGGTATTCTAATTCAGTTATATAAACAAGACCAGCAACATTACCACCACATTTTTTTACCAAATTAATTCCGGCTTTTGTAGCTCCACTTCCTGCCATGATATCATATACAATTACTACATTCTCATCTTTATCAATAGCATCTGTTTTTATTTGGTATTCTGCTTCTCCATATTCTTTTATAAACGTTTCTGAATAATACTTACCAGGAATTAAATTAGGTTTTCTAATTAAAACTAATGGTAAATCTAATTCATAAGCTAGTATAGAACCAATAGTGAATCCTTTTGATTCAATAGCTGCTATTTTATCAACTTTTTTATCTTTTAGAAATTCTTTAATTTCTTCAATAGCTTTCTTTCTTGCAACAGGATCTTTTAACAAATAAGTAAAGTCCCAAAATAATACATCTTTTTTAGGAAAATCTTTATAACTTCTTACATAGTTCTTGTATTCCATAACAATACCCCCATATTATTTTTCTATTAATATTGCTCTTGATGGTGCTGCATCTATCCCAGTTATTTTAATTGGTAAACATATAAAATCATAAGTTTTTTCTTCTGTATCTTTTAATCTTAAATTATCTAAACAAATAATGTTTTCTTCCATAAACACTCTATGAACATTTACTTCTCCATTTCTTTCAAAACTTTGATAATCATATCCAATAAGTTTAATTCCTAAATCTCTTAAGTATTTAGCTGCTTCTATTGATAAAGCAACATGAACAGGATTATATTTTTCCATTGGATCATAAGAGTTTTTAGTCTTTAAAAGAATTCTTGATGATGTTATTTTATGTTTTTTCAAATCATCTACAGTAATATAATCATCTACATCAGATAAATCAATTACTTGACAATCTCCCATTAAAATATCAAAAGGTACTTCATCACTTTTCCATTTTTCATTAAATAAGTAGTAAGGTGCATCAATATGTGTTCCTGCATGAGAACCAAAATCTAACCAAGTAAAGTTTATTGGTGCTTCTGGTCTTCTGGCAATAGGTATTAATTTTGGTTGATCATCATCAATCCATACTATTGTCTTTTCATTTAATTCCATAGAAATATCTATTATTTTCATTTAACATCCCTCCAATTTTTTATCAATATCTTCTTTCCATAATTTATAATTATTTAGAAGACTATTAAGTGATTCTTTAATTACTGTAAATCTATATTTTTTATAATCATCTTCTATTTTTAAACAAAGCTTATCTATTTCTTTTAATATTTTCTCAAATCCATTCCAATAATCTAAGTGATATATTACTGGCATTGGTGACCATGATGGTGCATATAATTCAAATACTTGATCAAGATAATCAGAATACTTGTTTTTTCCATATAATTTCTCATCTAAATATTTAAAGATAAATCGGATAATATCATTATTACTTACATAGTTTTTAACTTGTTCTTCCGCTAAACTATTTTTTAACTTACTTAATAATTCATTTGTATCTATTAGTTTATTTAACTTATTGTAAAAATCTTCTAATTCCTGTTTGCTTGTAAATACTTTTAATTCATCTTTTAAATCTTTTAAGTATACTTTCATAAAATCATTTTCTGATATGAAATAGTAATATCCAATTAAATCAATTCTATTTTCAAAGGGATAAGCGCCATTTCTATAACATTCTAGTTCATTACTATTATCATAAAGAGTGAACTCAATATTTTCATAATCACTTGGATTATCTAAGAACATACAAAATGCAGATAATTTAAATTTTGGTTTATTAGTAAATAGTCTTACTATTCCGTTAAAGTTTCTAATTATTGTACCTGCATTAATATATTCATCAAATAATAGAAATGGTTTATTAAATAATTCATACATTTTTGTTCCCTTTAGTGTATCAATAAACTTATCAGTAGAGTTATCATATTTCTTTGAATTATTAACACTATCGTATATTGTGAATTTATCATTACCAACAAAATCTTCTAAACTAAATGTTTTACAAATCTCTTTTAATGCATCATACCTTGTAATAGTTTTATTATTAAATTTTATTTTCTCTGACATTTCTTGATCAGTTAAATAAGTATTAAACCATTTTAGTAAATCAAAATTTAAATCTCTAGGTATTTTCATTTGTGTAATCGTAAAACTACAATTTTTATACTCTTTTAGTTTCTTTATAATTTCAATTAATGGAGATGTTCCACTTTCAATTACAACAATGTTTTCATATCCAGATTTGGTAAATTTATCTAAAACTTTTTTTGCAAGTTCAATACTTTGTTTATTATCCATAAACTTAAAACTTTCATTAAATTTAGGATGAACAAACATAGTTAAATTATCAACAATTCCAAATAAGCTGTTCATACTTAATACTCCTTTGCAATACTTATAAACTTTTCTATTTTGCTATGATCTTTTCTATCTTTTCTTAAATATCTTTCACTATAACAACTAATTCCTGTTGAAACATCAACACCATATGGCTTAGTTTCTTCTATTGCTCCTCTTACATTATCTGGATTTAATCCTCCTGCAATAAACACTGGCTTTTTAGTTAATTTAATTAGTTCTTTACACATAGTCCAATTGTTCTCTTTACCTGTTCCTCCAGTATATCCACTATCTCTTGAATCAAGAAGAAAGAAATCACAATATGGTTCGTACAATTTTAATTTTTCTTTTGCTTTAGGATCTGTCGTAACAACAGTCTTAATTATTTTTCTTGTTGTATTACTTCTAACTTTTTTTACTTCACGAATATCTATATCTTCTGATATTTGAATACCAGTACTTTGAATATAATTAGCTAGTGCTAAAATATCGTCTGCATTAAATAAATGAGTAACTAAGAAACTATCAACTCCTTTTGGAAATTTCTTAATTGTTTCTCTTACAAGTTGTGCATATGGTTCAACTTCAACTGGTAATACTTTGCCTCCCATTACAAAACCTATTGCATCTGCTCCTAAGCTTACTGCTGCTAATGCATCAATTTCATTACTTATTCCACAAATTTTAACTTTCATAACCTACCTCCTATTATTTATAAACTTTTTCTAAATAATCTTTTCTAAAATCTTGTAAATTCTTTTTTTTGCTAATTTTTTCTAATTCAGTAAAGTCATCAAAACTTCTTATACCATCTTTAGTATGAATATTAATTTTTCCAAAACAATCAATAAATATATTAAATAATTCATCATCTTTAATTTTGTATTCTTGTTCTATTATGTTACTCTTCTTATATTTTTCTTTACATTTATTAACTGCTTCTTCATATTCATTATTTGTTATAGAAAACATTCCTTCAAATCCTTTACCATAACCACTACTTAAAAACTTTCCTAATTTCCAACTATATACTTTACCTTCAATTAAATTACCAATGTTTATAATATCGTTAATATTTAACTTACCTACCATTGTATTAATTTTTATTTTAATATTTGGATAATTATCATTTATGTAATTAATTAGTTCTAAGACTAGTTTATGATGATTCTTAACTGCACATGGTCTCATTTCATTATGAATATCTGGATTATATGAATCTAATGGTAAGTTTATTGAATCAATGTATTTTAGTACATCCTTTTTATTTAATAATTCAATACCATTGGTAGATATTATTGTCATAATACCTTTTTCTTTACAATATTTGCATATATCAACTATATCGCTTCTTAATAATGGATCTCCACCCGTTAAGTTAATTGCTTCTATTCCATATTCTTTTAATTTATCAATTATTGATATTACTTTTTCATATGGTAGTTGCTTTCTATTTTCTCGCCAATTCGCGAAACAAAATTTACAATCCATATTACAAATAGCAGATACTTCAAAACAAATATAATTAATCATTTTCTACTCTCCTATAATTTCACTAATTTCTTCTTTTATTCTTTCATAATCTTCTTTGAAACTTGTTAAATCTCCATTAATATCCAAATGATGAAATTCTGTTCCTCTTTGGGTCGCTTCTGTACTTCCTGCAATATTAACTGCACCTATTGATTTAACTCTTATTATTTCATATCCAAAGTCTGTCATTTGTTTCATTTTAAGTGGATTATTAGTAAGCATAATAACTTTTTTACTTACACCTAAGTAATCTAGAATTACTGGTGTTATTTTATATCCAATATTATCATTTTCACCTCTTGGGTCACCCTTAATTCCAATAGTAGTAAATCCACCATACATTGTTGTTTTGTATGTTTGCTCAGCTGTATACTCACCACGATGCCTCATAGAAGCTCTTTCACTTAAATCAAATACGAATTCATCTTTTGTATAACCACTTCCCATACCATTTTGAGAATCTATATGTAACATAACAAATCCTATTTTTCCATCATTTTGATATATATGTTTTCCATCTTCATATTTGTATTGTTCTTGAACCCATCTTTCAAAATCATCACCATCAGTAATATTAGGTGTCTTAATTTTATTAAAGTTAGCTGCTAATTCTCTAATATTCTTCCATTGATAATGACAATTACATCTTTGAGATCCAAACAAGAATGATGGTGTACAAGCAGATTCTGTTCTTAAAACTATTTCTTTATCATATACATTTCCAACAATTCCTGCATTGGCATATTCCATACCAATACCAGGCATATAAATACACATACCAATATGTCTAACTAAATGTGGTGTTTCAAACTTTTCAGTTAATGAATAAAGCGTAGCTCCTTTATTAGCTATAATTAAAGCATTTGTTTTAGTATGAACTGCCACGTCATAAATATTCATCAAATCCCCTTCAGCTTCTTTTTGGTCTAATGCAGCTACAAAATTTAATATTATTTTATTAAACAAAGCTCTATTTTGAATTTTATAAATTGTTCCTTTAAAATCTTTTGGAATACTTTCTAAAATCTTTAAGTATATTTTTTCGCATCTTTTTATTCTTTTAATATAATTATTCATTCCATTTATTAATAATTCTTTATTTTCCATTATTATCTCCCCTTATTTTTATATTTTAATTAACATGCACTATTACATAATCATAAGATGCATCTCTACTACGTTGTTGATTTTCAGGTATTTCATATTATCCCTCCCAACATAGTTACATTTTACTACAAAGTACTTACTTTGTCAATAACTTTTTAACAATTTGTTACAAAGTTATTTTTTGCAAAATAAAAAGAACGATAAACGTTCTATGATATTAATAATATTTCTACGTTACCAGATATCTCTACTTCAGTATTGGCACTGATTAAATATGCCTCATCCGATGAAATATTAATTTTATTATTTAAGATAGCATTACCTTCTAAAATAATTAATACTTGGCAACAATCTTTTTTTAATATTTTTTTCTTTCTTTTAATACTATATTTCTTTATATCAAACTTTTCACTTTTATATTTCTTAAAATCATTCCATATATTCTTTTTTAAATCGTATTTATTAAAATCCCCATTTTGAATAAATTCTTCAATAGTTAATTTACGATTATTATCCCAATCATAATATCGATATGTAACATCATAATTATTTTGTATTTCACAGACTGCATTATCTTCATATATAGAGTGAATTGTCCCCGGTTCTACAACTGCAAAACTATATTTTGGCATATTAATGACATTAACATTTTTTAATAAATAATCAACATTTATTTTATCTTTATTTATCTTTTCTTTTAAACCAATTAATATTTTGCAATTATCTTTTAAAAATAACCAAGTTTCTTTCTTTTCTTTAGGATGATCTTGAACAGATAATTTCTGTGATGAAAAAATAAACTTAATTAAATAAGGAAACTTATTAACATTATGATATCTTTTACCAAAGATTATATCTTTCTTATTACTATTATATAAATCATACAAACTATAATTATTTCCTTTAATATCTGTAACTATATTAGATCTTTCTTCATTAATCTCAAACTTTATAATTTCACCAATTGTTTTATTATCTATAATCTTTTGGCCCCATATCTTTTCAAGATTAATATCGTTTATTTTATATACTGTGTTGTTCATCTTTACTCCTATTCAATTACTTTACTATCCATTATATCTTTTAATGATTTAAAAGATATAACATCCTTTTCTATTTCAATACTACCATATAAAGAACTATCTCTTTGTATTCTTATTATTTTATATGGATTCTTTTCCATAATACTTAGTATTTCTGTTGGATTATCATCAATAAAGATACTTTCTTTATAATCAAGATTCATATCTCCTTTATGTTTCATAGTAACTATTAGTTTATTATAATAATTATCTATTTTTGCGTTTTCTATCTTACCTTTTTGATAATCATCATTACCTTTAGTTAAAATTATTATTTCATAATTTAATTTTTTTAGATATTCTAGAAAATCAATTGTATCACTATATAAATAATCTTTTGTTTTAGTCATTAAATTATCTATTTCAGAAAACAATTGATTATCAAAATCATATTTTTCTTTAACTAACTCTAATATTATATATGGATTAAACCCTTTTTTCTTACATTGACTTTGACATTCTTTAAATACATCTTTAGTTATTTTATATTTATTAATTAATGCATATAAATCCCCTAAAAATTTATCACAATCAAATAATGTTCTATCAAAATCAACGTATGCTTTCATTACAACCTCTCTATTCTAATATCCTTATAATCTTCTTTTACTATTCCTTTTACTGTAGTATTTGGATAAACTACCACATTTGGATAAATAATTGTACCTGGACATAATACACTATTACATCCTATTTGACTATTATCTCCAATAAATGCCCCTATTTTTCTTAAATTAGTCTCTTCATGATTAATTCTTATATTCTTTTTATCAAGTCTTAAATTAGAAAGTATTACTCCTGCTCCTAAATGAGCTTTTACACCAAGAATAGAATCACCTACATAGTTAAAATGTGGTACTTCACAAGCAGCTATTAAAATACTATTCTTAATCTCACATGAGTTACCTACTACACTATTAGGTCCTATAATAACGTTCTCTCGAATATAAGCATTATGTCTTAATTCAGCATTTTCCATAATAATTGCAGGTCCTATTATTTCAACACCTGAGCCTATTTTAGCACTTTTATGTATCCAAACATTATCTTTCTTCTTTTCATATTCAGAAGAAGATAATCTATTACCAAATTCTAATATAAAATCATCAATTATTGGTAATATTTCATATGGATAAAGACATTTATTAAATAAATCATTTAAAAGACTACCCTCTAAATTAAATAATTCACTATTTTTTACCATTTTTACCACCATTTATATCATTTTTATAATTATGATTAAACGTTAATGAGAATATTAAATAACCTAGTTTAAAATAATCATGACGGAATACATTATTTTCAATAATTACCAAGTCATCAATAATAGCTTCTTTGCAAATTTTCTTTATTTTATCACGATCAAGTACTACTGGATCTTTTTGTTCTTCTGTTGCATATTTATCAGCTAGTGAACCAGCTATTTTCTCACTATTAGCAATAACATATTCAACTTTTCTTTTACCTAAATATTGATTTAATGTTTTAACATGATCAGATACTGTATAGCCATCAGTTTCACCTGGTTGAGTAAATAAATTACATGAATAAACTATTTTAGCATGTGATTTATCTATTGCACTTTTTATTTTTTTACTTAATAAAGTTGGAATAACACTAGTAAATAAACTACCCATACTAAGCAAAATAATATCTGCATTCTTTATTGTATCTAATAATTCAGTACTAATATTAGGTTCTTCTTCATAATAAACTCTTTTTATATTCTTAGGAGATTGTGTAATATGATGTTCTCCTTTAATAATACTACCATCTTCCATTTCACCAACAAGTGTTACTTTATCTTCTGTAAATGGCATTACTTTTCCATTTAAATTAAGTACTTGACTAAGTATTCCAATACCTTGTTGTACACTACCAGTTATATTAGTAGCTGCTGCAAGTAAAATATTACCAACTGTATGTTTATTAAGAGTACCTGGAGTTGAAAAACGATAATTCAAAAGATTTTCAAAATCTCCTTCTTTTTTAGACATAGCGATTAATACTTTTCTAATATCACCAACAGCTAACATATCTAATTCATCTCGAAGTATTCCAGTACTACCACCATCATCACAAACAGAAACTACTGCTGTAATATCAAGTGGATATTGTTTAAGTCCTCGAAGGAGATAACTCATTCCAGTTCCTCCACCAAAAACAACAACTTTTTTATTCATAAATCCTCCTATTTAATACCTTTCTTCATTAAATAACCAATTTTTTTAGCTAATTTATTATTTGCTTCTTCTAATTCCATATTTCCTACTTTAAATGGTTTACCAATGTTATATACTAAGTTTTTACTCCTAAACTTATAATCACCTGATATACCAATAGGTACAATATATGCATCAGTTTTTTTTGCCATAGATACACAACCAAACTTAAATGGTAATAAAAACTCTTTTGTTCTATTACGTGTACCTTCTGGGAAAATTCCTAAAGCTTTGCCATCAAGTAATACATTAATAGCTTCACTTTTTGCTTTTTCATCATGAATAGTTCTATCTACTCTAATACAACCAGCCATTCTAAAAAACCAAGCTGTTCTTTTTTTATCAAAATACTCTTTTTTGGCCATATAATGAATTACTCTTTTAGTTGACATAATAGGTCCACATTGATCCATTAAATGTTTATGATTAGCAGCTACAATAATAGGACCAGTTTTAGGAATATTTTCTTTACCAATATATTTAGGATTAAAATAAACTTTAAATATAAAACCTAGAATAGTTTTAAATATTTTATACCCTACTTCTGGTAATTTACTATTTCCTTTTTTCATCATCATTACCTTTCATTAATCTAACTACTTTATTCATTAATTTAATATTTTCTTTAGTTAAATCACGTTTATCTTCAATTATATATGGTTTACCATACACTATTTTAAGATTACGTTTAAATATTTTATATTCACCAGTAATTGCAAAAGGAACAATACTTGCATTAGTATTACTTGCTATTTTAACAGCTCCATATTTAAATGGCATAATTACATACTCAGTTTTGTTAAAAGTTCCTTCGGGAAATATTCCAATCACTTCATTATTACTAACTAATTTACAAGCTTCTTCAACAGCTTCTTTATTTTTAGAACTTCTATCTACTGGTATTACTGGAAGTCTTTTAAATAACCATCCATGTTTATCAATTAATTCTTTTTTACCTAAAAAGTGAACAGTTCTTTTAGTTCCACTTATTAAACTAATAAAATCATAATTATGTTTATGATTTCCAACTAAAATAACTGGACCTTCTTTAGGAATATTATTCTTATTAACAACTTTAATTCCATAAAACACTTTTAATAAAAAGACTGTAATTGGTCTTAATACACGATATAATCTATACTTCATTATTCACCAACCTTACTTATAATTATACCATATTTTTCTTATCAAGTTATACATTATACATATTTTTCACAATTAGTTAAAATTGACTTTTTTACTATTTTATGGTATAATATATGAGTTATTTTTTTGGGGGGGTTATATGAAAATTGACGGAATAAAAAATTTAAAGATTATAAAAGAGAATGTTAAGAAGTTTTTTAAAAATGCTAAAAAGTATGTATTAGTTCCTTTTATTGTAGCTATGTTACTATTATTATCTGGTTGTCAAGAAACTAGACAATTAGCTACTAACTATAATATAGAATATGACGTAAT
>JAEEGL015816528.1_pt1 | contig 15220 bp, 11 predicted proteins | sample 9134231 | NCBI WGS metagenome assembly JAEEGL01 (sample SAMN16246548, study PRJNA631951) | gut metagenome | biome: gut microbiome; feature: rumen; material: fiber-attached | host: Bos | place: Iran: Karaj | collected 2018-10 | reverse complement strand
CTCCTTTTAATATAATAACAACTGAAGCAGGAATATATAGTATAAAATATTATCCTGTAAGTACAGATAAGTATATATGTGAATTAAAAGTTAATGTAACTTTAAATAATGAAAAGGAAGAAAAAAATGAAGAAGAAGTATCTTGTTTAAAAGATTATACTAAAGTAAATGGTGAATGTATACCTAAGAAAGAAATTTTTTTATGGAATTTAACAGATTATTGTAAAACTGCTTGTTCAGATTCAAATTTTTTATTATGTTTAAAAGATTTAAGTGAAAAAAATGATGGGGCAATATGTATTTGTAAAAATGTAGACAAAGGAACAAAATGTCAAATGAGTATTGATGAAGAAATAAATGAAAAGAATAAATATGTAGTAAAGGAAATAATTAAAGTTAAAAAAGTAGGAATTTACAAAGATAATAAATTTTATTTATATAAAGAATATTATGAAAATGAACAAATACTTTATATAAATAACTCTCCATTACTCTCACACAAAAATCCCAAAGAAGAATTTGAATATAACAAAATAGAAGATGGAAAATTAATAACAGAAATTGCTAATAAATATATAAATTTTTATAACTTTAAATAATAAATATCAAACAAAAAAAATAAACTAAATATAATTAACGAAAAAAAAATTTAATTTAATAAAACAATTAAATAATAATACTTTTTTTTCTCTTCCAAAAAAAGTAAATAAAAAAAAACAAATCATCAAAAAAAACCCAAAAAAAAGTTAAAAAATCAAAAAAAAACCAAACTCAATAATCAAACAGAAAATTTATCAAAAGGAATAACATTAATCCTAAAATCATTTCTAGAAATAGTATGAACATAAAATTGATTATCAATAAAAGCAAAATGACTTTTATTCAAATCTCCATAACCTTGTAAATTAAAAGAGCAAAAAATTTTCATAGAATACTTACTCATTTTAACTTTTTTATCAAAAATATCATATTCACAAATATAATCAGTTTCTTTATTTTCATTATTAACACCTCCACAAATATAAATAATATTACTATTATCAAACATAAAAGCAATAGAAGAATTTCTACTTAACAATCCTTCATTTTCTTTAATTAAAATCATATCCCATTTATCAAATAATTCCATATTTAATCTTAATATATTTTTCATATTATTTTTAGTAATTGATGATAAACCACCAAATAAATAAATTAAATTATTTTTCTCATCTTGTAATAAAGAACATTTATATCTATCTTCAGGTAAAGGTGGTAAATCAATCCATTTTGTTTGTGTTATTAAATAACCTTCACATTCAATTTGTTCTTTTCCTCCTACAATAATAACTATTTCATTTTTCCATAATGTCATTGATGGATAAATATGAGGAAATACTGAATTAACTAAAAAAATTAAAGTTGGATTTAATCCATTATATTTTATTTTAAATAAATATGATCCTACTGAATTTGAATTGTCTTCATTTATTCCACATAAATATAATATGTTATTTTGATTTAATTGACTTATTCCTGATATTGTTTTTATTACTCTTAAAAATATTTTTTGAGTAAAACATTTTTCGTCTTCGATATCGAAAATTTTTAATGAACATATTTGAGTGTTTTCTTTTTGAGTTAGATATAATAATTTTTTTGAATAAGCGTTTATTCTATTTTTTTTATTTTTTTAATATAAATTATTTTACGAATCGGTTTCTCGACAACAAAGAATTCCCATTTATTTATTAATATTTCATTTTAAAAAAATTTATTTTTTTTAATAAAAAAAAAAATTTTCAAATATAAAATAAAATATTTAATATGGGGAATTGTGCATGTATTAATAATTATAATTCTCATCAAAAAAGTATAAATCTTGATGTTTTAAATAATAATTGTCCAAGAATAATAACTGAAAATGGTCATTTTAAAGACATTAAATCAAGGAATAATATTATAGGAAATGATTCTCTTAATGTTAAATCAACTGATAATATTAGTTGTGAAAATACTTTTGAAATTAAAATGTTAAAAGAAATTAATTTTGTGAGAACTAATCCAAAAAAATATGCTTTAAAATTAAAAGAATTAATTCAGAATATTATTTGTGAAGATGATAATGAATATTTAATTCCTTATAAAAATGATTTTAATAAAGATAAAATTTTATTGAAAAATGGGAAAAAAGTAATTTTTGAAACTATTAATTTTTTAAATAATATTAAACCAATGAAACAATTGAAATATTCAGATGATATTAAAATTCAATTTAAAGACTGTAATGAAATAAATAATTTTGATGGAAAATTTAAATTGACTAGTGAAATAATTGGTAAATTAATTTTAAATAAAAGATTAGAATTATTAAAAAAATATGAAAAATGTTATTTTAATATTGATATTTTTGAAGACCCAATTTTAAGTATTGTTTTTCAATTAACTGATGAAGCTTTTAATAAAGATAGAAGAAATGCAATTTTAAATCCATATTTTACACTTTTTTCAGTTAATTACTTTAGAGATGAGAATAATAAATTTCTTTCAATTTTGAGTTTTGCATAATTTTGAATTTTGTATATTATTTCATCATGTGTTTTAGAAAAATAATAATGGTTATAGAAAAATATATAAATATTGCTAGTAATTAATTATCATGTTTATCTTTATTAAAATTAATAATATATAAATATATTTTGAAAAGATATTCTGAATAATAAGGATTTAAACATAGTTTTATTATTATTTTATATATTTTTTAGAATTATATATCATTCTGGATTTTAATTGTAAAATACTAATAAAAATTATTAAAAATAATTTTTTTTAAAAATATTTAAATAATATTATTTGATTGACGAAATTCTTATAGAAGTTTTGGATCTGCTATCTTTTTGACACATTTTTTATTTAAATTCAGAAAAATAAAATCTATTTTTGCATTATTAACTTTAAAATTACTAAAATCTAATTTTTTTAAATTTTTGCAATTTGAAAACATAAAACTTATATCTTCAACATTTTCATTTTTAAAATTTGATAAATCTAAATCAGTTAAATTTTCACAATCTCTAAACATATTTTTCATTGTTGTAACATTCCTTATGTCAAAATTTTTAATATTAAGTTTTTTTAATGAAGTACAATAATAAAACATATTTTCCATAGTTTTAAGATTTTGAGTTTGAAAAGAAGATAAATCTAATTCTTCTAAATCATTGCAATTACTAAACATATCTTTCATATCAGTCACTTCATTAGTATTAATGTTTTTTAAATATGTTTTTTTCAATCTTCTACAAGTCGAAAACAAACATTTCATACTTTTTACATTTTGAGTTTTAAAATTAGATAAATCTATTTCTATTAATTGTAAACAATTATAAAATAAATAACTTATATCTTCTAATTCTTTTTTAAAATTAAAAGTAATAGTATATTCACCTTCTTCTATAAATGTATATGGAGTTTTAATTTGTTGATTATTTAAATATATTTCACAATCTTTTTCAATTTCTTTTTTAATAATCTTTATATCCTTATTTGTATTTTTCTCAGAAATATAATATTTTGCTACAATTTTATTATTAATTTGAAGTATATTATTTGATTTAATGTTATTATTTTCGTATTTTTGAAGTTCTTTATTTTCAATTCCATTATTTAAATTTTTTTCATCTAAATTATTAGAATCATTTTCATTTTTATCTATATTATTATAATAATTATTGTTTATATATTTATTATTAGTATTAAAAGATTTTGGATTTTGATTATAAATATTATAAAAATTTAGATTTTGATTATTAATTAAATTTTGATTATTAGTATTAAAAAATATTGGATTATTTTGAATATTATTTTTAATTTTATCATCATTTTTATTAAAGTGATTTCCATTCTCTTCAATATTATTTTTATTTTGATTATAATTATTTAAACCTTTTTGAACTGAATTTTGAGATTTATTTATAAAATTATTCTCACTTTTATTATTATTATTATTATATTCATTAATATTATTTAAATTATTTTGATTTTGACTAATATTTTTTAAAATTATTTGATTCAAATTATTATTATTTTGTTTATTTTGTATATCATTGTTGTTTTTTTCTTCTTTATTTTCTTTTAATTTTTGTTTTTTTAAATTGATGAATGATTTTCTTAATTCATCTAAATTTTTTTCTTTTCCTGTTAAATTTAGAATAATACCATTTGAAAATTTAAGAACAATAATTTTATTATTTATATTTTTTTTTAATTCAATCTGCTCTTTTTTAATATCATCTATCATAAATTCAAAAATTTCTTCATCTCTAAAACCACCTTTTGATTGTATTTTTGAAAAATATTTTAAATCAAAGCTACTTTTATATACATTAAAATCAAACTCAAAAAGATTTGAAACTGTTATCTCAAATATATCAAAATTAAAATTAATTAAAATATTCCATTTATTCTTAAATTTTAAATTTTGTTCTTTATTTTGTAAAATTAGAATTGATTTCATTTTTTTTTTATTATACTCTTATTGACTTGTCTAATTAATTAATATTCAAATATACTTTAATTATTTTATCTGTATAGTATAATTAAAAATATACGAATATGAACAATGATATATTTTTATTATAAATAAATTTATAAAAAAGATTAAAATAAAATAAAAAACATATTAAAAAAATGGAATCAAATGAAGAAACATTATTCCAAACAGCGTTAATGAATTATATATCAGATAACTATTCAAAAAGTGTAGAAAATTTAACAGAACTTATATCAAAAAACCCAGAAAGCAAATTACTTCCATCATATTTATTATATCGTACAAATGCAAATATAAAATTAGGTAAATATGAAGAAGGTGTGAAAGACATAGAAACACTAGAAAAAAATTCTTCATATGAAAAAGGATTTAATTTCTATTTAACAAAAGGGATTTTAAACTTTAAATTATCAAAATACGTAGATTCAAAAATGTCATTTGTTTCAGCATTACAATCATTAAGTGTAAATGATTCAGAACATAGAAAAAGATTAATTCCATGGATGAATAAAATTGATATAGAATTAAAAGAAAATGGAATAGTTGATTGGAATAAATCAAATAAAGGAGAAATAAAAATAATTTACAATTGGATTCAAACAGGAGAAAAAATAACAGTAGACATAACATCAAATCACAATTTAAATGAATATAATATTAAAATAAATAATAGATCAATTGATTTTATAAATAAATTATCAAATGAAATAAAATATACAATTAATTTAACAAATGGAATTATACCAGAACAATCAAATTATACAATTTCAAGTCAATTGAAATTAAAATTAGAATTAAAGAAAGAAGTTCCTAATTTTAATTGGGTTAATTTAGAAAATAAAGTAAATACAAATTCAAATAAAGATAATGAAAGATTACCAAGTGGTTATTATCCTTCATCATCAAAAGTAAAAAAAGATTGGAATCAAATTGATCATGAATTTGCAAAAATTGAAAAAGATGAAACTATTATAGGAGGAAGAGGTGGTGATGAAGGAATGATGAATTTATTTAAAATGATTTATGCTCAAAGTGATGAAAATACTAGAAGAGCTATGATTAAAAGTTTTCAAACTTCTGGTGGTACTGTTTTAAGTACTAATTGGGATGAAGTTAAGGGAAAAGATTATGAAGGAAAAGATAAACCTGAACCTCCTAAAGGAAGAGAATGGGCTAAACCTGATAATTAAGTTCTTAGTTTTTTTTAAAGTTTTTATAAAAATTGTTTTGTTTTAAATTTGTTTTTTTTATTTTTTGGTTTTTTTTTTTTTTTTTTGGTTTTTTAAAATTTTATTTTTTAAATATATTAATTTAAAGGAAAAATGAATTCAAATTCTTTTACTCCAATTTCACTTAAATTAACTAATAATTTTGATAATAAAAGTACAAATTTTCAAACAAATTCAAATATTTTATCAAATTCTAATTCATCACCAAATATATATGATAGAGATAAAAATGAAATTTTTAATATTCTCTCACCTCATATTGATAGTATTTTTTTAAAGGAAGAAAATTTAAATAAAATGTTAAATGATGCACAAGAATATAAAGAACAAATTGAAAGAGGAAAAACAAAATTAGTAGAAGATACAAAAGATTATTTGAATAAAAAAAATAAATTAAGATATGTTTATCATGCACTTTATGAATTTAGAAATAAATTATTAAAAAAAGAAAAAGAATTAAAATTAAGAGAAGAACAATTAAGACAATATGATATTAATATTAAAACGAATGATGATATTGTTAAAGAAAATTTTGAAAGATTTCAAAAATATATTGAAGATAAAAATGAGGAATTAAAAAATGAAGCAAATAAAATTAAAACTTTAAAAGAATTAAATAATGAAAAAGATATTCAATTAACTAAAAGAGAACAAGATTGTATATTAAGAGAAAAAAATTTAAGAATAGCAGAAGAACAATTTAGAAATAAATATAATGATGTAAGAAATCAAGGAAAAATATTAAATGAACAAATTTTAATGAATCAAAATTTATATAATGAACAAAAAAATTTTCAAGGAAAAACAAATTCTAATAATTTAAATTTAGCTTCAATTAAAAATCCAAATAATATACAATCTCAAAGAAATAATGAAATGAATAATCAAAATAATATAAATAACAATCAAATACAAAGACCTAATAATGGCAATTTTAATAATCAAAATAATATGAATAAATATCAATTAAATAATAAAAATAATAATAATCAAATTAATCAAGGTAATTCTAATTTTGAACAAAGTAATAATAATTTTTATCAAAATTATCCAAATAATTTTAATGAAAGTCAAGATCCAAATTTTAATTATACACAAAAATCATTTAATCAATATGATAATAATAATAATATTGATTCTAATATTTATAATAACAATAATAGAGTAAATAATAATTTTTTAAATCATGAAAATATGATTCATAATAATTTTAAGGATATGGAAAATGAACAAAAATTAGCATATATTGATCAATTAGATCAAGAAATCTTAAAAAAACAAAATGAACTTAAACAATTAAATTTTGAATGTCAACAAGTTAAAACACAAATTAATTCTAAGTTAAATGAATTAAATAATAAATTAATAAATGTTAATAAAAGAGAAACTGAAATTAATTTATTGAAAAAAGATTTGGATAATAAATTAAATGATGTGGAAGATAAATTAAAAGAAACTCATAAGTTAACATATGAATTAAGAGAAAATCAAAGTAGTTTATTCAAAAAATTTAAATAAAATGAACTATATTTTTTTAAATATATATGAAAAAACATTTAATAAATAAAGCACATTTTTATATATTTATAGAATTTTATTTATTAAATAAAAAAATAAAAATAATATTTATAGTGAATGATATATTGAAATATTATTTTTATAACAATTATTTTTTTTTTTAATTTTTATTATTTATCTTAAAACTATCACATAAATTAATAAAAAACTTATTATATAATATAAGATGAATTTTTACAAAGTGTGACATAAACAAATAATTTAATTTTTAAATTTATATTTGTAAAAATAATAAAATTTAATTTGAACTAATTTTAAAATGTTTTTTAAAGGAATAATATTTTAATTTTTATATATTGTTTAACAAACTGGACATCTTCTTTTACACCAAGGATCAGCTTTATTAAGATAATCACATTTGTCATGACAATTTCTTGTACAATCACCATATTTATTATAAATTCCATACTGTTTAAAACAAGAAGTCAATGAATTTTGAATTGTTTTATTTAAATTCATTTTTTCACATTTTTTCTCAAATAAAAAAAATCTATTTTGATTATAAAGTGTTAATAATTCTTTAAGATTTTCATTCATTGTTATTTGTTTTTCAGCTAAGCATTTATTCAATTTTGTTTCATCATAATTTGTTGGTCTAATAAAGACACAATTAGTTAGAGCAAAAATTGTTAAAAGAAATATTAATTTTGTCATTTTTATAATTTAATATATCTCTTAATCTTATAATATAAAATATATTTAATATTAATAAATTAATAATTTATATTTTATAATTTTATTATTTATAGAATAATATTTATGTTTAATTGAGAAAATATTAAAATATTTATAGTTAAATTATACTTATTACCAAATTAATTATTGAACAATTTTTTTAATTATCTTTTATTATATAATATATTTCCTTTTTTTTACTTATTATTTTGATTCAATAATTTTAATAAAATTTATATATAATACCTATTAATTTATTAACCTTTTGCTTTTAATATTTTTTAATATTTATATATACCATATATAATAGTAATTCATAAATTCTAAATCAATAAATCCTAATTAAATAATAATTCCCTCAAAAAATAAAATTAAAATAAAAAAAATAAATAATAAAAAAATAACTTAAAAAAAAAACAAAAAAAAAAAAAAATGACAAACATTTACAACAAAGTCCCTCAAGGTCCAAATGGTACCTTAATAGACAACTGGTTTGAAGAAGAATGTCTCCGTCGATCAACAGGTACAACTCGTACAACCCGTGGTACACACTTTGGTAAAATATCCTTTGACCCAGAGAATCCTCGTTCAAGTGACCAGCCATCAGACAACACATTTAAGCGTGTAATAGGTAGTTATGCTCCAGAAAAAAATTACATAACAACAAATAATACATATGGTAAATTTAAATTAGAAATAAAAAAACCAGAATTAACAGAAGACGAAAAACAAAAAAAAGATTTTCAAATTTTAGCAAATTATTTATCAAAAAGTGCTGTTTATCAAAATAAAATAAAACCAAAAGAATATGAATCATTTCATCAAGTCGCTTTTCCAAAACCAGAATATAATTATGTTGGAGTACGTCATTTATATAATCAGGATTATTTAAAAGTTCCTTGGGATAAAGCAGTTAAATTAATTCCAATTGAGAAACTAAAAAAAATGGGTGCTGCTGCAGAAGATAATGTAAAAGATGAGAATAATTTAAATGAAAATGGTGAAAAAAAATCAAAAAATGAAATAAGTCAAAATGGTGAAACACCAGAAAAATTTTGGTTAAATAATATTAATTCAGGAAATGTTTATCGTAGTTTTATTAAAGGAAATAATCCTTGGTATCGTTCTAGTGCTTTTACACAAGAATTACCATATACAAAAGGAGCTTTTCAATATTATCAAAATGCTTATGATAATAAATATGGTAATGGTTATCAATTTAAATTTAAAAATGAAAATGATGAAAAAAAAGAAGAAAAAAAAGAAGAAAAAAAAATTGAAGACTTTAATCCTAAAGATCAATATTTTTCATTAAATTATGGTAATTTAAGATATGAAGATGATATTTCATTATATGGTCAAATAATGAAAAATGGATGGTTAGGTTTAAGAATGATAAAAAGAAATTTTAATATGTTGTCAAGTTCATTTATTATTAATAGAGAAGAATTTAAAAGTTTATGTTCTAAATCAGGTTGTCCTTTAAATAATAAACAAATTGAAGAACTTTTTGAAAAATATGATAGAGTTAAAGGAAATGTTATTAATTATTTACAAGTTTTAAATGATTTTAGAAAAATGAGTGATAATAGGAGAAAAGAAGTTGAAAATTTTAATAATCAAATTAAAGCTCCTGGATGTAGTTTTGTTTCTTTTGCTGTTATTCAAAGTATGAGTGATATGAATTTTCATCCTGAAGTTACTCATTTTTTCAAAAGTGTTCCACAATGCCAAAAAGAATATTGTGTTGCTTGGGATGATTTAAAAACTGGTGATATTATTACTGATTTTGCTTTTCAAGAATTCTTCTTTGATGTTTCTAGTTGTGTTGATAATGATGTTGATTTTACACAAATTTTAAAAAGTCTTGGATATAAATAAAATATCAGAAATTATTATTTTTTAAATGTTTTTAATTATTGGTTTTTGATTTTAAAGTTTTTAAAAATTGAAATTAATATTTTTAAATTTTTTTTTTTTGTTTATTTTATTTAAATAAAAATGAAAATAGATTAATTAAAAATGTTTTATTTTTATATTTATTATTATATATATATTTTTTTATAGGATTATATAAATTTAAAGGAAAAATTACATATTATTAATTTCATAAATACAATTTTCTTTTGCAATTAATACATCATCCATTGGATTAGCTGGCATTATCTTACATTTTTCAAAAGGTCTTTTAATAATTTTTCTTTTTTCAATATATGAATTTATTTTTGGAATTGTTTTTACATTATTATATTTATTGATATTATAAAAATTTTCATCAGTATTAAAGAAAGTATTATTATTTTTTTTATGAAAATTTTTATTCTCATTTTTATTATTATCTAATTCATTTAAATTATTATTTTTATTTCCAAAATATTGATAATATTGTTCATAACTAAGAGGAAATAAAATATCATTTGATTTTGTTTTATTTGAATATAGATATTTTATATTACTATTATCATTATCTTCATTTTCAATAGGAATATTTGAATTATTATAATTATTATTATTATTATTATAATTATAATTATAATTATTAGTATTATAATTATTATTATAATACCTATTCTTTCTATTATAGTTATAATAACTATTATAATTATTATTATTATTTAAATCATTTTTAAAACTATATGAATTTTTTTTACTATGATTTATAAATAATTTCTTTTGATTTTTAATTGGTTTTAAATCTTTTGAACTAGAACGTATAGTTGATAATGAATTTGTAAGTTTTACCAAATTTCTAAATGTAGATCTTTTTATTTTATAATTTTTTTCTTCTTCATCAATAATATCATTTGATTCTGTTAATATATTTTTTATTTTCTCCATTTTTTGTTTTCTTTTTTCATTATATAATTCTCTTTCAATAGTTCTATATTTTGTTTCATCAAAATTTTCTTTATCATATTTTTCAGTATAAGATAAAATTTTTTTATTATTTTTATTTCTCATCATTTTAACAAAAGAATTAATTTTATCAAATTCATTTGATTGATTTTTCTTTTTTTCAGACTTTAAAAAATTATTCATAACATTAGGATTCATAATTTCAATATTTTTTGTGGCAATATTTTTTTTTTCTAAAGACAAAATTAAAGGACTATAATTTTGATTAAAAAAATCAGATTGTGTCTCAAATAATTTATTATTATCTAAAATAGGAGAAGTAATATCATCAAAATTATTAATTTTAATTTTATCATTATTTAAATTATCTTTTTTCTTATTTTTTAAACTTTCAAGAGTATTTAAATTACTTTTTTTTAAAGTATTTTTTATTCTTTGATTAGTAAAATCAGATTCATATTCTTCATCAAGTTCATTTATTGTATCAATATTTTTTTCTTTTTTATTAGTAAATTCATCAAATGCTCTTACTCTTTCTTCTCCTAAATCTTCTTCTTCATCTTCAAATTTTTTATTATCATTTTTTGAATTATTTAAACTATCTTCATTTGATTCTGTTTTTAGATTATTATTTTTATTTGGTGATTCATTCAATATTATTGAAAATTTACCTTCTGATTTTTTTGTGTTTTGAAAGTCGTATGAATCATTTTGATTTATTATATTTCCTTTTTCATCAGTTAAAATTATTTTTCCTGGAAATAAATTTTTTTCGTCATTTTCATTATAATTGTCTTTAATTTTATTATTATTTTCTTTTGATTTATTGATTAATGAATTATTATAGTTATTATTTTTATTTTCTTTCTTGTTTTTATTATTTATTATATTGTTTTCTAATAATCCAAATTTAACATAAAGTTTTTTAATTTGATTTAACATATTTTCACTTTTTTTTTTCTTTGTATTTTTTTCTATTTTAAAAGTTTTACTTCTATTTAGTGATTTTATATATTCATTTTTATTTTCTGAATTATCCGATGAATTAATCCCAAAGTCAACTGTCAGACTTCTTTTTTTAAATCTTTTCAATAAATGTAATGTGTAAGAATTTTTATTTAATACAATTCCTGGGAATGCATCATTTTCAAATTCATTAAATGTAGGGTTTTTATGTTTTAATGAAATTTTTTTATTGCCTTGAGAATTTAATAATAAATTATTACTTTCATTTGATTTATCACTAGAAAGATAATTGTCAGAAGATAAATTATCATCTAATATTTGCTCTATTTTATTTATATCTTCTTTATTTTGATTAATATTATTAATTTTTTTATTATTATGATTATTGTTAGTTTTATTTTTATTATTATTATTATGATTTATATGCTTATTTTTTTCATCAAGATTGGTTTTTTTTTTTTTATTTACAACATTTTTATTATGAATATTTTTTTTCTCACTATTATTATGTTTAATTCTTGGAGAAGTAATTTCAACACCTCTTTTCCCTCGAATAGATAAAGAAGCATCTAAAAAAAAAGAAGAATTTGAATTATTTTTTTTCGGAGTTTTAATTTCATTATTAGTAGTAGAATTATGTCTTGAACTTTTAAATAACAGTTCTTTGTCATCACTGTCATTAAAACTTTTAGTTAATAAAGAATAATTTTTTCTACTTACAGAAATTGAAGTTGTTATTCCCATTTTATCTAAATAAATTTCTTTATAAGTTTTCTTATTTCTAACTTTTTTCGTTTGATTAATTGATGATGAAGAATCATTTATTGAAAAGGAATTTTTTTTGAAGAATTGATGAGTACTTCTACTTGTTAAATGACTATTATTTCTTTTTATCATTTATTTAATTTTTCTTTTTTATTATTTTTATATGTATTTTATTATTAATTTCATATTTTGATTTTTTTTAATAGATTTATTTTTATTTAATTAATAATGGATGATGAAATAATTCCTGTAAATTATTATAATAGAAAAATAAAAGAAGAAGAAGTAAAATCATTGAAACAATGTATAAAACAAATATTAATAAATAATTCAATGATTTTTTTTTTCCTAATAATGTTTTGTATTGATTTTTTTTGTGAAATATTTATATTTTTAAATTCATTTGAATTATCAATAGAAAAAAGAGCATATAAATTTTTTTCAATATTATTATTTATAGTAATAATAACAATTTACATTATTTTATTAATAAAATCTCCTGCACAAACAAATATAGAATTAATAATGGAAAAAGAAAAAAGAAGAATAATTCCTTTAAAATTATTAAATTCATATCCTAAATTTTGTGAATTTTGTGATAATAAAAGAAAATTTGAAAGAAGTAGCCATTGTAGAGTTTGTAAATGTTGTGTATTAAGAAGAGATCATCATTGTGCTTTTATTAATAAATGTGTAGGATTTAATAACAATAAATTATTTTTCCTATATTTAATTTATCAAATAATTTTTGCTTGTATTTTTTTTAGAGGATTTATTACTTATTATTATAAAGAAGAGCACAATAAAAATAAGAATAATTTTCATTATTTAATATCAATAATATCAACAATAATAACTTTATTTCTTTTTTTTTGGGTTTTTGCTTTACTTTTTTCTATACTTACTACTTATTTTAATAATTTTTCACAATATGAATATATTTTTAAAAAAGAAGGAACATTAGATAATATTTTTTTACCTTTAAATGCAAATATAAATAAATATAAAAATAATTATAATTTAGGATGGATTGTTAATTTAGAAAATATTTTAGGTCCAAGTATTTTTCATTTTTTTTTACCTTTACCTTTTCAAGTTAAATATCAATTTGATGAAGAAAAAAAAAATTTTATGAAAAGTACTGAAATTAATGCTTGTGAATTAACAAGAGAATTATCAGGAGTAGTTTATGATACAATGGATAATATTATTAAAAGTCAAATTGAAATATCAAATCCTTCATCTTTTATGGATAATTGTAGAGAAAATTATGATTTACCTGATATTGATATTATATAAAAAATTTTGTTTATATTTTTTTAATATTTTTAAAATTTAAATAAATATAATTTTACTATAATGGAATTTAAAGAAATGTTAAGAAAAATTTCATTCCCTTTAAAACAAAGAAAAAATGAAGATGAAGATATTAGAGAAGAAGAAAATCATATTTCTGAAGTACAAACAAACGTAAATATTTTGTTATTATTTTATTTAGTTTTCTGAAAAAAGTACTTTATTTATTCCGTTAGGATTTGAAAGAAAAGAAGAAGAAGAAGTTGAAGAAATGGAATATGGAGAATATTCAATGGATGAATATATTAATCAATCTGCTCCTTAAATTATAAAACATTGATATTTTTTAATAATGATTAATATGAGAGATTATTAATTAAATATTTTATTTAATAATATTAAAATAAATTTAAATTGTTTTATAAATTCATTAAACATTATGTGAATAAAAAATTAAATTAAAATTTTTTGAATAAAAATAAAATAATTATATTTTTTTTAATTTAATTAATTAATTAATTAATTAATTATTTTTATTATAAAAAATAATTTTTTTAAATTCAATCTTTCAAAAAAAAAATTAAATTTTAAAATTTAAATTTTCCAATAAAATAAAAAAAATAGTCCTTAATTTATTATTTGAATTTTTAATATATTGGGAAAAATATTTGTTGTTTTTTTATAATTTTATTATCATAAATATCCTCACTTCAAAATATCTCTTAATAATTATAAATGAATAGTTAATCTTTATAAAATAATTGAAATTTTCAATAAAATTAATGTATTTTATTATTAATTAATTAATAATATTATTATCATCTAAATTTTTTGATTTTATAAATTTTTTTTCAATCATATTCATTATGATAGAATTAAATTTTATAAGAAGAAAAGAAAAAGTAAAACATAAAAATTGTTAATGAAATAAATTATATTATTTAACTTAAAATTCCAAGATAATAAAATTCTAAATATAGTTTCAATTTTTAAAAAATAGTCCCATTTCATTTTTAGTATATAAATAAATAAAATCTTGATTTGATAATAAATAATGAAATCAATAGAAAACACAAATCAAATGAAACCACAAACTCTTAAAATGTTTGATAATATCTGTAATTCCCAATCATCAATAAAAACTGAAACAAATAATCCGGAGTTAAAATCTCAAACAGAAGAAAAGGAAACTCCATTCATAAAATTGAAAAATAAAAGATTTTTAATTGTTTCGTTTGTTACATCACTTTTCATTATTACATTTTTGATAATCCTTTTCACTGTAATACTTAAAAAAAACAATAAAAAAGATGGTTTACAAAAT
>JAEEGL015180441.1_pt1 | contig 15220 bp, 13 predicted proteins | sample 9134231 | NCBI WGS metagenome assembly JAEEGL01 (sample SAMN16246548, study PRJNA631951) | gut metagenome | biome: gut microbiome; feature: rumen; material: fiber-attached | host: Bos | place: Iran: Karaj | collected 2018-10 | reverse complement strand
GAACTAAAAAAAGATATGTATAATAGATTATTAGACTTTTTAGATGCACAATAGTGCATTTTTTTTGATTGTTTGTTATAATTAAGAAGGTGATACTATGGAAAAGAAAAGAACTAAAAAAGAGATTGTTAAATTATTATTAAAAAATAATGAATTAGATGATAAGGATGAAGAAGAATTATTAGACTTATTAGTTGATCAACCAATTAGTATTGATGTTGATAAACAAGAAGATGAGAAGATGACTTTTGGTGATAGAGCAGCTGATAAAGTTAGTGAAGTTGCTGGTAGCTGGGGATTTATACTTGGGTTTAGTTTATTCTTATTAGCTTGGGTTATCTTTAATGGTGTTTTACTTGCGACTAATAATCCTATTGATCCATATCCATTTATTTTATTAAATCTTTTATTATCATGTTTAGCAGCACTACAAGCTCCTATTATTATGATGAGTCAAAATAGACAAGCTGCGAAAGATAGTTTAAGAAACCAAAATGACTATCGTACTGATTTAAAAAGTGAATTAATACTTGAAGAGTTACATGATAAGATGGATGCTATATTAAAGAATCAAAGAAAGATTCTTAAAAATTTGGAGGTAGAGGATGAAGAAAGTAATAAGTAGTATATTAATAATCTGTATTGGTTTATTAATTATTACTGGATGCGAGAATAAAGATAAAGGTAGTATTGAAAAAATGAAGGAACAATTAGAACAACAAAATGGTGGAGCATCTAGTAGTAAAATCCAAAGTACTGATGATTTAAATAATAAAAGTGGTCTATTAACTTGTACTAGAGAAGCAACTGCTGAAGGAGATTTAAAGCCATATTTTAGTTATGTTGTTACTTATAAAGATGGTTATTTATTAAGAATTCATTCAATTGAAAAAGTATCTAGTGAGAGTGGTACTGGATTAGATGCTTATTACGATGCATATGTTAATATTAATAAAAAATATGAAGGATTAGATGGATATAACAGTCAAGTTAATAAAACTAATACTTCTGTTACAAGGGATACTATTATTGATTATGAAAATATAGATACTGCTAAACTATTAGAAATTGAAGGTAGTGAAAATAATATTATTAATAGTAAAGGAAAAGCATCACTAAATAAGTGGTTAACTCTTGCGACAAAATTTGGAACAAAATGTAGTGAAGGAGGTACTATGTAATAGTACTTCTTATATGTTTGGATAGTTTAACTGGATAAAATTCTTCCCTCCGACGGAAGAGATATGAGTTCGAATCTCGTTCCAAACACCATGCCGATTTAGTACAGCGGTAGTACGCACGCTTGGTAAGCGTGAAAGGAAAGTTCAACTCTTTCATTCGGCACCATTTTAAGAACTGCATAGTTCTTTTTTTGTTTACAATGTTAGTTTTAATAATCTTGTTTAGTAATAGGAACTTATTCATTAAAGAAAAAAAGAATTTAGTAATACTAGATTCTTTTTTGTTTTATGTTATAATTAGACTAGAGGAGGAATATTATGACAGAAAATCCATTAGTAATTGAATATATTGACAATTTAGTATTAGAGATTAGAAGAATGGGACTTAGTATTCCTTATTCAAAGATTAGAGAAGTAAAAGATAGATTTGCTTATAGACAAGCACCTTTTGAAGTAATAAAAAAAGAAATAGATGAATTATATAGACAATATATAGAAGCTATGACTAGGGTTATTACTATTGATGTAGTTAAGAATAGTAAAAAGATTACTATTCAACAAGATACTTTTGTAGGAGAAAGTTATAAAGTTAGTTTAATTGGTTTATTTGAACTATATGAGAAGATTATTAATGATGAAAGTATTGTTGATAAGAAAAAGAAATTTTTAGAAGAAAGAGATAATTATTTAATAGGAGAAGTTAAGAGATTAGATAGTTTTATTGAAAATCAGAGTAGTGATGAACATAAGATTAAGCATGCTAAAATGGATATGTTTAGGGGATATGAAACTCTTACTTTTGACGTAGTTAAGAATTTATATAATACTTTTATTAATGATATTACTCTAGTAGTACCAACTAATGAAGGTAAAATGAGTTATATAGTAGATAATAGTAAAAAGATATTTGCTAGTGACGGTAGTATTAATAGTGGTATATATAACTTTGATGATTTAGATAAGATATTTAAGTTTGCTAAGGAACATAATAAAGAATTAAAATTACATACTTTAATATGGCATAAAGGTATACCAGAGAATTTACAAAGTGAAATAGAATCATTACCTTTAGATCAACAAAGAGGAGCTTTACTTACTTTTATAAATAATTATTTTAGTGAATTAAGTAAGTTTCTTAATAGTAAAGATTATGAGTTAAGACAAATAGATGTTTTAAATGAAATAGTTAGTGATGATGATAATAAAGATTTACTTAGAAATAATTTCTTTAAAAGAATACTTGGTAATAATCCAGAAAATGGAGATAATTACTATATAGATATATTAAGAATTGCTAGAAGTTATTTTCCTAACACAGAGTTTATTTATAATGAATATAATGAGTTTAATCCTTCTAAATGTGATAGAATTTGTACAATAATTAAAGACATTCAAGATAAGAGTGCTAGAGATGGTATTAGTTATATAGATGGATTAGGATTACAAACTCATTTAGCTCCTTATACTAGTGCAGCTAAAAATAGTCGTCGTGAAGTAGTACCTAGTTTTATTTATGAAACTATGGCTAAGTATAATAATTTAGGTATTCCACTTTATAGAACTGAAATAGATAGTATGGTATTTAGTGATAAAAATAAATATAATGAAATACTTAACGCTATTAAAGAAAGTGATAAATACTCTAATATATATGGTATTAGCTTATGGGGTAATAGTGAGGCATTAGGATGGCAAAATAGTTCTCTTGATGGTCATTTTATTAAGAAAGATGGTACTGTTAAAGAAGAGTTTAATTATTATAAAGACTTAATGAATAGTAAGAAAAAGAAAAAAGAAGTATTTAAAGACTTAGAATATATAAATGGATTATTTGATAAAGGAATGTCTAATTTAGATAGTAATCTTAGTTTAGAAAAAGTAGTAGAAGAACAAGCTAAGACATTTAATGAAGCTTATACTTATGGAAATAATGATGAAAAAAAGGCTATTGATAAAGGTAGAGAATACTTTACTAATGCAGTTACTTTAGGTTTTGATAATAGAGATGATATTTTAAGTGCTTCTAAGTATATTGCTACTATGAACTTAAGTGAAAATCAAAAGAATGTAGATATAGCTAGAGATGAGTTAGGTAAATTAAAAGCTAAGAATATTATGACTAGAGAAGAACCTAAACAAGAAGTAAAAGTACAAAAAGAAGTTGTAAAGACAAAGAAAAAAGAAAATAAAGGTTTTACTAATTCAATATTTATATTATTAAATCTTGGTATTATTGGTTCTTGTATAGGGGCTATTATATATATAATTAATAATTTTGGATAAAAAAGCTTCGGCTTTTTTTGTTTTGTGATAAAATAGTATTGGATGCCGACTTAGCTCAGTTGGTAGAGCAACGCCCTCGTAACGCGTAGGTCATAGGTTCAAGTCCTATAGTCGGCACCATTTAATAATAGACTAACAAAGTGTTAGTTTTTTTCTTTTATATTTGTTATAATGAATTAGGTGATAATTTTGAAGAGAGTAGTTGTGAAGTGTCCTGCTAAGATAAATATGTATTTAAATATAGTAGAGAAAGATGATAAATTTCATAAGATGCATATGATTAATCAAGCTGTTTCTATATTTGATATTTTAACTATTAAAAAGATAGATAAAGGAATTATATTAAAGTCTAATAGTGAGTCTTTACCTTTAGATGAGACTAATAGCGTTTATAAAGCTTGTGATGAGTTTTTAAATTATACAAAAATAGATACTGGAGTAGAAGTATATATAGAAAAACATATACCAATGGAGTCTGGTCTTGGTGGTGAAAGTACTGATGCTGCTGGAGTTTTAGTTGGTCTTAATACTTTGTTAGATACTAATTTAGATGAGGAAGAATTATTATCTTTAGGTCTTAAAGTTGGCTGTGATGTTCCTTTTTGTATTAAGTCTTCAACTCAAGAAGTAGAAGGATATGGAGAAGTATTAAAAGAATATGAGTGTAATTATTCTAACTTCTTAGTTGTTACACCACCATTTGGTTTAAGTACTAAAGAAATGTTTTCTAAATATGATTCATTAGATGATTATAGTACTATACCTATTACTATAGGTCATAATGATTTTCATAAAGTAATTACAAAAGACATAAAAGAGCTTATTGAATTAGTTAGTAATACTGATTCAAAATATTCTTTCTTAACTGGAAGTGGATCTTCTGTAGTAGGAATTTATAATAACAAAGAAGACTTAAAAAAAGCTTTTGATTTGATTAAAAATAAGTTAAACGATAGTTATAAAGTCTTTATGGCAAATAGTGTTTCTAAGATAGAGATTAATATTGGGGAGTGATAGTGTGACTGCAGTTAGTATTATATATTCTGTCCTTTTTATAGCAAGTAATTTATTAGCTGTTATTAGTGGTTTTTTGAAAGTTGGGTATTCTACGCTATTATTTTTATTTGTATATTTAGTGTTTATTGTATGTGCTTTTTCTTTATTTTTAGTAATTATTATTTTAATTTTTAATAAGAAAGTTAATTATTTTCATATAGTATTATTTGCTTTATTCTTGATAGATATTGGTGGTTATTACTTTATATATAATCTAGTACGTGGTTATAATGAAGTTAATCATTATATGAAGCAAAATTATAAAGATTATGAAATTATAGGCATTAAAGAAGCTTTTATAGAACAGAATGATCCTAAAGATTTATATGGTGATTTTGCTAGATGTAGATATGTTTTTAATGTCAAAGTAAATGATAATACTAATAATATTTTTCAAGCTGGATATTGTGAAATACCAAGTTTTATTATTACTACTAAAGTTATTGATTCTTATAATCATACATATTTACCATATTATTTTAAGAAATATCAAAAAAATAATAATAGTAGTTTAAAAATAGAAGTAGATAATAATTACCTTTTACATAATCCGGTAGTTATTCATTTTAATAATTCAAATTATAAAGAATTGTTTGATTTTTTCAATTATTTAGAGACTAGTGATAAGCATGGATTTTATTTTTGTATGAATAATGATGATCTTGATAGAATGTATTATTATAATAAAAGGGATGATTATTTTAAATTTGAGATAGAAGATGATATTAATAAGAAGAGAAGTTAGATAGTTAACTTCTTTTAATTCATATGATATAATATGTTTTGAGGAGTGATACTTGTGGAGTATACTAGAAAAGATGGAAGTATTATTAATGAGAAAAAGATTATTGATACTATGATGGGGTTAGGTATTGATATGATTCATGAAGCTAATAGTGGGCATCCAGGAATTGTACTTGGTGCGGCACCTATACTTTATGCATTATATGCACATCATTTGAGATTTGATCCAGAATATCCAGAATTTATTAATAGAGATAGATTTGTTATGAGTTGTGGTCATGGATCAGCATTATTATATTCAACTTTGTTTATGGCTGGATTTGATATTAGTTTGGATGATTTAAAGAAATTTAGACAAATAGATTCTATTACACCTGGTCATCCTGAATATGGTGTAACACCTGGTGTAGATGTATCAACTGGTCCACTTGGACAAGGCATTTGTAATGCTGTTGGTATGGCTATTGGTGAAGCATATTTAAACAAGTTCTTTGATAATAAACTAATTAATCATTATACTTATTGTTTAGTATCTGATGGTGATTTAGAAGAGGGTATTAGTTATGAAGCTTGTAGTTTAGCTGGTACTTTAAAATTAAATAAATTAATTGTTTTATATGATTCTAATAATATTAGTCTAGATGGTGAAACTAAACTTAGTTTTAATGAAAATGTGGCGATGAGATTTATTTCTCAAGGTTGGAATGTTATTACTGTAACTGAAGGTAGTAGTTATGAACTTATTTCTAAAGCTATAGAAGAAGCTAAAACTAGTACTGATAAACCAACATTAATCGAAATAAAAACAGTACTTGGTGCTGGTTCATTAAATGAAGGTACTAATAAAGTACATGGTAGTCCTTTAAGTGATGAGGATATTACACAATTAAAAGAAAAACTAGGATTAAGAAATATACCTTTCGCAATTAGTCAAAATTGTATAGATGATTTCCAATATATAATTAAAGAAAGATGTGGCAGAAGAGTTAGTCAATTCTTTAAAACAATGAATAATATGGAAGAAGATAAACTTCAATATTTAGAATTACTTATGAATAAAGAGAATATTGTAGATTTAAAAGGATTGGTGTATGATGCACCTGAATCTGGTGCTGAATCTCCGAGAGATACTTCTTCTAAATTATTAAATTCTATTGTAATGTCTAATCCATTTATGATGGGAGGATCAGCTGATTTATTCGCATCTAATAAGACATATATAAAAGATGGTGGAGATTTCAATAGTGAGAATAGATTAGGAAGAAATATCTATTTTGGTATTAGAGAACATGCTATGGGGGCAATAATAAATGGTCTTAGTTTAATGGGTATTAGACCATATGCATCTACTTTCCTTTCATTTTCTGATTATATGAGAGGTAGTATTAGAATGGCTTGTATGATGGATTTACCTAATACTTATATATTTACACATGATTCAATTAGTGTTGGGGAGGATGGACCTACACATCAACCAGTTGAGCAATTAATTGGTCTTAGAAGTATACCTAATATGGATGTTTTTAGACCAGCTGATGTAAATGAAGTAATTGGTACCTATAAGACAGTATTTGAAAAGAAACAAGGTCCAAGTTCTATTATATTATCTAGAAATAAGCTCCCAATACTTGAAAATACTAAAGCTGGTAATGTTGAACGTGGTGGTTATATAGTAGTTGATAGTTTAAAGAAGCCACAAGCTATTGTCATTAGCTGTGGTGAAGAACTTCATCAAGTAATTGAAGCTAGTAAGAGACTACGTACTAAAGGTATTGATATTAGAGTTGTTAGTATGCCAAATCTTGGTAGATTTTTAGAACAAGATAAAGAATATATAGAAGAAGTATTACCTGTTGAATATAGAAAAATTGTTGTAGAAGCTGGTAGTTCTTATTCTTGGAATAAATTAATATTTAATGATAAATATCTTATTACATTAGATACATTTGGTACTTCTGGTAAGGTAGAAGATGTTTATAAGAAATATGGATTTGATGCTGAAAGCTTAGAATTAAAGATTGAAGAATTATTAAAATAATAGTAGAATATAGTTAAGGAGTGATATAATGCCACAAATATTAATAGATATTATTTATTTAATAATTGGATTATTAATAGGTGGAGCAGCTGGTTTCTTTGGAGCTAGAGCTTTTATGAAAAAGTATTTAAAACAAAATCCACCAATTAATGAAGATATGATTAAAGCTTTAATGATGCAAATGGGAAGAAAACCAAATCAAAAGCAAATTAATCAAATGATGAGGGCAATGGAAAAATATCAATAGATATTTTTCTTTTTACTTATTATGTGATATATTAATAATAGGTGATAATATGAATGATGATGATTTTAAAGATGACAGCGATTATTTAGATGTTGTAAAAGAAAACAAAAAAGAATATAGAAATGAGATAATTAGTACAGTTATTAAAAGTGTCTTAAGTTTAGTAGCAATAGTAGTTATCTGTTTTTTAGGATATAAAGCTACTATGTTTGGTATTAATAAATTAAAGAATTCTGGTATGCTTGTTGAAGATGATCCAGTTGAACAAGATGTAGTTAATGATGATAGTAATAATACTAGTGATACTAGTACTACAAAAAAGACAAATGGTAAGATATGTGAAGGAGTGTATTCCGCAACTATTAAAGGTGTTGTATATGATTGGGTTTTGTATGATGATAATACATATACTATTGTAATAGGTGATGATGTAACAACTGGTGAATATAAAATAGAAGGAACTACACTTATATTAAATCCTCATAGTAATAAGAAGACATATACTATAGATAGCTCTTGTAATTATATTATGATGGGTAATAGTAAACTTAATAAGAAGTAGAAATACTTCTTTTTTCTTGTTATAATTAAGAAGTGGAAGTGATATTATGAAGGATTTTAGAGAAAAACTTTCTTTGGTACCTACTAAACCAGGTAGTTATCAAATGAAAAATAAAGATGGAGTAATTATCTATGTTGGTAAAGCTAAGAATTTACAAAGAAGACTTAGAAGTTATTTTACTAAGACACAAACTGGTAAGACTAGATTATTAGTTGAAGATATAGATGATTTTGATTATATTGTTACTTCATCAGAATTAGAGAGTTTGATACTTGAAATAACTTTAATTAAAAAATATGATCCTAAATATAATATCTTACTTAAAGATGATAAAAGCTATCCATATATTGAATTGACTAATGATAAGTTTCCGACTTTAAAAATAGTTAGAAATGTTAAAAGAAAAAAGAATAAGAATCATTTATATGGTCCTTATCCAAATGCTGGGGCAGCTAGAAAAGTAGTTAATATGATTAATAGATTATATCCACTTAGAAAGTGTGATAAGTTAAAGAAAGAATTATGTCTTTATTATCATATTAATGAGTGTTTAGGATATTGCTGCAAAGAGATAGATCAAGATGTAATTAATAATATGAAAAGTGAAATTAGTTCTTTCTTAAAAGGTGATAGTAGTATAGTTACTAAGAGATTAGAAGAAGAAATGCTAAAAGCTAGCGAGGCTATGAATTATGAAAGAGCTAAAGAATTTAAGGATATGTTAGATGATGTTAATACAACATTGAAAAGACAAAAACTTGATTTGAATAAAGGTCTTAATTTTGATTTAGTAAATTATTATTATGATAATAATTATATATCTATAGAGCTATTCTTTGTTAGAGATGGATTATTGTTTGGTAGACATAATGAAATAATACAGATGGTTGACGTAGAAAGTGATGTAGTTGAATACTTAATTAAATTTTATGAAAATAGTATTCTGCCAAAGGAATTATTAATACCTGAGGAGTTAGATGGCGATTTAATTAGTGAGTATTTTAATATTAAAGTTACTAAGCCATTGAAAGGAAAATTAAAATCTTTACTTGATTTAGCTAAGGAAAATGCTCATGAACAAATGGAATTACAAGAAGAGACATTAAAGAAAGATGATGATGAGCGACTTGCTTGTGTTGAAGAATTAAAAGAATTATTACATATTGATAAGGCTTCTAGAATAGAGAGTTTCGATAATAGTCATTTGTTTGGTACTTTTTATGTAGGTGGTATGGTAGTGTTTGATGACTTTTTACCTAATAAAGATCTCTATAGAAAGTATAAGATTAGTACTGATGTAAAAGATGATTTAGGTGCTATGAGAGAAGTATTATATCGTAGATATTTTAGAGTTATTATGGATAATTTAACACCACCAGATTTAATAGTTATGGATGGTGGACAATTACAAATTAGTGTTTGTAAAGAAATAATTAATTCACTTGGTTTACATATTCCAATTATTGGATTAGTTAAAGATAACAAACATAGAACTAATCATATAATGGATGATAATTATAATATTATTGAAGTAAAAAAAGATTCTAAATTATTTTTATTTCTTACAAGAATACAGGATGAAGTACATAGATATGCTATTACATATCATAGAAATATTAAAGCTAAAGGTGCTTTATCTAGTATGTTAGATATTGTTCCAGGTATTGGAGAAGTAAGAAAAAAAGAATTGTTAAAGAAATTTGGTTCTTTGAAGAAAATGAAAGAAGCGTCAATTGAAGAGTTAAGTGATGTTGTAGGAGCCGATATAGCTGAAAAACTTCTTTCTTATTTAAAGGAAATGTAGTAGAATGATAATAGGTGAATAATATGAAAAATAGTAAAATACTAGGTACTATTTTACTTGGCTTTTTATTAATCCCGTTAGACGTATTTGCAGAAAGTATTGGATGCAGTTCACCAGAATTGGGAGTTATAATTAGTGTTTTTAAAAGTATATTTAATATTATATGTATAATTGTACCAATTCTATTAATAATTAGTGTGGTTATTAATATTACTAAATTAGTTAATAATCCAGATGATAAGAAGTTACCTAAAAAGATACTTAATAGTGTTATTGCGGCAATTGTAGTATTCTTTATTCCTATGTTAATTAATTTGGTAGTTGATATTACTTATAATAATTCTAGTAATAGTAGTTTGTTTAATTTTTCACTATGTTGGAAAAGTAGTAATAATGCATCTTTTTCTAGTAATTATATTCCATTGAATGAGAATAATAAAAAAAATATTATTGGAAATAATGATTATGAAAAAGGAGATCCTAAACATACAGATGATGGTCAATCTACTACTAATAGTATTGATAGTAGTGTTGAAACTAGTTATGGAGTATTTCTTGGACTTGATCATGGTGATGGATTAAATAAATTATATAAATATAAACTTGTAGTAATTGATTTACAAGAGTTTTCTAAAAGTGATGTAGAGAAATTACATAATAAAGGTATTAAAGTTTATTCCTATTTAAATGTAGGTTCTGTAGAAGAATATAGAAGTTATTATAAGAAATTTAAGAATATATACTTAGGTACTTACGAGAATTGGGAAGATGAGAAATGGGTAAATGTAAGTAATAAGACTTATCAAAGATTTATCATTAATACATTAGAACCTTCTTTAAGAGCTAAAGGTGCTGACGGATATTTTATAGATAATTGTGATGTTTATGCAGTTAAAAAGAATGATAGTATTTATAATGGTTTAAAGACTATACTTGGAAGTATTCATAAGCATAATTTACCAATGTTAATTAATGGTGGAGATCAGTTTGTTACTAGAGCCATTAGAGATGGTAGTTATTCTTCTTTATTTGGTGGTGTTAATCAAGAAGAGGTATTTACTTTGATTAACTTTGATAATCATACTTATCATAATCAAAGTAGTAGTGAAACTAAGTATTATAAGAATTATTTATCTTTGGTTAAGAGTAAAGGATTAAAAGTATATCTATTAGAATATGGCGCAAATAAAAGTAAAGAAAAAGAGATTAAAAACTATTGTGTTAATAATGGTTTTGCTTATTATAATTCTAAAAGTTATAATTTAGATTAGGAGGAATTTATATGAATAAGAAAGGGTTTTCATTAATTGAAATGCTTGCGGTAGTTGCGATTCTAGGTATTTTATCAACAGTTGCGGTAGGCGCTGTTTCAAGGTTTCAACATAATGCAAGGCAACAGGCTTATGATACATTAACAGAGTCAGCTTCTTTAGCGGCTGAATCTTATTATTTGACTCATCCAAATGCTACTGAAGTAAGTTTTGAAACTTTGATAGAAGAAGGTTATTTGGAAAATGCTACTGATCCAGGTCATTCTGATGCTAATTGTGATGGAAAGGTTGTAATTACAACTAATGGATCTGGGGTTGCTAGTGAATTGAAAGATAATAATTATTCAGTAAGTGTTTGTTGTGAAAATTATAATTATACTTATGAATATCCTAATGGAATTAGACATATTGATAAGTATTGTAAGACATTGCCTTATGATATTACTCAAATAAAGGATATTAAAGTTTTAAATGTATATCCTGTTAAAGCTGATGGTACAGCCGGTAATCATTTACAAGGATGGATGGATACTTATGGAAAAGGATTAATTCATGTTACTCCAGTAAGTATTACCGCTTTTAATTCTAATCCAGAAGCATATCTTGGTTCTAATGGTAACTGGAAATATGATGAAATAGTTTTTGGTTTCCTAGATTGTAATGCTTATCGAGATTTATCTGCAGGAGCATCCGAACTAGTAAGTAATTATTTAAGTTCTGGTGGAGCTGCAATATTTGGTCATGATACTTTAACAATAGGATGCGGAAATCATAAAAATTTTAACACCTTAGCCAAATATGTTAATATGGATTTAAATCCTATTCATCATCCTTATCCAAGTGGAAATAAAGTAAAAATTATTCGAGAAGGGGTTTTTACTAAGTATCCATATGAAATTGGACATCTTGATACAGTATTAACAATTCCATCTAGCCATGTGTATGGTCAATCTGCAAACGGAGATGTTTGGTTAACATTTAATAGTCCTGCATTTGAATCAGCTCTTTCTGCTGATACGGTTTATTTATCAACTTATGGTAATAATGCTTTTATTCAAACAGGACATCTTGATGGAAGGGCTACTGAAGATGAGCAAAAGATAATTGCTAATATAATCTTTTATATGGTTGCGAAACAATATATTACTGATGATTAATACTGGTAGTAAACTTAATAAGAGTCTTTTTCTAGGCTCTTTTTTTTGTTATAATTTTGATAGGTGATGTATATGAGCAAAATACAAGTAATGGATGAAGTATTAGCTAATAAGATTGCTGCTGGAGAAGTAGTTGAAAAGACTATGAATGTGGTAAAAGAATTAGTAGAAAATAGTATTGATGCAAAAGCAACAATTATTAGCATTAAGCTAATAGATTCAGGAGTAAAAGAAATAGAAGTAAGTGATAATGGTATTGGTATGGATGAAGAAGATGCAGTACTTGCTTTTTCGAGACATGCTACTTCTAAGTTAAAAAGTTTAGATGATCTATTTTATATCGAGTCTTTAGGTTTTAGAGGTGAAGCTCTACCTAGTATTGCTAGTGTATCTAATGTTAGACTTAAAACTTCTAATGGGAAAGTAGGTACAATAGTTACGATAAGTGGTGGTAAAGACTTAAAGGTTGAACGTGGTGATATACAAGAAGGAACTACTATTACGGTAAGTGACTTATTTTATAATACACCTGTTAGATTAAAGTATTTAAAGAACCTTTATACTGAACTTGCTCATATAGTTGAATATGTTAATAAGATGGCTCTTAGTTATCCTAGTATTAAATTTAGTTTAATTAATAATGATAAATTATTATTAAATACTGATGGTAGTGGGGATCTTTTAAAAGTAATATATGAAATATATGGTGTAGAAGTTGCTCGTAAGATGATTGATATAAATGGAGAAAATGATGATTATAATATCAGTGGTTTTATTTCATATCCAGAAGTGACTAAGAGTAATAGAAATGCTATTACGACATTAGTTAATGGAAGAGTAATTAAAAATAATGAGTTAATTAAAACTATTGTTGATTGTTATCACACTTATATTCCTAAAGGTAAATATCCAATATGTGTAATCAACATAGATGTTGATCCTATACTAGTAGATATTAATATACATCCTACTAAAATGGATATTAAGTTTTCTAAATTAGATAGTTTAAAAGAATTAGTAGTTAAATTAGTAGAGAAAAAATTGAAAGAATTAACTCTTATTCCAGATGCTTCTACGAGATATTTGACTTCAGTAAATGAAGTTAGTAAACAAATTAATGTAGATAGAGAAGAAAGAGTAGAAGAGAACAAGAAAATAGAAGAAATTAAATTAGATTTTGAAGTTGCGGAAGAAAAGCCAGTTTACAATGAAGAGAAAGAAGAAGAAAAAGAAGAAATAGAAGAAAAGGAAGAATATCGAATTAAGAAGATGATTCCGAGAGGAGTAGTCTTTTTAACTTATATAGTTGCGGAAAATGAAGATGGTATGTATTTAATAGATCAACATGCTGCTGCAGAACGTATTAATTTTGAAAAGGTATTAAGACAGATTAAAGAAGATCCTATAAGAGTTGATTTATTAGTACCTATAAAAATAGAACTACCTCAAAATGAATTTATTATTGTTAAAGAGAACTTTGAATTATTACATAGTTATGGTTTTGATATTGAAGAATTTGGATTTAATAGTATAATTATTCGTACTTATCCTAATTGGATAAAAGAGGGATTTGAAGAGGAATGTATTAGGTCTTTAATTGATATAGTATCAGTTAGAGAAGAAATAGATTTAGATCAGTTTATTTGGAGAATGGCTGCGACTACAGCATGTAGAATGAGTGTTATGGCTAATACTTATATATCTGAGGAAGAACAAATATGGATTTTAGATAACATACGTAAGTGTGAGAATCCTTTTACATGTCCTCATGGTAGACCTACTATTATTACTTATTCTAAATATGAGTTAGAAAGAATGTTTAAAAGGACAAAGGATTCAAGGTGATAATATGGAAGATATTATTGTTATAGTTGGTCCTACTGGAGTAGGTAAAACAAAACTTAGTATAGAACTTGCTAAAGAATTGGATGCTGAAATTATTAATGGTGATAGTGTAGCAATTTATAAAAAGTTAGATATTGGTAGTGCTAAACCTAGTGTTGAAGAAAGAGAAGGAATTGTTCATCACTTAATAGATATTAAGGATGTTAGAGAAGATTACTCAGTATTTGATTATCAAAAAGATTGTAGAAGAGTTATAGATGAGATTAATAGAAAAGGAAAGAGAATAATAATAGTAGGTGGTACTGGATTATATATTAAGGCAGCTTTATATGATTATAAGTTTTTAGAAGGTAATACTTATAATAATTATGATGATTTAAGTAATGAAGAATTAATTAAAAGAATTAAAGCTTATAATATAGATAAAATACCAGAACTTAATAATAGAAGAAGACTAGAGAGATTATTAACTAAATTAGATAATGGAGAAGAAATATCTAATAATAAAGATGATTTATTATATCCAATTAAAGTAATTGGTCTTACTACTGATAGAGATTATTTATATGAGAGAATAAATAATAGAGTAGATATGATGATTAAGAATGGTTTAGTTGATGAGATATTATCTTTAAAAGATTATTATAAAGATTCAAGAATATTAAATAGTGGAATTGGTTATAAAGAATTCAATGATTATTTATTTAATAATATTAGTTTAGATGAAGTAATTGATAAAATAAAAAAAGATTCTAGAAGATTTGCGAAGAGACAGTATACTTTCTTTAATAATCAATTTAATACTAAATGGTTTGACGTTGATTTTGATAACTTCAATAATACTATAGAAGAAGTATATGCTCACATAATAAAAGAAGCTTAGGTTTAAGCTTCTTTTGATATTTCTGGATATATATCATGATTATATGTATGTTCTGCTTTTTCTAAATTTAGTAAATCTTTATCTCCAATTAAGAAGAATTCATGTTCTAATAGATTTTGTTTATCACTAGTAACTGGATCATCCCAAGT
>JAEEGL013197009.1_pt1 | contig 15220 bp, 7 predicted proteins | sample 9134231 | NCBI WGS metagenome assembly JAEEGL01 (sample SAMN16246548, study PRJNA631951) | gut metagenome | biome: gut microbiome; feature: rumen; material: fiber-attached | host: Bos | place: Iran: Karaj | collected 2018-10 | reverse complement strand
TGTTCGAGCGCCAACGGTCCAAACGCTTGCAATATAAGTTTCCACCCGTTTTCGTCGGAGGGCAAAAGGTTTGCTTCCTGGCGCAAATTAAATCGCTGACGAAAGTCGATTCCAATTCCGTTCGCGTAATCAGGCTCGGCGTCGACTGAATCAACGTTGAGAATAGTCAACGGCTTGTCGTTACGCTTCAACGCCGCGTATCTCGCGCAAATCGCGACAATAACCGAGACGCAGGCGAACCAAAACGCCTTCTTTTCGTATAAACGTCGTTTTCGAATCGTCGCGTTTTCAGCCGACGTCATGATCTTCTCCTTCCCGCGCTAATTTGTTCCAGAACTGTTCAACGCACCCGACGCGTAAAGATCAAACACAGAATCTTCCGCTCCGTACGTCGCGAAGAAAGAAACAGAACCGTCCGCGCGTCCGACGTTTATCCCACCGTTATGTCCATTGTCGGGATCCTTGTCCAACGCGGCGACGTTTTCGCGAAACGATTGCGCGTTCAACTCCTCGTCGGGCTTCATCCAACAAATCGGCTGATCTCGTTCCACTATCAGAGCCTGACTGTTCGTTTCAACGCCTTCGCGATTGCGCAACGCTCTTAAATCTTTGCCGACGCCGGACGCGTCGAAGAGCGCGTCGTCTCCAAGGATGACCGAATAAGTCGTCAAACCTTCACCGCGCTTTTTGTTCGACAGGCATTGAAAAACTTTCGGCGAACGGGCGTGGAACTGTTTGTTGTAATCCGAATCCCAAGGTTCGTCTAATCGAATTTGCTCGTATAACGCCTTATTGTCTTCCCCAAGATAAGGCAAAATGAGAACGCGCCAACTTTGCAACGGCGTTCCTTCCGCGTCGACGGTAAAAGCGGGCGGGAGCGTTCCATGTTCGGCTTGATATCTAAGAAGCGCAATTGTCAATAGTTTCATATTGACGACGCAATCGGCGCGTTCGTCCGCCTGACCAAACGCCTCGGTAGCGGGTCCTAACAAGAGAAACAGACTCTTCGCCAATTTTTCTTCTCGGGATTTCGGTCGATAAGACGACCGCCATTCTCTCATGTCGACCTTCTTTTCAACAATGAGTTCGTTCCATAGCCTTTCCATTTCCGCCATGAAGAGACCGTCGTTAAACGAACCGCGAAAAAGCAGTATCCTATTCAAAACGAAAAAGCCGTCGTCCTTAGAATCGTCGGAATCCGAAGACAACTGATTGAGATATTTCTTTAACGAGCCGTCCCTTAACAACTCGGGAATATCCTGTGAAGTCGGAAGGAAAATCAGGTCGCGTTCGCCTTTCAACGCGTTTTGAGTCGCCTCTTTAAAATCTAATTTGCCAAAATAATCGTTCCACACCTCGTCCAGACGAGCGTAGTCTTCCGACGTCGGTTCAACGCCGGACGCTCCGCCGTCAAGTTTCACTCCCGCGGCGATTCCCATAATCGCGACGCCGACAAGCGCGCTAACCAACGTTTTGTCCTCGCGGTTGACAAAAAAAGACTTCGCAAGAAGAACAATCGATTCAACGTCGTCGATCGCTCCGGAATAATCGCCGGTTCCTATCCGATAATTAGCTCGAATTAAGAGATTTCTGGCGATTTCGCGGGAAAACTGAACGTCGGGAATAACCGTGCCAAGCCAACCGCCCAGTCCTTCGCGAACGATATGCCAACACGAAAAACGCGGCGATCGAATCGCTTTTGCGTAAACGTCGTACAAGTCCGCGTTTTCTTCTATCCAACGCGCGGCGACCGGACAGTCGTCTTTCGTCCAGGGCTTGTCCAAAAGGCGTTGATACCCCTCGATTACCTGTTGAGAACTAAGGCGCCCTATTTTTTCTTCGTAGTCCTCCCAATACCGCTCCCGATCGTTCCGGATCCCCTCGGCGGATTCCGAATCGGAAAATTCCGGCTCCTCGCCGGTAATTCCATTTTTGATCAGATACCTGTATAAATCCAAACGCGTCAAAAAAGTCGGCGGAGCGTTCGGATCGATTCCGAACTTTTCGCAAACAGGCGTCCAATAGTCGTTAAACCAACGATCTGTCGAAAGCTGATTCCACGGCGTTCTAGTCGCAAGATACTCTTGTTCAAGAGCCAACGGACCAAACGCCTGTAAAATCAGTTTCCACCCGTTTTCATCCGCGGGCAAAAGACTCGCTTCCTGACGCAACTCAAATCGTCGTCGGAAATCGACTCCAACGCCATGGGCGTAATCGGGTTCCGCGTCGATCGAATCGACGGGAGGAATCGTCAACGTTTTGTCGTTATGTTTTAATACGGCGTATCTAACGCAAATAGCGACAAGAACGGAAACGCAAGCTATCCAAAACGCCTTCTTTTCGTAAAAACGACGGTTTTGGCCCTTTGTATCGTCAGAAGCTGTCATTTTGTCCCTTTTCTGTTAAAAGTCCAATTCAGAAACTGATTCGGCTCAACGTTTTTGAGCGCGGTAAATTTTGACGTCGTCAAAACTGACGACTTCGTCTTCGCTTCCGGACGCAGACAAGAGCAGGACCAAATAGCAGGCGTCGTTTGGAACGACGGCGAAGCCCGTTAATTCGACGTAGCCCGATTCGTCCGGTTGCGCGTCAAAGTCCGGATAGACCATCACGTCGAGCGTTTGCGAGACCCAATTATGCCGATCGCCCTGCCAGCGAACGCGGAAATTGCCAAAACTCTCGCCCGTGGCTTTTACCTTGCCTGTAACGAGAAACGTCTCGCCGGGTTTCGCCTCGACGCTCTGAATGAAACATCCGTTTTGCGCGCCCTCAATGACGGCGGCGCCGTCGACCGCTTTAAATTCGCCCGTCGGATGCGTTTCGATCTGCCAAAAACTCCAGGACGCGGGCATTCCGTTTGCGTCAACGTCGGAAAAATCGCCGTTTACGCAAAGATTCTCGGCGTTGGGATCGCTAAGAACGCTTTCTTGAACGCTCTTGAGTTCGTAAGCGGGATCCGCCAATCCAAAAATACGATCGGTAAGACCGGGCAACGCTTCTTCCCACGACGTCCAATCGTCGTTTGATTTAGCGTTTTCCGGAGCCCACCATCGTTTCTGTTCGCCGTAAACCCAGACGTATTCGTCGGAAGCCGCCAGAGCGGATCGAAGATTCGCGACAAGTCGATCAAGTCGCGTTTCACCCGGTTCCGCTCCGCGATAAAACGCCGATCCTTCCGGATTGGAATACATGTCGAGGTAAAAACCAAATCCGGCTTGAACCTGCGATCGATATTTTTTACGGTTTTCAGGAGACACAAGGCGAACGGCCGGTCCTGTAGCAAGGAGCATGTCGCACGCCGCGCGATCGTACTGAGCGGAACCGTTCATGTAATATCCGTTCTCGCATCCGTCGACGAGGGTCGTTTCCGGCGCGACCGCGTCGAGCATGCCGTCGATAAACGAGGGAAGCAGACCGTAACCGCCCCGACGTAACGTCAGGTCGGGATATTCGCTTCGCCCGGCGTCGGCGTTGACCGAATTCATCCACAAGCAAAGAACGACGACGTCGGGATACTCTTTACAAATCGCTTCGCACATTTCCGCGCCGCGTTGACGAGCGATCTGTTTCGACTCTTCAAAAGAACGCCCCGTCGAAGGATCATGCTTGAACATCTCCGCGCCGTACGACTCAAAGTCAAAGCACAGCCCGCCTTTCGTTTCGCGAGCGACCCACGCGCAAATCGCGGCTTTTTCGCAGACGTTTTTCCAACTCTCTTCGTCCGCCCAGTCGAACGGAGTCGGGTAGAAGTTTATGCGAATGAAGTTGTTTTGATAACGCTGGAAATCGCATGACTCAAGATCGTGCACGCACGATTCAAACCATTCTTTTTTCCAGGGTTCGGGCGTAAAGAGCGACTGGCTCGCCACGCCGTTCCCCTCGTCGTTTTCGGCGGTCAAGTCGTAGATTATTCCGTCAAACGGAGCGTCCTTCTCCATTTCCTGCCAATGTTCGCGAATATACCCCGTCGTTGGAATATCCCATCCAAGTTCGATAAGTTTCTTTTTAGGCGCGTCTTGCGCAAAGGCGCATAAAGCCGTCGAGACGATAACAACAACGCTGAGAAAAACACGCGCAATTCTCATTTGAAGTCTCCTAAAAGATATGAACAAACGATTCCTAAACATACGTTGATTTTAAAAACGACTAGCGAATCTTGTTGAGCAAATTACGCAACAGCCGTTCGGCTAGCGGGTCGGGCAACGACTCCTGAATAAGCCAGGTTGAGAAGATCGCTCGTCCATTCCCCATTTTCCATTCCGCCATCGACAAACCGCCCTGATATCCCATTTGCGTGTTAAAACCGCCGGCAATCGCGACGTCGGGAGCAGGACTTTGATCTCTGAACGTAAGCGACGGAACGACTTCCCGGTAATAAACGTAATCGACCGCGCCGCCCGACTCCAGTCCGTCAAACGCGGGGTCGCGCCTGTTCCAGTCGTCTTTATGATAGAGCCACGCCTGCATTCTCTCGACTTGTCCTTTTTGCTCAAAGGGCAAATAGCGCGTAAAATCGCCGTTTTCTTCAAAAACGTCCAGCGACAGAAAAACGACGTTCACGCCCGAACGAACATTATCGAAAAGTCGCGCGAATTCCGCGTCGTTTTTGCGATTCGACGTTTTTCCGACCAGAATCCGATCGCCGGACTCGGGAACGACCGCCTGTCCGTCGGCGCGAGTAAACGGCTCCGCGGAAATCCCCGCTCCGGCAAGTTTTCCAAGCAGGTCTTCGTCGTCGCCCCAGACGTAAATCTTGCCGTCTCCGACGTCGGGAAATTCGGCGCGATCAAAAGCGAAGAATCGTTGGACGCCAATCGCCGCGCCGCCCTGTTGAATCTCCGCAAAGAAACGACATTCCCCCGTCGCGACGCCTTCGGGAATCGCAATTTCTTCGGAAAAAACGGGAATCGTCATCGGATTCTCCTTGCCGTCTTCCGGCTCGGGAATCGTCATAACGCGCGTTTCGTCAAAGATCCGTTCGTTGTTCGGTCCGACCACGACGTAGCGAACGGGATAATCTCCCGGCTTTAGAACGTCTTCGTTCACTAGAACGGCGTCCGCGCGGATTTTACCGCCGACGGGGACGTGCGCGGGCTCGACGAAAGCGCAAAAGCGCAACGGCGAGAAAACGTCCGCCAACGCGTCGACAGCGCCGGGTTTCAATTCGCGGAAAATCGTCGTGAGACCTTCTCCGGAAATTCCCTGATCGTGGGTTCCCGTAACGCTGTGAGCGATCACGTTTGCGTTCGCGCGAATCGCGTTGATTCCAAGTCGGCGCTGTTCCGCCATCAGGTCGATCGCCTGCCGGAAGAAATCCTCCTGAGTCGCGAAGACTTCGTCGAGCTTCCACGCGTTCCAGTCCGCGTTGAAACGGTCGTATCGCCAACGATAATGCTTCGCGTCGGCCGCGTCGGTCGCTCCGTATTGCTCGTAGTATCGCGTCAGGCGGAAAAGATCGACCGCGCTTCCTATGCCGTATTCTGACAAAAAGACCGGCAGACCGTCTTTTTCATGCGTTCTCAACTCGTTAATCACCGGGGCGGTATGAGGAACCTGTTTGTAAGGATGCGTGTCGGCAAGTCCGCCTTGCCATTCGGACGAACCGGGGTTGGCAAAACGACCGATCGGTTCAAACGAAAGTTTTTCCTGACCAAGATCAAAAAGATTGAACGCGTCCATGTCCGGTTCCGCCCCTCTGGGAAGCCAACCGTAAGACCAGACGCCGTTGGGGTTGCGTTTGTAGGAGTAGTCGGCGGTAACGTCGGAAACGGTTCCGTCGGGGGCGTACATCTTCATATCGATCGCCGTCGTGTCGCCGGTTCCGGTTCCGTCGCCAATCCCGACGACGACGTATAGCGACTCCCCTTTTCGGAACGTAAAGAGTTCTTTGTCAAGTAGTTTCAAAACGCTCTTGTCCGACTCTATTCCAAGTTGATCCGACGTCGCCAAAGCGATCAACTTTTCCCAGCCGTTGAGGTTGAGATAGCCGGTCCAGAGTTCGGAACGAGAACCGTCCAATTCTTCCTTGATCAAATGAATATCGACGTTCGCGACCCCGTCGACGACGACGTCGGTAAATCGGGCGAAGAAATCGTACGCCCCGTCCTGCGGCGCCGTCCATTTAAGCGCGCAGTACTCTAAAGACACGTCGCCCGGATGGAGAAAAACGGTGTTGTCAAACCACCTTGTGCCGTCGAAAACGAACGTTTCGCCCGACTGGTTTTTCACGATTCCCGGCATAATCGTCGAGTTTTTCCGACGCCAAATCGCATAATCGGCTTTTGTCGACGTCGCGCTCGAAAAAGGATCGAAACTTCCGCTGTTTAAAAAGACGAGACGATCGGGGTCGAGTTCGCGAACTTTGGGGAGAAGCGACGCCGCCTGAAGGATCAGAGGAACGTCCATCGTTTCGTTAAGAAGCCCCCACGCGACGACGCTCGGATGATTCCAGTCGCGTCGTATCATGCCGAGCGTCTGCTCCTCGTAGCGTTGAGGACGTTCGGGGCACGCGCCGTAACACCAACCGGCGAGACACTCGTTGTAGACGAGAAAACCGATTCGGTCGCAGAGATCAAGCTGGAAACGGCGCGGCAATCCGGCGATATAGCGGATCATATTGAATCCCATCGTCTTGCAGGTAATTATGTCTTTGCGGTAGAGGTCGGGATCGAGCGGGACGCGGTGCGTAATCGGCGAGTCGCTGCCGGAATGAGAGCATTTTACGTAAATACGCTTGCCGTTGAGACGGAAATAGCCGTTTTCAAAGCGAAAATCGCGGAAACCGCAGGTCGCCGCGCGACGATCGAGCTCGGCGCCGTCGCTTGAAACAAGTTCGGAAGACACGGAATACAAATTGGGGTCGTTCAAATTCCACAACTTGAAATCGGGAACAATCAGACGACCGACAAGTTGCGATACGCCCGGTTTCGCCTCCGCCTTAAATTCGGCGGGGCGCGTAAATTCTCCTCCGTCGCAGGAAACGGCGGTTAGGCGCAACGCGCCGCGCCAGATCGCGTCGGACGCGTTTTCGACCGAGACGCGCGCTTCGATTTCGCCGGTCTTCCAATTCGGAATCAAATGAAGATCGGCGACGCGAACGCTTGGCGCGACGAGCAGTTCGACGGAATCGACCAGTCCGCCCGACGCGTACCCGCAACCAGGCGTTATGGCGTTCGTGTTGTTGCGCCGCGGAATATTCGCCATGGAAATTCCGTCAATCGGCTCGTCGGCGGCGTTTAAGACGCGAACAGAAAGTCGATTCGACTCCCCGACGGGTTTAAGCGCGTCGGTCGCGTCCAGTTCAAAAGCCGCTTCGCCCCCTTCGTGCCAACCGAGATACGTTCCGTTAAGCCATACGTCGGCGCGATACTCCGCCTGCCAAAAACGCATGAGAGCCCGACCGTCGGCGTTACGATTCTCGGGCGTAACGAAGTCGCGCTCGTACCAGACGACGCCGTGATATTCGCGAAAGACTTCCTGCAACACGCCCGGCACGGAAACTTCCGACGTTTCGCCGCTCTCGGCAAGGGGCGCGTTAAACCATCCGGAGTCCTTTCCGACGTTTTCGGCGTCCTGACGTATCGACCAGACGCCGTCCAGAGAAATCGTTTCCGTGTCGCAATATCCAAAGGTTGAGTATAAAGTCGTTAAAATAAGGGCAACAGCCAATAATATTCGGCGCATCGGTCATGCCTTTCGGGTCTACGCAAAATCTACAGTCGTCGCGACGATTACGTCGCTCTCCGCAATTCTATCACGAACGCTAACCAAAAGAAAGCGCGCGAACCCCAAAAATCCCATTTCACAGAAAAGGAACGTAAACTTCGCGATAAGCGCGACGTTTTCCGACAAAGGAAATCTAGTCTTGCGCCAAATAGAAAAATTGCGTATTCTTAACCGCCTTGATTTCTATCAAGACTGATTTTCCGCGCGAAATTATCAACGGAATGAGATTGAAAATCCGAAAACGACGCGTCAATCCGCGTCCTAACCATAATGAACGCGTCAGCTTATCGAAGCGAACGCGTCGGTTCGTCATGAGTCGGTAGAACTATGTTTGTCCTAAATTCGCCAAATCGTCAAGCGTTCGACGAACGCCTGTCCGACGCGCGCGCGTCGCGACTTGCGTTAGCGGCGGCGCTGGCGCTTTGTCTTGTCGGGCTGTCGTGCGCGTCCGGATGCGTTTCCTCCAACGCGACCGCCGCGTCGAACAACGCTCAAGGGGTCGAATACTTCACGGCGGGGGATTACGACAACGCGATCGCGCGCTTTCAAGATTCGCTCGAAGAAAACCCGGAATCTGCGGAAACGTACTACAATCTCGGCTCGGCGTTTCAACGCAAAGCCAACGAGACGGGCGACTTGAACTTGCTTACCAAAGCCGAAGACGCGTACTGGACCGCGTTGCAAATGAACCCCGCGCCGGAAACGATCGTCTGCTGTTATCGCGGAATCGCCACTTCGGCGACGGCTCGCGGCGATTCCGCCGGCGCGATGCAGACGCTCGAAGAGTGGCGGGATCGCAACCCGGACTCCATCGAACCGAGATTGGAAATCGCGTATCTTCTCGAAGCGCAGGAACGCGACGACGACGCTTACGACGCGCTGAAGGAAATCGCGGAAATGGCTCCCAACGACTATCGCGCGTTCTACAAGATGGGCGTTCTGTCCGAACGCGCGGGGGATCTCGACGACGCGATCGAACAAACCAACGCCGCCGCGCTGCTGACGTCAAAATCGGAAATCGCGCAACGCGCTCGTTCCCTCGAAGCTCAATACGCCGCCAAGCAGCGCAAACAGGAAAAAGAAGGCGGCGTCGAACCGACGTCGACCGAATCGACGCTCGCCGTCGGACCAATTCCCGCTTCCCAAACGACTCGCGTTCAGTCGACTTCCGCGCAGGCGGAATCGGAAGCGGTTCCCGAACTGGTCCTTCCTGAAGAAACGGCGCAGCCGGTCGAAACGCCCGTTCCTCAGACGCAGCCGACCTCGGCGACTCAATCGCTTGGTTTTGGAGAGGTCGTCGTTCTTTCTCGCGAGAACGCAACCGACCAACTCGTTTCCAACGTTTCGCCTCTCGAGTCGAAACAAGACCGAACCAACACGACGCGATTCGTCCAAAACGCCGCCGCGACGACGTCTTCCCAAAAAGATAAAGATTCCGACGTCAAGTGGATTTCCGCAATCTCCAGCCCTGACGCCAACGTCGCGCAAACAAGCGCGAGCGTTCCGCAAAAGTCGACGACCGAGCCCGTGCAAGAGCCTGAAAAAGAAGTCGCGCCAACGACCGCGAACGTTCAGGTCGCCCAACCTGCCGTCGTCCCCGGCCCTATTCTCCGCCGAAAGACGGACGATTACTACAAACCCAAGAAACAACCCACGGAGATGGGCTCCGGGTTCCCGAAAATGAAGGCCGGATCGTTCTTCTGATCCAAACGCGCCCGAGGAGAGTTTCGTGCATATCAACGCCCTGCGTCCAACGATCGATTTCAGAGCCTTCGCCGCTCCGCGCATTGTCGATTCGAGTCAATTGAAGTATCGGGTCGTTTCCAAAAACGATCTGGACGAAGTTATGAGAATCGAAAGCCAGGCGTTTGAATACCCCTGGTCGCGCGACGAATTCGAGTATTGCCTTAAGGCGTCCGAGTGCGAAGGAATCGTCGTCGAACAAGGCGACGCGATCGTCGGATACTTGTTCTACGAGGTCAGAAACGGTTTCTATCGACTGCTCAGCTTCGCCGTCGACGAACGAAAGCGCCGTAAAGGCGTCGGTTCGTTCATGCTTGGCGTTCTCGCCGACAAACTTGACGCGGAACGCGTGGAAATCTCCTGTTTTGTGCGCGAAAAGAACGTGCAGGCCCAGTTGTTCCTGCGCAGTCTGGGCTATCAGACCGTTTGGGCCGTCAAGGGATTCTATCGCGAGACCGACGAAGACGCCCGACGCATGACTTTCCGGAGGAACGAACGCGCGGCGGTCGCCGACTTCGCGCGACGCCATAGATTAGCTGGATAATTCAGCTTGCGCCTCTTGCGACTCTTTTCCAACGGACGCCTGGAGATCGGGCGTCCGTTTTTGTTTACGCACGCCGACCAATCGAACGTTAAAAATCACGAAAGGAGAGAAAATTTGCGATTTTTAGCAATATTTGCGCAGTAGCGCCCTTGTCGATCTTGTCGACTGCGTTTATCATAATAGATTGACAGTCGAGTATTGTTTGGTTTGGTTCGTTCGACCGAATCGGCAAGCTCTTTATCACCGTTTAGATCGAGGCTTCGCCCTATGAAAGTCGCGCTTACGTTCGCGTTTTTAGCCCCGCTGTTCGCAGAAGAGGCGCCCGTCGCGCCGGCAGGAAGCGGACCGTTCGGGTTCGTGATGATGATCTTCGTGTTCCTCGTCGCGATGTATCTCCTTTTCATCTTGCCGACGAAATCGCGCGACAAGCAAATGAACAAGATGCTCGACTCGCTCAAGGTCAACGACAGAGTTCTGACCACGGGCGGCGTGATCGGCACGGTTTTCTCGATCGATCGCGAAGCGGGCGAGATCGTTCTGCGCGTCGACGATTCGGCGAACGTGAAAGTGCGTTTTGCACTCTCCTCGATCTACTTTGTCTTCGACAAAGAAGCGGCGAAAAAGGCCGCCAAAGAAAAGGAAAAAGACAAGGCAAAAACCAAATAGGGCCAACCTCCCTTTGTCGGTTTCTGGGCTTGTTGAAGCGCGTTTTAGCGCCGCGCGCCAAAACGCCGTTGATATTAGGATTTGAAAGACGCGTTCTCCTTGTCGAGACCGACGTCGTTTTTCCCCCGACTAACGCAGTTTTTCCGTTTCCACGCTCCTTCGCGCGAGATTCGGTCCTCTGGAAGAGCGTCGGGAAAACTAGAAGTTACTCATTAGAGTTTTTGATTCAAATGACTGATAAACTATCGTTGAGATCTACCGTTCTAAGCCTGGTTGCGATTGCCGCTCTTGGACTCGGCTTCATGTCGACGTCCGCTTTTGCACAAGACGAACCAACCGACGCGCCCGCCGCCGTCGCGACCGAAGAAGCCGCCGAGCAGGCGCCCGCGACCGAGCCCGCCGCCGAAGAACAAGCGAGCGGCGAAGCGACCGCCGTGGAACCGACCGTTGAAGAAGCTCCTGATTCCGCGGTCGTCCCCGAAGCGACCCCCGTCTCCGTCAAGCCGATCGACGCTTCCGACAAAGAAGCGAACGCGACCGGATATATCACGGTGATCGGCCTGGTCGTTCTGCTCGTCGTCGGCTGGCTGTTCGGGCGTTACCTTAGCAAACGATTCCACACACCGGAATATAGCGCCAACTACGCTATCATTTTCATTTGCTTCGTCGCCGCGGTAATCTCCACGATCGTCGGTCTCAAACAGCATCGGGTCAATCTTGGCGTCGACTTGCGCGGCGGTTCGATTCTCGTCTACGAAGTTCAGCCTGTCGAAAACTCCGGACACGACACGGTTACGAACGAAGACATGAGCCAGTTGAAAAACGCGATCATGAAACGTATCAACCCTGCCGGCGTTCGTGAAATCTCGATTCAGGAACTTGGCGCCAACACCGAAATCAAAATCACGATTCCGGAAGCCGACCCTGCCGAAGTCGCTCGTCTTGAACGCGTCATCAACGACACGGGCCAATTGAAGTTCCGTATTCTCGCGAATCAAACGTCCACCGACGAAGACGAAAAAGCGGCGATCGCGCTTGCGACTAAAGCCGAACGCGTCGATATTAAGTCGGACGTTCTTCCCGAACAACTTGGCGAAGGAATCGTCACCGGATACACGTGGCTGCCCGTCGACCCGACGCAGGAAGACTGCATTCGTCAAGGCGTCGTCTACCGCAACACGACTTACCAACCTCGCGAAGACGAGGCGGCGAGCGCTCCGCGTTACGACGTTCTCGTTCTCGAACTCGTCGACTCTTTCGAAGTCAACGGCAATCACATCGATTTCGTTCAGGAGAGCGTCGGCAACATGGGCGAGCCGGAAGTCCTCTTCACGATGACCGCCGAAGGCTCCCGCCATATGCAAAACCTGACCGACCGCTACAAGGCCAATCCTGGCCGCGACCAGGGTCGTCAGTTGGGCGTCGTCTTTAACAACCGCCTGTTCTCCGCTCCTAACATCAAGAGCACCATTAGCGATCGCGGCTCCATCACGTTCGGCAACGACCTCTCCGCCGACGCGCGCACGCGCATCCAGGGCGAAGTTCGCGACCTGATCGCCGTCATGCACGCCGGCGTTCTTCCCGCGAAATTGTCCGACAAGCCCGTTACGAAACAGATCACCGGTCCTACGCTTGGCGCCGACACGATCCGCAAAGGTAAGAACGCCGTCGTATGGTCCGGAATCATCGTCCTCATCTTCATGATGATTTACTACGGATTCGGCGGTTTCGTCGCCACGTTCGCCGTCATTATGAACCTCTTCCTGATCATGATGGCGATGATCGGCATGCACGCCGCGTTCACGTTGCCCGGTCTTGCGGGTCTCGTTCTTACCGTCGGTATGGCGGTCGACGCGAACGTTCTTATTTTCGAACGTATTCGTGAAGAGCTCGGCGGCGGCGCGACGGTCCGTATGGCGATTCGCAACGGTTACGAACGCGCGTTCTCCGCGATTTTCGACTCGAACATCACGACGATGCTCACCGCGTGGATTCTTTACCTCGTCGGTTCCGAACAGATCAAGAGCTTCGCCGTGACCTTGTTCCTCGGCGTCTTGTTCAGCATGTTCACCGCGTGCTACGTCTGTCGTACGATCTTCGTCACGGCGGAAAGAATCGGCCTTGTCGGCAAAAAATGCGTCTCGCCGCTCATTCCCGGCATGAAGCAATTCGGCCGTCCCGATTGGGATTACTTCAAACTCGTTAAGAAAACGATCTGGGTCTCCGCGGTCCTCATCGTCGTCGGTCTTGTCGCCGTCTTCGCGCGCGGCAAGGGCGTCTTTGACGTCGACTTCGTCGGCGGCGTTGAAATCCAGATGGTCTTCAACGAACCGATTGAAATTGGCGACCTGCGCAACAGCTTGAAATCCGATCTTCCCGACCTCGCCGTCAGCTCGCTGTCTCTTGGTCAGGATCAGGAAGGCAACGCCGTCGCGGACAACACGTGCTATACGATCAGCGCGTCTTGCCCGCCAGACCAGAAGGCGAACGATTTCCAGACGAAAGTCGAAGACCTGCTTAAAGAAAAATTCGCAGGAAAACTCCGCACCTATTCGATGGACTATACGGTCGGCAAACCGACGGAAGTCTCGACCGTCGGCTCCGACGCGACGCATACTCAAACGACCGTCGCCGTCAACGTCAAACCGGCTCTTGCGCGCGAAGTCGTCGAGAGCTACTTTAGCGAAGTTCTTCCGGACGGTTCCGAATTGACCTTCGACGTCACGCGCGAAGGTTACGAAGAGGGTTCCGACGAAGCCGCGACCGACTGGAACGTCGTCTTCGACTCCAACGACGTCGAGGCGATTTCCGCTCTTGCCGCCGACGCGCAAGCGAAAGCGAACAGCCAAATTGCGTTTGAAGCGTCCAACACCGTCGGTTCCGCCGTCGCGAGCTACGCGCGCACGCAAGGTATTCTGGCGATTTTGGGCAGCTTGATCTGCATCATCGGCTACCTCTGGCTCCGATTCAAACGCGCGGTGTTCGGTCTGTCCGCCGTCGTCGGTTTGATTCACGACGTTCTCATTACGCTCGGCCTTATCGGAATCAGCTACTTTGTCGCCGGAGCGTTGGCGTTCCTGGGAATCACGCAATTCAAGATCGGTCTTGCGACCGTCGCGGCGTTCCTCACTCTGATCGGTTACTCGTTGAACGACACGATCGTTTTGTTCGACCGTATGCGCGAAGTTCGCGGCAAGTCCGAAGCGTTGACGCTCGCCATTATCAACAAGTCGATCAACCAATGTCTGAGCCGTACGCTCTTGACGTCGATCACGACCTTGTTCTCCGCGCTCGTCCTGTATATCTTCGGCGGCGCCGGAATTCACACCTTCGCGTTCGCAATGGTCGTCGGCGTGATCGTCGGTACGTACAGCTCGGTCTTCATCTGCTCGCCGTTCCTGTACTGGCTCATGAGCAAGAGAGTTTCCAAGACCCCGTCGCAACGCACGAAGTGAGTCGATCGGTAGTCTTTCGTAAAGACGCGCGTCTCATGTGAGCGCGCGTTCCAATAGAACGAGGCAAAACGTTTCAGCGCGTTTTGCCTCTTTTTTTGTCGTCGGCGCAGTTATAAACGCCCGTTCCCTCTTAGAAATCTTGCCCGACGACGGTCGGTCGAGTACAATGTCAGGAAGCGATACTCTTTCCCCCCCAATTCACCCGACGCAATTATTATCAAAGGAAACGCGACATGAAAAAATTGACGGCTTTACTGGCGACGACGGCGTTGATATCGACGTCCCTTCTCGCGACCGGCGCGTTCGGACAATACGACCAAAACGACGATTCGCGCCCTATTGTAGCTTACGATTTTGAAAACGTTTCCGACGGAATCGTCAGCGACGCGTCGGGCTACGGACGAGACGCGAAACTCTTCGGGGACGGCGCGCGCGTCGGACGCGGTAAAACGGGAAGCGGGCTGGTTCTTAATGAAACGGCGGCAGACGGATACGTTCGATTGCCCGACGGAATCTTGTCGAACGCGTCGGACGTTACTATCGCCGTTTGGCTCAACCTTTCGAATTACGTTTCTTACGAACGCGTTTTCGATTTCGGTCTCAACGAAAAATTCAATTTTTACATGACCCCGACGACTTCCGACGGGTCCGGCAATATGCAATTTGCGATCACCGACGACAGCACGCCGGGGGAACAAAAAATTTCCGTTCCGACGCAAATCAATTTGAACGAATGGACGCGGATCGCGGCGGTCAAACGCGGCGAGACGCTTGAACTGTATCTCAACGGCCGTTTAGTCGCGAAGCGATTGGGCGCGACGTTGGACGTCGGCAAGACGCTCGGCGTCGACGACGCAAACTACCTTGGCAAAAGCCAATACGCCCACGACGGCAATTTGCGCGGAACGCTCGACGATTTCGTTCTCTACGACCGCGCGTTGACGCCAGAGGAGATTCTGCGGGACGCCGCGACGACCGGAGGATACGTCGCCGTCGAACCGATCGAGACGACCGTCGCGCTCGGCGACGTTCCGCACTTGCCGGAAACGACGATCGTCGTCGACGCGGACGGAAACAAGATCAGGAG
>JAEEGL012588070.1_pt1 | contig 15220 bp, 12 predicted proteins | sample 9134231 | NCBI WGS metagenome assembly JAEEGL01 (sample SAMN16246548, study PRJNA631951) | gut metagenome | biome: gut microbiome; feature: rumen; material: fiber-attached | host: Bos | place: Iran: Karaj | collected 2018-10 | reverse complement strand
GATGTAAAAGCGGAGCGTAACTTCTTGCATTACGCACTTTTTGTTTCATATTTTCCTCAGATCATTCAGGGCCCTATCAATAGATTTGATAAATTACATCACCAGTTCTTTGAGAGGCATGATCTTGACTTTGCACAGATCAGGTCAGGTTTCTGGCTCTTTTTGTGGGGCCTGTTTAAAAAGCTTGTCATTGCAGACAGACTATCACTCTTTGTAAATACTGTTATTGAACGTTCTGATGCACCTGTCGGGTCGATCGTAGTTGCGGCTGTATTTCTGTTTAATATTGAGCTCTATGCAGATTTTTCAGGCGGAATAGACATGGTCAGCGGTATTTCGGAGATGTTTGGAATCACTCTTGCAGACAACTTCAAGAGACCGTTCTTTGCGACGACTATTGGTGACTACTGGCACAGATGGCATATCTCCCTCAGCAACTGGATAAGGGACTATGTTTTCTATCCGCTGGCGTTTTCCAAGACTTATGCGAATTTTTCTATAAAGCTTTCCAAAAAGAATGCGCATCTGGGAAAAACTATTCCATCAGGCATCGTGTCCGTAATTACATTTTTGCTGATCGGTCTTTGGCATGAGCTTAGCTTTGCTTATATCGCTTATGGTTTGTGGCATGGACTTGTAATGGCCAGTTCGCAGATTTTTGAGCCGGTATTTGATTGGTTACGTAAGGTCTTTTCCCTGAATAAAGAGAGCTACTCTATGAAGCTGTTTGGAAGAGCACGGACATGGATACTGATATCTATTGGAGAGATGTTTACTTTTACCGGATCATTTGCAGGGTTCCTGCGGCTCTTTTCCCAAGTGATCCATGATTTCGAGTGGTACAGAGTCTTTACAGATATCGAGATGTTTAGCTTATCTTACAAGGACTTCCTGGTGGCGGGTGTGGCAGTTATTATCTGGTATGTGGTAAGCGTAAGGCAGGAAAGTGGCATGCATATACGTGAGCATATCGCAGCTCAGCCATGGCTTTTCAGATATTTGCTCACTGCAGGTGTGATAATGATAACCTTGATTTTTGGAGTCTACGGATCATCTTATAACGCTGCTGACTTCATTTATGGAGGTTTTTAAGATATGAATTCAAAAAAGGTAAAAGCGTTTGTTCAGGTAGTGGCAGGGATTTTGCTGCTGGCACTGATGGTTTTATATGCATCTAAGGTGCTGGAGAGAAAAGATGCCTATAAAAAGTATGAGGCTTTTTTCAGAGAAGAGAATGATTTTGATGTTCTCTTTTTCGGAAGCAGCAATATGCAGCTTATGGTAAATCCGCTTCAGCTCTGGAATGAGCAGGGGATTACATCCTATAATTTCGGCAATACTTCAGAGAGACTGCCGGTTACCTATTGGACAATAAAAAATGCGCTGGAATATACAACTCCCAAGGTGGTTGTCATTGAAGTCAGCCAGTACGGGGATTCATTAAAATATAAGGATATGTACAGTGTGCATCTTGCCTGGGACAGATTCCCGCTTTCTATGACGAAGATAAAAGCAGTTTACGATGTTCTTGAGCCTTCAGATCCGAGGCATGAGCTCTTGTTCGATATCATTCTTTACCATGACAGATGGAAGGAGCTGACTGCAGAGGATTTTTCCGGGAAGTTTTCACGAGAAAGAGGCTATACTGCAAACCATGAGTACATGGTATTTGACAGGCCTAAGTATGAGTACCGTTTGGATGTGGATGCTACAAAGACGGAAGGCGTGGCATATCTGGAAAAAACTGTGGAGGAACTGCAGGAAAAAGGCATACAGGTAGTGTTTGTACATTCACCCGAAGTGAACACTGAGGAAAAACAGGCGAGGATAAATGCAGCATCTGTTACAGCCGAGAAATATGGAGTTCCGTTTATTGATTTTACTGTGATCGAAGAGGCTGTTGTGGACTATGCCACAGATATGTCGGACACAGACCACGTAAATATTCAGGGCGCTGCCAAGTTGACTCACTATTTGGGTGAGTTCCTTATGAATAACTATAAGCTGACAAGTCACGCAGGGGATGAGTCTTATGCTGACTGGAATGCAGATTATGAGCAGTTCAGGGCTGTGAATGAGGGAGTTGTTCTTACTGAAGTTAAGCCAGAATGATCCGGAGGATTGGATGATGCGAGTTGGTGTATATTTTGATGATGTAACTCCAGAAAAAGGCGGTGCATCAAGTATACTTAGGACAATTGAAAATGAACTTAAAAAGGTCTCTGAGAAATACGAAGTTCTGATCTGTTTTAACGGTGGTACGAAGTACCCATATAAGAGCAATAGGGATGGTATGACTTATATCAACGTGGACAGGATGAGATATAAGTCTATCCCAAAGATGTTTGTAAAAAATGCGGCTAACAGTATCAGAAATGCGGGCCTGCGGCTCTTTTACCATGCCCCGAGGATCTACAGGGAGTCCTATCTGGACTATCTGGCAGAAAAAGAGAATATTGACCTTTTCTGGTTTACCTATCCTGCAGATGTGGATTTGACGACGCCTTTCATTTACACTATCTGGGATATCGGACATAGGGTGATGCCGGCATTTCCTGAGACCACAAAGCCTATGTACAGATGGAACGGACACGAGACTCAGTGTGCCAGGATGCTTGCGAAGGCCACCTTTATCCTCACAGGAAATGAAACCGGAAAGAGTGAGATCCTTGAAAACTATAGTGTGATGGAGAATAAGATACGTATTGTTCCATTCCCGGTCACATTCTTTTGCCATGGTGAAGAGGAAAAGCCGAAATTGGAGCTTCCTAAAGATTACTTCTTTTACCCGGCCCAGTTCTGGCCGCACAAGAATCACATCTGTATCGTGAAAGCAATTGAGTATTTAAGGCGGGAAAAAGGAATCGATGCCCATGTAATGCTTACAGGGTCAGATAAGGGAAATCGTAAATATATCGAGGATTCCGCAAAAAGACTTGGAGTCAGTGATCTTATTCATTTTACCGGGTTTGTAAGCTATGAGGAAATGAAATATCTCTATACTCATGCTAAGGGCACTATTTTTGCATCTCTTATGGGGCCTAACAATATTCCGCCTATTGAAGCGGTCTATTTAAAATGCCCGCTTATTATCACAGACATTCCGGGGCACAAGGAGCAGATGGGAGATGGAATAAGGTATTTTGACGGCTATGATCACCGCTCACTGGCAGGGCACCTTGAGGAACTGCTTGTGGACTCAAATGCTGCTGCAGAGACAGTCAAGGCTCAGGAGAAAATCAGAGAGAGCATCTGCGATTATAGTTATGCTGAACGCATAATTTCTATTTTGGATGAGTTCAAGAAGATGGAAATGACTTGGAAATGAACATTACATTTTTGAAGCTTTACATAACAGATGAACTTAATAGCAATTTCTACAACTCCCAGGAAATCGGACTTGCAAAGGCGGTGACCAGAGTACATCCGGAGCACAGGGTGAATATTGTGCTGCTGACAAGAGGCGAGAGTAGGAAACAGGAAATTACAGATAATGTGACTCTTTATGTTGAGAAGGCAAAAGGCATTGGCCATCATGGAATGTTGGACTTAGGACTGCTAAAAGAGCTTAAGACTGACCTGGTTCACTTACTTGCCGATAATATGCTCTACGCCCCAAACGTTATCAGATATTGCAGGCAGAATGGGATAAAGTATCACCTGTATATTGGAACTCTTTTTACTGATAGTAACAAGAAATGGCGCAAAGCTCTGGACAGGCTGATGATGGCGAGAAATATTGCCGAGTACAGGACATGTCCGGTATACGTCAAGACCCCTGCTGTGCAGGAACTGTGCAGAGAACTGGGAATAGATGCCAAGCTTGCACCGGTGGGACTTAGTCCGGAAGATGTGGTATTTTCTGAAAGGTCTGTGGATGAGATAAGAGCGCAGTATGGGATTCCTGCAGACAAAAAAGTACTACTGTTTGTGGGAAGGCTTGAGGAATACAAGCATCCGCTTGATGCCATCGATGCTATGAGAGGATTAGATGACCATCTAGTGATCGTTGGGCAGGGCTCTCTTGAGAGTGAGCTTAGGAAGCGAATTGCGGAATATGGCTTTGAGGATGTGGTTACAATTATTCCGAGAGTTCCAAACTCAGAGATGAAGCATCTTTATAAAGCATGTGACTATTTCGTGAATTTTAATCCTGATGAAATATATGGGATGTCAATTCTTGAGGCAATGGCTCATAAGTGCCTTGCTTTTGCCATTGATGCCCCGGGACCGCGATTTTTGATTGATAATGGTGTTACAGGATTTCTGTGCGACTCTGTAGAAGAAATGACATTGAAAATCTGCAAGTGCGAAGCGGAGGATGCGGCAGCATGTAGAATGGAAGCGAAGAATGATGGCTTCTGCAATGGCAGGAAATCGGGAAAAATAATCGAAGCAGCAAGGAAGCAGATACTGAATGTATTTATTTGGGACAAATTGGTAGATAAGTTTGATGATATCCGGTAACTGTAACATTGAGCTTTTGCTTTTGGAATGACAAGGCATACACATTTTTATAATGCTATATCTATCCGAATATGATAAACTAACCATGTGATTTTATAGACTTGGAAAGGGAGAACGGTATGAGTAACAAGTACAGAACATTCCAGACCTATGCACTTTGGGCCATAGATATGGCGTGCATAGTTATTTCTTATGTTTTCACAACATGGCTTCGATACAACAGCAATAACGATTGGGGAGACAAGACGCTGCATTACATGGTATGCGTCGTATTTTTGTTGTTCTGCACAGGATTTGCCCTGCTTGCTGATTGGAACAGAGACTTCCTCACAAGAGGCTATGCTGTTGAGGTCTTATCAGTTATAAGACTTGTAGCCATAATCGTAATCCCTTCTATAACGCTTGTTTACTTCCTTGACTGGTCAAGGATTCTTTCGCGTTTTGTAATCCTGAATTTTGTATGGATTGACATAGTGCTTACGCTGGTTGCGCGTTTGATATTCAAGGAGGCATTCAGAAAGCATATTTCCAGCGATCTCAATGTCATCAGAGTGGTTGTTGTTTCTGAAAAAAAGCTGATGGAGAAGACTGTAAAGGATCTTATAAAGAGCGGATCTACAGTTGGATACAAGGTTGTGAGAGCTTACTGTGTTGATATGGACAGAGACGACGCTGAAAATCCGGACGACTGGTACATCGATGATGTGCATGTTCACTATGGAATGGAGAACCTCACAGAACGTCTTATTACTGACCCGTTTGATGAGGTATTCATTAATACACCCAATATCCCTCAGAGAGATATGGAGGATATCATTCTCGGCTTTGAGGAAATGGGTGTTACAACGCACTACAACCTTGAACTTCCGGATCTTGGCAAGGCTGTATCAGTGGTGGGAGACTTTCTTAACTACACTGTTATTTCCTACACAATGTTCCGCTCCAGCTACAAGAGGCTCTTTATAAAAAGAATATTCGATATAATTGGCGGTCTGATTGGCCTTATACTTACTGGAATCATCACTCTTTTCCTTGCACCGGCCATCAAGCTTGACTCTCCCGGACCTGTTTTCTTTTCACAGACCAGGATTGGTAAGAACGGCAGACGTTTCAAGATCTATAAATTCCGCTCCATGTATATTGATGCTGAGGAGAGGAAGAAGGAACTCATGTCTCAGAACGAGATGAGTGGGCTTATGTTCAAGATGGAGGATGATCCTCGTGTTACTAAGGTGGGTAAGTTTATTCGTAAGACTTCTCTGGATGAATTTCCTCAGTTCCTCAATGTCCTTAAGGGCGATATGAGTCTTGTTGGTACAAGACCACCGACAGAGAATGAGTTCCAGGAATACAACGAGCACTACAGAAGACGTCTTTCCATGACTCCGGGACTTACAGGTATGTGGCAGGTTAGCGGCAGAAGTGATATTCAGGACTTTGACGAGATTGTTAAGCTGGATCTTAAATATATTGATAACTGGAGTCTTACAGAGGACTTCAAGATTTTGCTCAAGACTGTAGGAGTTGTTCTTTTCAGTAAAGGAGCAAAATAACGTTGAAATGGAGATATGAGCATGGCACAGGTTACTTATGAAAATGTAATAAGTGCATGGAGGGACAAGGCTGTTGGAAGTGTTGCGGATTTAGATGTGGCACTTTCCGATTATCGGGTTCTTTTTGCTTATCACTCCAATAAGATTGAGGATGCCGGCGTGTCACTACACCAGACCAGAGAAATCTTCGAGAATGGTAAGGTTGTTGGATATACCGGAGATCTCAGAGCTCTTTTTGAGACTGAGAATCAGAAGGTTTGCTATGAATTCCTGAAGGATAAGATTGTTGAGAAAGCTCCGCTTACAGGGGAACTTATCCGCGAGATTCATGAAAAGCTTTGCCATGGTTGTTATGACGAGACCAGGTGGGCTAAGGGTGAGAGACCCGGAGAATACAAGAAGAATTATTACGGTGTAGGACTTTCGGTGGGAGTTCCGCCAGAGGATGTGGAATCTGAGATAGAGTACATATGCCGGGAACTTTCGGAATTTGAGACAGGGCGTGATGAGAAGGGCGCCGGTGGAGACAATGAGACAACCGGACTAAAAGATACCGAGTCAGTTTTGAAGGTAGCAAGCTGGTTTCATCTTAGCTTTGAAAGAATTCATGCCTTTGCTGATGGCAACGGAAGAGTAGGAAGAACGCTTCTTAACTACATTCTGATGGTTAATGGTTTGCCACCGACAATTATTTTTGATGAGGACAAGGAAACCTACTATATGGCGCTGGAGGTATTTGATCATTCCGACAAGATAGATGGTTTTGTGGCTTTCTTGAAGGAACAGATGGTTAAGAGTTGGGTTCGTAAGACCCCTGGCGGGAAAGAATTTGTGGCACTGTAGGTTGTGATTGTTGATATGAGCGAATTGAAACGATATGACAGAATAATAATAGGTGCCGGTCTGTATGGCTTGTACGCAGCGCTGTACTGTGGGAAGCGTGGGCTTTCCGTTTTGGTGCTGGAAAAAGAGCCGGATGCATTCAGTAGGGCAACTTACATAAATCAGGCGAGGGTTCATATGGGATATCATTATCCCAGGAGCCTTTCTACGGCTATGAAGTCTGCAGGTTACTTTAAGCGCTTTGTGGACGATTATGGCTTTTGCATTCACAGCAAATTTGACCAGATATATGCCACTTCTGAGAACTTTAGCTGGACCAATGCCAAGCAGTTTATTGATTTCTGTAAGGCAGCAGGTATCATGTGCGATGAAGTGCCTGCATCAAGATGGTTCCAGTACAAGATGTGTGACGGAGCCTTCTATACTGAGGAGTACACCTATGATGCCCATATACTGAGGGATTACTTTATTGATGAGCTTGGGAAGCTCAGTAATGTGACGATCAGGTATTCCTCGGAGATTGGCGAGATTATTCAGGACTCCAAAAAATACATTGTGAAACTTGAGACTGGAGAAGCATTTGAATCAGGATTTGTTCTTAACGCAACCTATGCGTCAGTGAACCAGATTTTACGTAAGGCACATTTCGCAGAGGAATCATTCGCAATCAAGTATGAGCTCTGCGAAATTATCCTCTGCGATGTGGATGATAATCTCAAGAATGTTGGACTTACGGTTATGGATGGCCCATTCTTTTCCATCATGCCATTCGGGCTTACGGGGCAACATTCCCTTACATCTGTTACCTTCACGCCGCATGTGACCAGCTATGATGAGGTTCCGCAGTTTAACTGTCAAAAGAGGCTCCTTGAACGCGGTGGTTACAAATGTACAAGTGAGTGCCTGGGCAACTGCAACAGATGCCCGGAAAAACCTGACACAAGCTGGGAATACATGAGCCATTTGGCAAGAAAGTACATGAAGCCGGAGTATGGCTTTAGATATAAGGAATCTCTTTTCTCAATGAAGCCTATCTTGAAGAGCTCTGAGATTGATGATTCCAGGCCAACAGCCATCAAGGTTCATTCAAGCGAGCCGACTTTTATCAGTGTGCTGTCAGGCAAGATTAACACAGTATATGATCTTGATGATTATTTGGAGCAGAGCACTTGACGAGGTTATTTCGAGTCTAGTGCGAGCCCTGGGTGAACACTTGGCGAGGTATTTACGAGCCTAGTGAGAATCCCAAGAGAGGAATGTTATGGAAAATAAGTTTGTTTCAATGGTGGTTTACCTCCACAATGAGGAAGAGAATATTATCCCTTTTCTGGATGTGGCTGTGGACAGCATCAGTAATCTCTTTAAGAAATACGAGATCATCTGTGTGGACGATGCATGCAGCGACGGTACAGTTGAAAAGATAAAGAATTATGCTTTTGAGAAAAAACTTGAAGGAATAGTTTCTGTTGTACACATGGGATTTTATCAGGGAATTGAGCCTTCGATGAATGCCGGAAGGGACATAGCAATCGGAGATCTGGTCTATGAGTTTGATCATATAGTTGTGGACTATGAAAAGAGTCTCATCGAAGATGTCTACAATCAAATGGTAAAGGGCTACGATATCGTGGCTGCATCTAATGCCAGGTATAAGAGATTTACATCAAATCTCTTTTATGGACTCTTTAACAAGTACAGCAAGTCTTTTGCCAAGATTGGCCCTGAGACTTTCAGGATTGTGAGTAGGCGCGCCATCAACAGGATCAAGACTATCGGAACTCATATTCCATACCGTAAGGCTGTTTACGCTAACTGCGGTCTGAACATGACAACCATAAGCTATCAACCTGTTTTTAAAGCAGAGGGCAAAGGCAGCAAAGCAACCTTCTCTGAGAGAGGCGGCCTTGCGCTTGACACATTCATCTACTTTACTAACATCATGGAGAGAATTTCAGCGGTTCTTAGCGGTGGATTCCTGGTGGTTTCTATGGGATGCCTTATCTATTCTGTGGTGGACCACTTTACAGGGGAAAACATTGCTTCCGGTTGGCCATCACTTATGAGCTTCATGTCAATTGGCTTCTTTGGAATATTTGCACTTCTGACAATTATCCTCAAGTATCTTGCAGTTATGCTGAACCTGATATTCAGGCAGCAGAGGTACATGGTTGCGGATATTGAGAAGATTGTGGGCAGGTAAGGATTGGACAGATTGATGACAATAAATATTTTATTTCCGGTTTTAAATGAACATTTGCGCCTTGAAAAGGGCATTGATAAGTGTATGGCGTATATGAGAGAGAATGTGAGGATTCCCTATAAGCTTACCATTGTGGACAATGGATCGGATGACGATACACCAGAGATCGGACGTATGTTGGAGCAGAGGTATAACGAGGTTGAGTACGTTCGCATCGAGGAGAGGGGCGTAGGAATTGCCTTTAAGACAGGAGTCCTTCGCACTGAAGCTGATATTGTAGGATACATGGATATTGATCTTTCGACGGATTTATCATACCTGAACAAGACAATAGAACTGTTTGAGAAAGATAAGAAGCTTCAATATGTTAATGGTTCCAGGTTCAGCAAGGAATCACAGACTCACGGAAGAAAGTGGTATAGGAAGATCACATCAGCGGGACTTATCGTGATACTTAAGACTGTGTTCAGGATGAAAGCCACAGATGCTCTCTGCGGATTTACTTTCCTCAGGACCGATGCAGCTAAGAAACTGGTAAAACAGTGCTCTGACGACAAGGGATGGTTTTACACTGTAGAGCTTCTTCTCAGGGCTGAGCGCCAGGGGATGAAGATCTTCGATATGCCGATTGAGTGGGTGGAAGATTACGATACAACCGTTAATGTACCTAAGACCATCAAGAATTATATTATACAGATCATTAAGCTTAAGAAATTGTTCAGGGAAGAGAAGAGATACGCGAGGATTTCGTAATGTTAAAGAGAATTGATATAACAAGAGATTATAAAAGGCATGAGGAGGAGTACCTTGCTGCAATAAAGACCTGCTGCGAGGAAGCATCTTTTTCCGGAGGCTCTCATGTGGAGCAGTTTGAAAAAGAATTTGCATCTTTCCTTGGAGCGAAGCATGTTCAGGGACTGAACAACGGTACATCAGCTCTTCACTGCGCAATGGCTGCGCTTGGAATCGGTGAGGGTGATGAAGTCATCGTTCCGGCCAATACCTATATTGCAACTGCCTGGGGCGTAACATATACAGGTGCAACACCTGTTTTTGTTGATTGCACAGCAGATACCTGGGAGATTGATCCTTCGAAGATTGAAGAGAAGATCACTGACAGGACAAAGGCCATCATTGGAGTCCACCTCTATGGACAGCCCTTTGATTTTCCTGCGGTAAAAGAGATTGCTGACAGACATAACCTTTTTGTGGTTGAGGACTGTGCACAGGCTCACGGAGCAAAGGTTGAGGGCAGGATGGTAGGAACACTTGGCGAGATCGGATGCTTTAGCTTTTACCCCGGTAAAAACCTTTATGCTTTTGGTGAAGGCGGCGCTGTTTCCACCAACAATGCTGAGTATGATCATTACATGAATGTGATGAAGAATCAGGGATGCGAAGTCAGATATTATCACAAGATGATCGGATATAACTACAGACTTGAAGGCGTACAGGGAGCGGTTCTTTCAGTTTCGCTTAAATATCTTCCTGAGTGGACAAAGAGAAGACAGGAGATTGGCCGCAGATACATGGCTGAGATCAAAAACCCTAAGTTTACTTTGCAGGCACATCCTGATAATACTGAGCCTGTTTTCCATTTATTTGAAGTGGAAGTGGAAGGTGATCCTGAGAAATTCCTTGAGTATATGAAGGAAAAAGACATTGAGTGCAACCGTCACTATCCTGTACCGTGCCATCTTCAGGAGGCATACAAGGATCTTGGATACAAGGAAGGTGACTGTCCTAACGCAGAATATCTGGCAGCCCATTGTGCAACACTTCCTCTTTTCCCTGAAATGACCGATGATGAGGTAACAATGGTTATTGATGCGGTGAATGCATACTAAGAAAGAATCATAGATGTTTACATACAAGCTTCCTAAGTTGGACCTGAAATTTCATATCAAACTATTGAGCATTGTTGCCACACTTATCTATATTGTGACAACAGTGCCTCTTTTAGTGGTGGGGCTTTATAATTGGCCTTCTGCAGACGATATGTCCTTGGCGCTACAGACGTATAGGGCATTTAGAGATACAGGAAATATCTTCACTACCTTTTTTACCGCATTTAAAGTGGGATTTAATGAATACATGACCTGGATGGGATATTTCTTTTCCAATGTGATGTTCTGCTATAGCCCAAGTATTTTCGGTGAGAGATGGTACGGGCTTGTTGCATTTGAAATGCTGGGTATACTGACTTTTGGTGTATATTATTTCTTTAATGCTTTGTTTGTAAAAGCGTTTAAAGCAGATAAGCATCTGACAAATATTGCAGCCATGCTGACGCTTACTGTGATTGTGCAATGCATGCCACAGGGGCTTTCGAGAGTTGAGGCCTTTTACTGGTATAGCGGTGCCATCAACTACATGTTCATGTTTGGTATGGCTTTGTTCTGGATTGGTCTGATGATAAGGACTGTCTGCGAGGATGGGAAATCTCGAAGCAGGAAGCTCTTTTGGGCGTGCTTCTGGGGATTCTGGCTTGGCGGTGCCAACTACATGACGGCGCTTCAGTGTGCGATCTGTAGTGGACTTATAATTGTGATCGTTGTTCTGCACAGGTGCGGAATTGTAAAGCTTGATTCTGATGGGGTTAATATCCGTCTTATTTGGCTTCCGGCTTGTATAAATCTGCTGGGCTTTATGGCATCCTGCTTTGCGCCCGGAAATGCCACAAGAGAAGCGCTTGTCGAGGGCTTTGGTGCGATCAAATCTATACTTATCGCGATCCTCTACGCTTACAATATGCTGATCAATCAGTACACAAGGTGGGAAGTGATTTTGGCAGTAACGCTTATGATCGTGGTCTCATGGAAAATGAGTGGAAGTATCAGGCATAGATTTGAACATCCATTTGTTTTTACGGTATTTGCCTTTGGACTTTCTGCATCCAATATGGTTCCACCTCTTTACGCCCTTTCAAGCATGGAGGCCGGACGACTTAAGTCCATCGTATTTGCTGAGTACATTCTGATGATGATGCTCGTAGTGTTCTATGTGACTGCATGGGCAAGGCAGAGCCTTGGGAAAAGATTTGCCGATAGTAGTGTATCTGTGGAGAAACTGCCCTCTGACGATACTTTTTCTCCGTTCCTTTCACAGATGATCCTGGTGGGGATAGCGTTTTTCATCTTTGGATCGGCTCTTTGTGTTTACGATGACCATCAGTATTATTCAGCTACTGCTGCGATTTCTGATGTCACTTCAGGGGATGCCGCCACATATCTTAGAGAGAATGAGGAGAGACTTGTGGTTTTAAAGGATCCAACCGTTAAAGATGCAGTTCTTTTGCCATATTCAAAGAGACCGTCAATGCTGGCATTCGATGATATTACAGAGGATGGAGACTATTGGATCAACCGCATCATGGCCAGATATTACGATAAGGACAGCGTTGCTTTGGGGAGCAGGTGATGGCTTTAAAAAAGTTATTTAACGGGCTTGTTCTGATCCTTCTTACTATCGCTTCAGCGGTGGTGTTTGCAGCAAGCTTTTTTACAACTATATATTATGATGCACATGTGGACGTGGATTTTCCGCATTACAAGAAGGAATCGATTCTCCATCTTGTGATATCGATGGCACTTGTTTTTATCTTCTTTTTTATCGCCAATAAAAAGAAATGGCTGGAATCAGGCAAACTCATTGTTCTTGCGCTTTTGTTCTGCACGGTGTATTCACTGACTTTGATAGTGAATATAAAGCCTCTGCCTGTGGATGATTCAAGTCTTCTTGATGATGCGCTGCGCCAGTTTTCAGAAGGTGATTACAGCTCATTAAAGGGTGCAGGGGGCTACCTGTATACCTGGCCATTTCAGCTTGGGTATTTTTTGTTTATGCAGCTTATGGACTTTTGCTTTGGACACGGGAATTATTATCCCTGGGATATTGCACTGCTTATATGCATTCTTGTCACAGTATTTCTGCTGTACAAGATTACCTGGGAACTCTTCGAAGACAAGAGAATCTGCGGGATAATGGCACTTCTCAGCTTCGGACTGTTGTGCTTTTACAACTATTCAACATATATTTACGGCGATATTTACAGCCTTGCGCCGCAGACTTTCGCACTGTATCTTATAATCCTATTTGTAAAAAGAGAAAAGATCCGCTATTGCATTTGGGCCGCATTCTTCATGGCAATAGCAATTTTGCTCAAGACCAACAGCGAGATAACGCTTATTGCTATAGTGATAGTTCTTTTGCTAAGTGTTCATAAGGATGATATCGGGGACAACGGATATCAGTCCTATGAAGTCTGTAAGCGGTTTTGGGTGAGAGTAGTGTTGATCGCATTCGTGGTTCTGATTACCTGGCTTGGGAAAGGGTTCGTGAACTCACATTATATGAAGCTCACAGGACTATCTGAGATTCCGGGAGGAAGTCCTTCTGTTTCCCACATAGTAATGGGACTTTCCGAGAGTGAGCTTGAGGATGGCTGGTACAATAGATATAATTACGATGTTTTTGCAGAAAACGAATATGATACAGAAAAGACAAGACTTGCTGCAACTGAGGATCTGAAAGAGAGACTTAGGTTCTTTTCACAAAATCCGGTGTACTTTGCAAAGTTTATGGCAAGAAAGTTCGTGACCCAGTGGGCAGATCCTGTGTGCATTTCTACTCACAATCTGGACCTTGTCAGCAGACACGTGGAAAATCCTGGGGCTTTAAAAGACTTTATTGTTTTCGGAAAAGGTAGTATTATCTTTAGATGGGTTATGAATGTTTTCATGAGCGTATGCTATCTGTGCGTGCTGGTATACCTTTTTGCACGTGTGAGGGCGAAGTGGACCCTGGGGACGGAGTCAGTGGTCCATAAGGTGACCACCCAGGAGATGCTGCTTCTTGTCATGATACTTGGCGGAATGGCTTTCCACCAGTTCTGGGAAGGATCCTCGAGATACGCTATGAGATACTATATCTACTGGCTGCCATATGCTGCGTATGGAATGAATGTAATTTTGGGTAAGCTATCAAAGTTACAAGACAAGAATACATGAAGCCGGAATATATTGATTGAATCATTTAGAAAATAGTTTTAGGAGATTTTGTAATGCCAATTAGAATTAACAGTTTTATGGGAAAATTTGGATGGTTTGCGAGAAAGCATTTTCCGATGCTGGCAAGTAACGCCTATCTGAAACTCCAGTTTGTAACAAGAAGCAAATCACAGAAGGCCTATTGCGACTACTTCCTTAATTCAAAAGAAGTTCCGATGCCTAATGTTGTAAATATCGAGACTATCAACAGATGCAATTCCACCTGTGCTTTCTGTACAGCCAATGTACATGCTGAGTGCAGGCCTCTTGCGAAAATCGATGATGATCTGTATAAGAGCATTATTGATCAGCTTGCTGACTGGGGATACAAGGGACATCTTACCCTTTACGGCAACAATGAGCCCCTTCTTGATACCAAGATTGTAGAGAGGCACAAATATGCAAGGGAGAAGCTGCCTGACAGCTTTATCTTCATGTCAACAAACGGCCTTATTCTCACAATTGATAAGGTAAAAGAGGTTGCGCCTTACATCAATCAGCTTATTATCAACAATTATTCAATGGAAATGAAGCTTCATAAGAATATTCAGGAGCTTTATGATTACGTTAAGGCTCATCCTGATGAGTTTAAGGATCTTGATATCGAGATCCAGATGAGATACCTTCAGGAGGTTCTTACCAACAGAGCCGGAAGTGCTCCAAACAAGAAGGAAACTGAGAAAGTTATCAAGGAGACATGTCTTTTACCATTCACAGACATGTGGATCATGCCAAACGGCAAGATGGGACTTTGCTGCTGCGACAACTTTGAGAAGACAGATTTTGGTGACCTGACCAAGATGACTCTTAAAGAGGCATGGGGAAGTGAGAAATTCCAGCAGGTCAGAAGACAGATTGCAGAGGGGCGTCAGAACTATCCGTTCTGTAAGCACTGTGACTTTATCGATGCGGGCTTTAGAATGCAGATCGTCAATGCAATCCTTCGCGGGGACCAGGACGCAGCCAACAAGCTTGGCGGTCATGAGCGTATGAAGATCGGCAACAAGAATAACGCGGACGACAATATTAAATGATAAAGGGGATTAAAGTCACATGATGTGATGCTTGCATCAAACATCATGTGACCTTAAGACCCGAACAATGATGAG
>JAEEGL011805240.1_pt1 | contig 15220 bp, 10 predicted proteins | sample 9134231 | NCBI WGS metagenome assembly JAEEGL01 (sample SAMN16246548, study PRJNA631951) | gut metagenome | biome: gut microbiome; feature: rumen; material: fiber-attached | host: Bos | place: Iran: Karaj | collected 2018-10 | reverse complement strand
TAGGAGTTGGAATCTTCCTTTATTTATGAAGATACCCCAGATCAGCACAAGGCTGTGGAGGATGTAAAGAAGGATATGGAAGACTGCCATCCTATGGACCGCCTGATATGCGGGGATGTGGGATTCGGAAAGACGGAAGTTGCCATCCGTGCAGCATTCAAGGCTGTCGCAAACGGCAAACAGGTGGCGGTACTGGTCCCTACCACGATCCTTGCGCTGCAGCACTATCACACTTTCAAGGCCCGCCTTCACGACTTTCCGTGCAACATTGAATTCATCAGTCGTCTCAAGACGGCAAAGGAGGTGCGCGAAATCGCAACAGGACTGCGTGAAGGAAAAATTGATATCCTTATAGGTACCCACCGTATATTGGGAAAAGAAATAATATTCAAGGATCTGGGGCTGTTGATAATAGACGAGGAGCAGAAATTCGGAGTAGGGGCTAAAGAGAAGATGCGCATGTTGCGCAAAGATGTAGATACCCTTACCCTGACAGCCACCCCGATACCCCGTACGCTGCAGTTTTCGCTGCTGGGGGCACGCGACATTTCTATTATTTCCACGCCGCCGCCCAACCGTATTCCTGTACATACGGAAATCATAGATTTCGATAACGACCAGATAAAAGAGATCATAGAGAGTGAACTGGAGAGGCGAGGGCAGGTTTATTTCATACACAACAGGGTGGAGGATATACAAGACGTGGCCGGAATAATCGGCCGGCTCTGCCCCAAGGCGCGTATTTGTGTGGCCCACGGTCAGATGGAGGCGGCTGACCTGGAGAAGAGGATACTCGACTTCATAGACGGCGACTACGACATCCTGGTCTCCACCACCATTATGGAAAACGGCGTGGATATCCCCAATGCCAATACGATGCTTATAAACCACGCCCAGAATTTTGGTTTGAGCGACCTGCACCAGTTGCGCGGGAGGGTGGGCCGCAGCAATGTAAAGGCCTTCTGTTACCTGATAGTTCCGTCACAGGTTATTCTTACCGACGATGCCAAAAGCCGTCTGAACGCGATCGAGACCTTCAGCGACCTGGGCAGCGGCTTCAATATTGCCATGCAGGATCTCGACATCCGCGGAGCCGGAAACCTTCTGGGAGCCGAGCAAAGCGGTTTTATCGCCGAGATGGGGTTCGAGACATACCAGAAAATCCTGGCCGAGGCGATGAGTGAACTTCGCGCCGAACTGGACACTGCCGATACTGCGTCCGACGCCGGCGGCATCTTCGCAGGGGGCTGGGTATCGGACTGCTATATAGATACAGACATAGAGGCATATATTCCGGACAGTTACATTAATGTGCCCAAAGAGAAAATGCGCCTCTACAGGGAGTTGGATAATATGAAAAATGCGGCCCTGACAGACAGGTTCATGGCCGAGATGGCCGACCGCTTCGGACCAGTGCCGCCAGAACTGGAAGAACTTATCAATATAGTCAGGCTGCGCCAGGTAGCGATAGATGCCGGCTTTGAGAAGATAATCCTCAAAAACGGCAATATGCTCGCCTATTTTGTTTCCAATCAGAAATCTTCTTACTATAACAGCCAGACTTTCGGTAACATTTTGGAATATATACAGAGTTCGCCCCGCAAGTATCAGCTTGTGCAGCGTCCTAATTCTCTGTTTGTCAAATGTGAAAAAGTTCCGACTGTAAAAAAAGCGGTTGAATTATTGCAAGAAATGCTAAATTTGCGTCTTCAAAGCCAATAATAATGAATCTTGTAATAGACATCGGCAACACCTCCTGCAAACTTGCCCGCTACGACGGCATTCGGCAAGTCTCAATGCAGAGGGTAGAGGATCCTTTCAATCTGAAAGAAATAGTTGCCGAGCAATATGACGTGATAGTGCTGGGTTCTGTGCGCGACACCGATCCCCTGCTGCACAAGTCGCTCCGTCAGTACTGCAAGAGATTCATCGATTTCAACATAGACTATGTCCGCGCCAAGGTAACCACCGAAGGCGGAATTTACAGATATCTGGACAATATGCCCGACGGAATGGGCGCCGACCGTATGGCGGCCATCCTGCAGGCGTGCATAATGATGCCTGACGAGAATATACTGCTGTTCGATTTCGGTACCGCCACTACCGTAGAATTCATAGACAAAGGTCACTATTTAGGAGGTACGATTTCGCTCGGACTCAATACCCGCTACCGGGCACTTACCCACTTTACCCGCAAGATACCGCCCTGCACTCCCCAGACGGTGCTTGCCAAGGGAGACATAAATACCATCTCGACGATAGGTTACGATTTGGATACCGCGCTTGCCGCGGGCAATATACTCGGCATAAAGTTTGAAATCGAGGGCTATATGAAAGCGCACCCCCACCGCAAAGTGATCCTCACGGGCGGCGATGCGTCTGTTTTTGCGCCCGGCCTGGACCCTGGTGTCATACTTTGCGAAAACCTCGTATTGGACGGCCTGGCCAATGTAGCACTGGCATAATATGAAAAGAAACAGGATTATAACGATATTGGGCATTGCCGCCTCAGCGCTTATGTGGCTGCTGCCCGTTGAAACGGCAGCGCAGGGGAATGTGGCCTACGACGCTTTTTCCCCCTATTCGATGTATGGTGTCGGAAACCTTGAAATGCAGGGTAATCAGAACACCCTTGCGATGGGAGGCATAGCCATTGGCGACCGTAACAACGCCATCATCAACTGGGTGAATCCCGCAGCCGTGACAGCCCGCGAAAACAAGGCATTTATGCTTGACTTCGGCGTTACCCAGAAGAACATCTTCTACGTTGCCGATGCATCCACCAGCATAGAAGACACCGACAGCGGGCGCCTGTCATCGGTGAACAATATGTTCAACATCCACCATATCGTGGTATCCTTCCCGATAATACCTACGATAGCGGTAAAAGCCGGACTGATGCCGTATGCCGCAACCGGCTATGAGTTTGTTTCGCGCGAATATGCCGACAATGTGCTGCTGGAGATGGGTGACGTCCAGTACCGGAAAACCGGAAAGGGAGGCATTTACCAGCTGGTGCTGGGCGCCGGCTGGCAGATTATCCCCAGCCTCAGCATCGGCGTGGACGGCATTTATTATCTTGGAAACACCGTACACGCTTCGGCTACCAACTTCACCACGAACTCCCACTACCGCACCATTTCACGCACCTGGAGCTCGGTATCAAGGGGGCTTGGAGCAAAGGCCGGGCTGCAGTATACCATCAATCTGAGCAAGACAATGCCGCTGACCATCGGTGCCACATACAAGCTGGGCGGAGCGATGGGCGGAGACTTCTCTGACGTCGTGCTGGCGAGCACGTCCACATCGGTAGATACGATATCTTCGTCCCTCAAGCCGATAGACTACAAGATCCCCTCCGAAATAGGTGCCGGATTCACCCTGCGCAAGACCGATGTGTGGATGCTCGGGTTCGACTATACTTACCAGGACTGGAGCAAGACGGTATTTGACAACGCCCCAGGCATAGACGTGGTCACCCGCAAGGCACAGTCGTTCCGCCTTGGCGGGGAGTTCATCCCCGGCAAATACGATATCCGTCACTACGGCAACCGTATGACCTACCGCGCCGGACTCTATTACAATCAGGGATATATTGCCGTAAACGGGGTTCCGATAAACTCTATGGGCATTACTTTCGGTGCAAGTTTCCCCATTTCCACCGCGCTTGCAACCCGTCTTACGTCCATAGCTTTCAGCATTGATATAGGCCGGACCGGAACTTTGGCAAGCAATTTGGTAAAAGAAAACTATGTAAAGATAAATGTGGGGCTGAATATGTTTGACACGTGGTTCCACAAGTCTTTATACAATTAGAGCATTAATTAATAACTTTACACTATGAAACGTATTTTGACAACATTGTTTGCGGCGGTAATAACCGTTTCCGCATTCGCACAGGGCAGATTCGGACCAGACAGCGCCGAATGTGTAAAGTACCTCTCATACTATAAGGAGTATCTCAAGCAGGGTAACAATGCCGAGGCCATAGGCCCCTGGCGCAACGCCTATGCAATATGCCCGGTTACCGCCAGCCAGAACCTGCTCATCGACGGGCAGAAACTTATGCGCTGGGCATACGGGAAGACCAAAGATGCAAAGGCTCGTGCCGGATATATCGACACCCTGATGCGGATTTACGACCAGAGAGTTGCCACATATCCCAAGAACGCCGTCTCCGCGCTTAACAACAAGGCGATCGACATTGTCAATTTCAAGTGGAACGACGATAATCCTCAGGCCGTTTATGACCAGATGAAGGATATCTTTGAGAAAACCGGCAATCAGGCCAGCGACCTGGTATATGTCAAGCTGATGGAAACCGCCACCAGCCTCTATACATCAGGTGCCATTGACGCAGAGCAAATAATGACAGACTATACCGCCATTTCCGAGAGGATGGGTGCCGCCCTTGCCGCCAAAGATGACGCCAAGCTGCGCAAGGCCCAGAAGGACGTCGAGACCCTCTTCCTGGGTTGCGGTGTGGCGAACTGCGACAATATGCTCGCGCTGCTGACCCCCCGTTACGAGGCCAATCCCGACGACGAAGAGACAGTCCGCACCGTGGTCAAGATGCTCAACTCTGCAGACTGCCTGGACAGCGACCTTTACCTCAAGGCGGTGGAATCCCTCTACAGCAAGGATCCTTCTTCCAACACGGCATATCTGCTCTACAGGCTCTATTCCCGCAAAGAGGACACGTCCCGTGCTGTAAGATTCCTGCAGGAGGCCATCAATACCAGCGAGGGTGATGCCCAGCAGCAGGCAAACTACTATCTCGAGCTCGGCTCCTACAATTTCAAGAAGGCCGGCAACTATGTAGCAGCCGTGGCAGCAGCCAAGAAGGCGGCGGCACTTTCCGACGAATGCAAAGGCCGTGCGTATCTGCTTATCGGCACCATTTGGGGTACCGTCCGCTGTGGCGGCAACGAGGTTGAGTCCGTACAGCACTTCTGGGTGGCATACGACTATGTAAACCGTGCAAAAGCCGCCGATCCCAGCCTTACCGCAGAGGCCAACGGCCTGGCCGGCCAGTATGCCGCATACTTCCCAAATAAGGCGGATGCGTTTATGTACGACTTGACAAATGGCCAGAGTTGCACGGTTACCTGCGCGGGCCTGAGCGAGACCACGACAGTAAGACTCAAATAACGAAAACGGGAATCATCATAAAGAACAGGGTAGAGACGGGCCGTCGCCCGTCTCTACCGTTGTTGTTATGTGCCGCCGCAGCGTTGCTGTGTCTGGGGTGTTCCCGCAAGGAGGCCAGAAGTGAAATAGACTGGGAGACCACGCCGGTACAATCTGTGCGCGGTATGCAGGCGCAGGAATACCAGAAGGCAGATCTCACGATGGAGATGCGTACCCGCGCGATGGATACCTATAGATTTGAAAAGGACTCTGCCCAAATTACCAAAGAGGTTTACAGCGAGGGGTTCGAGGTATATGTATATAATGAGGACGGCCTTCTGGAGTCGCAACTGATAGCCGAAGGGGCGGAGCACACATTCGTTGACCGTAAAGAGGAGTGGCTGGCATTCGGCAATGTAAATATCCTGAATCACATAAAAGGCGAACGCATCATTACCGATACGGTGTGGTGGGACAAGTATACCGAGCAGATATACACCGACTGCTATGTCGTGATGACGTCTCCCAAGGGAAAACTTCAGGGTTACGGGATGCGCAGCAACCAGCGGGCCAATCAGTCCACGATACTGAGGCCGTTCGATTCTTTTGGCCGGGTAGTGAGCGATTCCACTAATTTTTACATCGATACGGTGAATTTTGTGGGTCCTTTGCCGCGTATCAAATAAATTTTTATAATTTTGCGGTCTTCGCAAACTATGCTTATAAATTAATATTATCTATATGGCCGTATTGGAGAAAATCCGTGTAAAACTCGGAATTCTTATTTCTATCCTGATAGCGATCGCCTTGCTTTCGTTTATCATAGACCCCAACACCCTCGGGTCAACATTGCAGAGTATGTCAAAAGAGAACAACGTGGGCCAGATGGGCGGCAAGAGCATCACCTACCGCGAGTTCTTCACAGCAGTAGAGCAGAACACATCCCTGATGCAGGCTCTCTCGGGCGGCAGCGCCAACACCGAGCAGGCACAGAACCAGGTTCGTGATATGACGTGGAACCAGTTCTTCAACCAGCGGGTGTTCTTCCCCAAGATCAAGGCTGCGGGCTTTTCTGTTGAAGACGAAGAGATGGTAGCCCTTCTCCAGGGCGAGAATCCTTCTCCCATCATCGCGCAGCAAAGGATGTTCGTCGGGGAGAACGGGCTGTTCAGCCCGGATGCCGTAAAAGAGTTCGTCTCCCAGATGGACCTGGATGAGACGGGCGTGTCCCGCAGGTATTGGGATTATCTCAAAGAGCAGGTATATACCCAGCAGATGTACAGTAAGTATATCTCTGCCCTTCGCAACAGTTCAACCCTCAGTGCAGCCCAGATAGAAAAGGCTGTATCGGAAGGCAATATCACCAGGGACGTGGATTTCTTTATGTTGCCCGTCAGCTTTGGCGTGGACTCTTCGCTGCAGGTTACCGCTGCGGAGGTCAGCAAGTATTATAACGACCGCAAGGAACTCTTTACCCAGAAGGCTAACCGCGACATTGAATACGTTATGTTCGAAGTGGTTCCCAGCACAGAGGACATAGCTGCCGCCAAAGAGAAATTCGACGGTCTTTATGAGCAGTTCAAGGTTGCCGACAACCTCAAGAACTTTGTAGTCCTGAATTCGGACCGTCGCTGGGACGACACCTTTTACAGCAAGGAAGAGCTTTCCCGCCGTACCGCCGCTTTTGCCGACTATGCTTTCGGGGCTCCGGCAGCAGCCAGCGCAATCGACTCTACCGCCGAAGCGTTCACGGCCGTCCGCGTAGCAGAGCGTAAAATGCTCCCCGATTCCGTCAGCTTCTCCTATGCGATGTTCCCCGCCGCCGAGCAGGCGCGTGCCGATTCCCTTATGGCAGAGGTTCGCAAGAACGGCTTCAGCGCAGAAATGATGTCCCCTGGTTGGCAGACCCTCGCAAGCCTTGCCGCAAACGGGATGGATGTCTTCGGCGAAGTTTTCGAAATGAAGCCGGGTGAGGTCCGCCTGGTATCAATTGATGAATATCAAATGCTGGCGCTGCTCAAGGTAGAGCAGGCAACCAAACCCAAAGAGAAGGTTCAGCTGGCATTCCTGCGCACCAATATTACCCCGTCGGAAGACACTTACCGCGACTACCAGATGAAGGCGGCAGATCTGGCCGACCGCAGTAACGGTGCCTACGACAAGTTTGCGGCCATCGTGAAAGAGGAGGCCCTCCCCGTGATACCGATGCAGCACGTTACTATTGAAACCCGCCGCCTCGGTGTGGTTGAAAACGCGCGCGGTGTCATTCATTGGGTGTTCGACCGCGGAACCAAAGAGGGTAGCGTGTCCGATGTCATTACGGTGGATAACAAGTATTATTTCGTAGCTGCCGTTACAAAGACCCGCAAAGAGGGCAGGGTTCCTCTGGAAGAGGTCAAGGACAACATCGTTACCGAACTTATCGGCCAGAAGAAGGTGGAGAAACTCGCCGCAGAGGCCGCAGAGAAGATCAGCGGCGGCGAGTCGCTTGAGGCTTTGGCAGAGAAATTCAGCACGACCGTGAACCATCGCGACGGCATAGCCTTCAATGCAATAGATATGAGCCTGGATCCCGCGTTCGTCGGGGCCGTGGCTGCCGCTCCGCAAGGAAAGGTTTCCGGACCCGTAAAGGGCCAGCTTGGGGTTTACTTCTTCGAGGTTAAGAATGTCGCCGAAGGGGAATATTATACAGAGGCTGACGTGCTCAACAGAAACACCCAGAAAACATATTCCATCGCCCAGCAGCTTCCCGAAATAATAATGAAGGAAGCGGACGTCAAGGACTACAGGGCCAAGTTTTATTAGTAGTTAAAGATTTCAAAAAATAATGGGGTGGCTTTTCGGTCACCCCATTATTTTTGTGTCTGGCTTGTAAGCGAAATAAAATCCTCTACGCTCATCTGTTCAGGCCTAAGTCCTGCAAACTGTTCTGCCGGCTCTAATCCGATCGCCCGCAGGCTGTTGCGCAAAGTTTTGCGCCGCTGGTTGAAGGCCGCCTTGACCACCTGCCGGAATCTGTCCGGCTCGCAACCCAGCACGGTGCGACCGTTCCGCCGCAGGCGAATCACGGCAGATTTGACTTTGGGCGGTGGTATGAATTCGTTTTCGCCCACGGTAAACAGATACTCTATGTCGTACCAGGCCTGCAAAAGCACCGACAGGATGCCGTAGTTTTTGTTGCCGGGGCCGCTGGCAAGCCTTTCGGCTACCTCTTTCTGAAGCATCCCCACAACTTGAGGCACCGAGTCCTTGTATTCCAGTATCTTGAAGAATATCTGCGATGAAATATTGTAAGGGAAGTTCCCGATGATGCAGAAATACCCTTCGGGGAAGATTTTGCGAAGGTCGGTTTTCAAGAAATCGGCTTCGTAAAGGCGGGGCATTATTTCCGGCAGGTTTTCGCGCAGATATGCGATGGACTCACCGTCGATTTCAATTCCCTTGAGAAGGAGGTCGCCGCGCTGCAGCAGATGCTTTGTGAGAGCTCCGGTACCACAGCCGATTTCCAGCACATTCATACGGGCCTCCCCGGTACAGACCAAGGACTCTGCAATCCGCATTGCGATGCCGTCATTGGCCAGAAAGTGCTGGCCCAGATTTTTTTTCGGTTTTACTCTCATTTCCCGAGTGCAAAGATAATCGAAAAATGGCTACATTTGTAAACCTATGGCAGCGGATAAGACCACACCCTTGATGCAGCAGTACTACGAAATCAAGTCGCAGTACCCCGACAGCATTTTGTTTTACCGCGTGGGAGACTTTTACGAAACCTTTGCCGACGATGCCGTGATTGTGAGCAAGGTGCTGGGTCTGGTTCTGACCCGCAAGGCTTCGGGCTCGGGCAGTTACACCAACCTGGCGGGTGTTCCGTATCACGCCATTGACGTATATCTTCCCAAGATGGTGGCGGCGGGGTACAAGGTTGCCGTCTGCGATCAGTTGGAAGATCCCAAGCTCACCAAGAAACTGGTCAAGCGCGGCGTCACGGAACTGGTAACCCCCGGGCTGAATTACAGCGAAACGCTGCTGGAAGCGACCAAAAACAACTGGCTGTGCTCTGTGTATTTTGAGAAGGACCAGGCCGGAATCGCGTTCCTGGACATTTCTACGGGCGCCTTCCGCGTCGCCCAGGGAGATTTGGATTTTGTGGACCTTTTGCTGGCAGACTATTCTCCCAAAGAGATTTTGCTTCAGAAAGGGTTTGAAGACGGGTTCAGGGCCCGCTTTGCCGACAGAAGCTTCATCACGGCGATGGACGGCTGGGCTTTTGTCTATACCACGGCCTACAAAAAGCTGCTTAACCGTTTTGAAACAGACAGCCTCAAAGGCTTTGGCGTGGAAGAGATGCCGCTGGCGATTACTGCTGCCGGAGCCGTGCTCTCTTATCTGGACATTACCGAACACAAGGATATTTCGCATATCCGCTCGCTGGGTCGCATAGACCGCGGAGAGTTTATGTGGATAGACCGTTTTACCGGCCGTGCACTGGAGATATTGAGACCGATGACTTCCGACGGTTGCGCCCTGATAGACATTCTGGACAAATGCAGTGCTCCCATGGGCAGCCGCCGTCTGCGCGAGTGGATGGCAATGCCGCTGAAGGACATTAAAAAAATAACCTGCCGCGGCGATATCGTGCAGGCGCTCTACGAGGATACCGCCGTTTGCGAGGCAATCCGCGACAGCATTTCGCAAGTAGGAGACCTGGAGCGCATCGTTTCCCGCGCAGCTGCAGGCAAAATCCTTCCAAGGGAGGTGTTGCAGCTGGGCCGCGGACTGGAGAAGATTGGCGAAATCATCAAGGTTGCCGCGTCTATGCCGGCCATAAAAACCCTTATTAGCCGCCTGGATGCCTTGGAAAATCTCTCGCGCCATATATTCGCCACGGTCAAGACCGATACCGCGCAGCAGATAGGCAAGGGCGAGGTGATTTGTGCCGGGGTTGACGCCCGGCTGGACGACTATCGCAACATACTGGAAAACAGCAAGCAGATTCTGCTGGATATCCAGCAACGGGAGCGTGACGCCACGGGCATATCCTCGCTCAAGGTGAGTTACAACAACGTGTTCGGGTACTATCTTGAGGTGCGTAATACCTTCAAGGACCTGGTTCCGCCCGAATGGATCCGCAAGCAGACCCTAGTGGGCGCCGAGCGTTACATTACCGCCGAGCTCAAGGAATACGAGGAGAAAATATTGGTGGCACAGGACCAGATAATTGCGATAGAATCGGGTATTTACGCCGCTTTGGTAAAGGAGTTGCAGGACAGTATCCCGGCCATCCAGGCCAATGCCGCCGCGGTGAGCGAACTCGACTGTCTGGCCTCATTCGCCTTCACGGCGCATCAGAGAGGATATCACCGTCCGGTGGTGGACGACTCACTGGAGATCGATATCAAACAGGGGCGCCATCCTGTGATCGAGGCGCTGCTGCCCGAGGGTGAAGAATATGTGGCGAACGATGTATATCTGAGCAACGACCGTCAGCAAATCATTATCCTTACCGGCCCGAATATGGCCGGCAAGTCTGCGCTGCTGCGGCAGACCGCCCTCATCGTGCTGATGGCGCAGATTGGAAGTTACGTGCCGGCGGCCAGCGCCCGAATCGGCTTTGTGGACAAACTTTTCACCCGCGTCGGAGCTTCGGACAACATTTCCCGCGGCGAATCGACCTTTATGGTGGAGATGACCGAGAGCGCCACCATCCTGAACAATATTTCACAGCGGTCGCTGCTGCTTATGGACGAGATAGGGCGTGGTACGAGCACCTACGACGGTATGTCCATCGCCTGGGCTATCGTGGAATATCTGCACCGCAGCCCGCTGGCACCCAAAACGCTCTTCGCCACACACTATCACGAACTCAACGAGATGGAAAACATCTGCGAGCGGGTGCACAATTTCCATATATCCACAAAAGAGGTGGACGGCAGGGTGATTTTCCTGCGCAAACTGTGTCCGGGCGGCGTTGCAAGCAGCTTCGGTATCCACGTTGCCAGGATGGCCGGAATGCCCGACGAAGTACTGGTGTCGGCAGAGCACAAACTCCGCTCGCTGGAGAGCAAGGTTGCCGGCAATCCCGTTCAGTTGAGTTTCTTCCAGATGGACGATCCGCTGCTAATAGACATAAAACATATAATAGAGAGAATAGATATCAATTCCATTTCCCCACTGAACGCTTTTGATACTATCAGACAAATCAAAAACAAGCTAAATGGAGGAAAAGAAGATGGAATTGCTTCATCAGACAAAAAGTGACGTCTTGCGCACTTTTCTCTCCCTGTCGGGAGTCAGCATCGGTATTTTTGTAGTAACTGTTTCGTTTGCGCTGGTAGACGCATTCTCGCGTTCAGTCGTGGCGGGTTTTGACCATTTCGGCAGCGATATGATAATGGTGGAACGTTTCCCGGTCATAAGCGACGGAGGCTCTGACTGGAGCCGCTACGCGATCCGGCCGCAGCCGTCGGCAGACGATTATATGGTGCTGTCGGGAGGCTTCAACTGCAAGTGGACGGCCTTTGCCGGCGCTTCCGGGGCGGACATCGTTTATGGGGGCAAAGCCCTCCGCGATTGTAAGATGGTGGGTGTCCAGGGGGCTTGGCAGCACTTGGTTTATTCTGGAGTCTGTGCAGGGCGGGCCTTCTCGTTGGCGGAACTGTCGGGCAGCGAGGCCAAGGCCATACTGGGTGCCGGAATTGTCAGGGAATTGTTCGGCGTGGACGTAAGGACGGCCGCGGCAGAAGCCTGTCAGGCGGTATGCGGGCGTACGGTGCGTCTTGATGGGCGCAATATGACGGTGATCGGAGTTCTGTCCTACGAAGGGAAGAACATCATCAACCTCTATGCGACCGATTTTGCCGTAATCGTCCCTTTTGCAACAGCAGAGCGCATCGCAGGCCGGGATAATCTGGAAACCATGGTGGCCGTAGGACCTAAGGCGGACCTACGGGATGCGGCAACCGGGGAAATGCGCCGCATACTGCGCGCGTCGCGGCATCTGAAGCCAGGTCAGGAGGACAATTTTGCCCTGAACACTATGGAGGACCTCTGCCGGCAGACCGTAGCACTCACATCAAAAATCACTTCCGTGGGATTGTTGGTGGCGTTGTTTTCGCTGCTTATAGGGGGCTTTGGCATCGTGAACATAATGTTGGTTTCGGTCAAAGAGAGGACTTTTGAAATAGGCCTTAAAAAGGCGCTGGGTGCAAAACGCAAGCGCATTCTGCTGGAGTTTCTCGCAGAGGCGCTCATACTTTCTGTGGCAGGGACGGCCCTGGGGCTGTTACTGGCCTGGGGTGCTTTGTCTCTGATACCTTCCGGGGTTCTTGACGCACGGCTTACGGAGGGACATATCTTCCTTGCGTTTGGGGTGGCCGCGGTTCTCGGCCTTGCCAGCGGGGTCGTCCCGGCCGCACAGGCGTCCCGCCTCAACCCTGTCGAAGCATTAAGGAGCAGATAAGGGGGCATCAGCCGATGACGTAGCGCGTGTGTGTGGGAAAGCAGGATAGCCGGCGCGAAGCGGCTGGAGTAAAGAAAAGGGGGCATAGCCCCCTTAATCATAGTTGAGATATCAGGACTCGAACCCGAACCGAGAGAGCCAGAATCTCTAGTGCTACCATTACACCATATCTCAGTCAAGATGGATTGCAAATATAGGAGGTTTATCCGGATTTACAAAAAAATATAATGCCGTGGCAGCAATAGCCCTAACACTCAGGCAATTGTTGAAAGTCGCTTGCGTAAAAATGCGCAAGCGAAAAGATGTAAAATGCTGGAAGTATGAAAGATGCGTGCCACAAGGCACGATGTGCGTGCCCGGTGCGTCTGTCAGAAGAGACGGTGTTTGCTAGAAAATATCTGAGAGGGCAGTGTAGACCGGCCCGTCGTGCAGGGCCGCGGGGGTGCCGCCATCGCCGTCGCTGCTGATGGAGGCCACCAGCGGAATGCTGGCCAGCAGGGGCAGATTGTATTTTTCGGCCAGCGCCTCTGCACCGCCTCGCCCGAATATGTAATACTTGTGGTTAGGGTACTCTTCCGGCGTGAACCAGGCCATGTTTTCTATAATGCCGAAGATGTGTTTGTTGACCTTGGGATTAATGAACATATCGATACTCTTTTCAACATCGGCCAGGGCAACTTTCTGCGGGGTGGTGACCACAAACACGCCGTCCAGAGGGATGTCGTTTACCAGCGAAATCTGGATGTCTCCGGTGCCGGGAGGAAGGTCTATCAGCAGATAGTCCAGTTCGCCCCAGGCAACTTGCAATATCATCTGTTTCAGGGCGTTGGAGGCCAGGGGCCCGCGCCATACAAGCGCTTGGCCGGGCTTGGCAAAGTAACCGATGGACATCCACTTGACACCGTATTTTTCCACTGGAATCAGCGTCTGCTTTTCGCCGTCAATCTCCGCCTCGGGCTGGATATCTTCGGTGCCTGTCATCTTGGGAATCGAAGGGCCGTAGATGTCGGCGTCTGCCACACCGACCTTGTAGCCCTTGCGGGCCAGGGTTATGGCGAGATTCACCGCTACCATAGATTTGCCCACGCCGCCCTTGCCGCTGGCCACGGCAATAACGCTGCCCACCTTCGAGAGGTTCTCCAGGTCGGGATTCACTGCCACTTCTTCTGGCTTTTTGCCGGCGCGCACCAACTCCAGTATAGAAATGGCGTAGCCGGGAAAAGCCGTTTCCAGAACATCCTTGCATGCGTTTTTAATGCTTCCGGAGAGTGGGTCCCTGCGGGGGAAAACCAGGGTGAACTTGATAGCCGATCCGTTGGTGTGGATATTCTCCACCATCCCCAGAGAGACGATGTCCCGACCTTCGGCGGGGTGAATCACACCGCTTAAAACCTCCAGTATCCGCTCTTTCATTTACTCCTTGGGTTCGGGGGCTGTGCTCGAAAGGAACAGTTCGTCCATCTGGGCCTGATCTATCCGGCTGGGGGAGTCAATCATAACGTCCCGGCCCATATTGTTCTTGGGGAATGCGATGAAATCGCGGATGGTTTCCTGGCCGCCAAAGAGTGCGCAGACGCGGTCAAAACCGAATGCCAGGCCCCCGTGAGGCGGGGCGCCGAACTTGAAAGCGTTGATGATGAAACCGAACTTGTAGTCGGCATCCTCCTTGCTGATACCCAGAACCTGGAACATACGCTGCTGGACGTCGGCCTGATGGATGCGGATGCTGCCGCCACCCAGTTCGGTGCCGTTGAGCACAAAGTCGTAGGCGTTGGCGCAAACCTTCTCAAGGTCTTCTTTCCTGTCGCTGTAGAACAGTTCCATATGCTCGGGCTTGGGGGCGGTGAAGGGGTGGTGCATTGCATAGAAGCGGCCGTCTTCTTCGCTCCACTCCAGCAGAGGGAAATCCACAACCCAAAGGGGTGAGAACTCGGTGGGCTTGCGAAGGCCCAGGCGATTGCCCATCTCTATGCGGAGCACGCCCAGCATAGTCTGCGCCTTGCGCTTGGGACCGCAAAGCACCAGAATGAGGTCGCCTTTTGCGGCGCCCATAGTGTCTGCCACGGCCTGCAATTGCTCGGGAGTATAGAATTTGTCCACCGAACTCTTGATGCTGCCATCGGGGTTGAGTTTGATGTAAACCAGGCCCTTGGCACCCACCTGAGGCCGTTTTACCCATTCGGTGAGTTCGTCGGTCTGCTTACGGGTATATTCGGCAGCTCCAGGTACGGCAATGGCGCCCACGTAATCTACACTGTCAAACACGGAGAAACCGTGGCCCTGAACCAGAGAGGAAATCTCGTGAATCTCCATCCCGAAGCGGATGTCAGGCTTGTCGCTGCCATAGCGGTCCATAGCGTCGTACCAGCTGATGCGGGGGATGGGGTTGGCGATTTCCACGCCCACCGCATTCTTGAACAGGGTGCGCATCATACCTTCGAAAGTATTAAGTACATCTTCCTGTTCCACGAAGCTCATCTCGCAGTCAATCTGTGTGAACTCGGGCTGGCGGTCGGCGCGCAGGTCCTCGTCGCGGAAGCAGCGCACAATCTGGAAGTAGCGGTCGTAGCCCGCCACCATAAGCAGCTGCTTGAAGGTCTGGGGGCTCTGGGGCAGTGCGTAGAACTCGCC
>JAEEGL010996721.1_pt1 | contig 15220 bp, 16 predicted proteins | sample 9134231 | NCBI WGS metagenome assembly JAEEGL01 (sample SAMN16246548, study PRJNA631951) | gut metagenome | biome: gut microbiome; feature: rumen; material: fiber-attached | host: Bos | place: Iran: Karaj | collected 2018-10 | reverse complement strand
TCTTTAAATTTACCAATCATACTATGTTCAGATGTACCAATTAAGTATAAATCTTCACCTTCGATTTTATACATCATAGCATCCATTTCTTCGAATGACATAACACCTGTTACAACATCAGATCTAATCATAAATGGTGGAATACAATAAGTAAATCCTTTATTAATCATGAAATCACGAGCATAAGCAATCATTGCTTCATGTAATCTAGCTATATCACCCATTAAGTAATAGAAGCCTTCACCTGAAGTTCTACCAGATGCATCTTTATCTAAACCACCTAAAGCATTTAGAATATCAGCATGATATGGAATTTCATAGTCAGGTACTACTGGATCACCAAAACGTTTTGCTTCAACATTATGAGTATCATCTTCACCTATAGGTACATCATCAGCTATGATATTTGGAATCATCATCATTTTTTCTTTAATGATTGCAGCCAATTCTTCTTCTCTCTTAGTTAATAAGTCAATTTCTTCACCCATACTAGAAACTTTAGCTTTAACTTCATTAGCTTCATCAATTTTCTTATCTTTCATAAGAACACCAATTTCACCAGAAAGTCTATTCTTTTCAGCACGTGCTTCATCCATTTTAACTTTAGTATCTCTATATTCAATATCTAAATCATATATTTCATCTACTAAAGGTAATTTTTTGTCTTGAAATTTCTTTTTAATATTTTCTTTGACTAAATCTTTGTTTTCTCTAATTAATTTAATATCAATCATAATTCCTCTTCCTTCCTTTAAATAAAAAAAGAATGGTACACAAGGAGTCTATATAGACGGTACCATCCCTTAATTAACTTAATTATCTTTAACGCAGATCTACGGTTGTGATTAACAACACTCCTAGGGAGATTAAGTAAATCTTTATTATTCATTTCCACCAACCATGAACTCTCTATAAATATACGTTTACTATTGACCTAGTTTTTCGCTTTACAAATGTAATTATAAATTTATATGACATAAAAGTCAATTAAATATTTTAGCATGGTCCATTATTACAATCAGGGATAGTAATAATATGATTAGCATCACAATATTTAATTTCACTATAGTATTCTTTTAATTCATTACAATATTTATTTAATTCTGATATGTTTTTAAAATTCTTTAACAAATTAGCAACATAAATATCATATGTATCACTGTAGTAATCTAAATTTGGTAAAGAATCCATAACTAATTGTCTTTGTTGTTTATCAATCTTATCATAGAAAGTAATTATTACTTGGTTATTAACAAAACCATTTTGAATATTTCTTTTAGATGTAGTTACTTTAGCTCTCTTAGTAGTTGTTTTTTCTTTATGCATAGGTTCATTATTTCGACCATATTTAATTCCTAAATGAAAGAAAGCACCACTTAGAGAAATAATAAAGAAAGCTACTAAAACAACTATAACAATATCAGTTGTGGTTAATTTTTTCATATTATCACCTACTTATTCTTTAGATAATTGATAGCACTTATTAATCCTAGTTTACCATATTCATAAGTTAAACCACCTTGTTGATAAGCAACATATGGAGATCTTATTGGTCCATCACAGGATAATTCGATAGATGATCCTTGAGTGAAGCAACCGGCAGCCATAATAACTTGGTCTTTATAACCCGGCATATCCCATGGCATAGGAATGGCATCACTATCAATTGGTGAACCAGCTTGAATACCTTGAACATATTTAATTAAATCATCAGGATTATTAAAAATAATATTCTCTACGATATCAGCACGAGGTTCATTATACTTAGGGAATGATTGGTAACCTAGTTTTTCCATTACTTTAGCAGTTAAAACAGCAGTTTTAAGTGATGAAGCAATTACGGATGGAGCAAAGAATAAACCACTTAATATTTTTTTGTTTATTCCTAGTGTTGGACCAACTTCTCTACCCTCACCTGGTAAAGTTAATGCTTCACCAATTAAGTCAATATATTTAGTTTTACCAACAACATAAGCACCATTCGGAGATATACCTCCGCCTAAATTTTTGATTAAAGAACCAACAACAACATCAGCACCTGCTTCGATGGGATTAGTTCTTTCAACCATTTCACAATAACAATTATCTATCATAATTATTATATCACTATTAATATCTTTAATAAAACTAATAACTTTAGATATTTTATCCATAGTTAAACTTTCTCTAGTTGAATATCCTTTACTTCTTTGAATTTCAATTACTTTAACTGGGTTATTAGTAATATATTCTTTGATTTTGTCGTAAGCAAAATCATTATTTACTAAATCTATTTGATCATATTTAATACCAAAGGCTTTAAGGGATGAAGGATTATCAACAATACCAATAACTTCATGAAGTGTATCATATGGTAAACCAGAAATAGATAATAATAAATCATTGGGTCTTAATAAAGCAAATAATGTTTTTGCTAAAGCATGAGAACCACTTACAAATTGATTACGAACAATAGCATCTTCGGCACCAAATAGTTCAGCAAAGATTTTTTCAATTTTTTCACGACCAATATCGTTATAACCGTAACCAGTTGTTTCAGCAAAACAAGCTTCGTTTAAATGATTATTTTGAAAAGCTTTAAGAACCTTTTCACTATAAAACATACATGTATTATTTATTTCTGTGAATTCTGGCGCTAATTCTTGTTCAGTATCATTAACTAAATTTATTATTTCATTGTATTCCATATTATACTTCCTTTATTTCAATAATACTTCCACTTGGATAAGTATTAATATCATCTAATATTTTTTTAACTAATAAATCAGGATCTATTATTTTAGTTTGATTTACTTTTTGCATTTCTTGTTCAACATAATGAGGATCCATTTTTTGTACTTCTTCAGTATTTATCCAACCAGGACAAATAGAAACAAATTTATGAGAGTCTGCAAGAGCAAAATCTTTAGTTAATAAATTTATACCGGCTTTTGAAGCATCATAATCCATTGAATAAATAGAATTATTATCTAAAGAATTATTACTAGATATATTTATTACTATTCCATTATTAGTTAATTTAGGAATAGTATGTTTAGTCATTAAAAAAGTACCAACAAGATTAACTTCAAGGACTTTCATAAATTCTTCTTTAGTTTTATCTTGATATAAATTATCTAGAGCTATACCAGCATTATTAATTAATAAATCAATATTATCAGGTATGGTATTTATTATTTCTTCTTCATTAGTAATATCACAATGAAGACTAATAATATTATCTCCGGATAAAGGTTTTGAAGTATTATATAAAGCATATACTTGATAACCACGATTAACTAATTCTTTAACAAAAGATAAACCTAATCCTTTACATCCACCGGTAACAATTGCTTTCACATTTATCCCCTCCATTTGTGTTTATTATACAAAAAAATAAGACTTTTATAAAGTCTTATTAATTCTTATAGTAATACTTTTAAACCAAAGTATAATAATACGATTAAACCTAAGATAATACGATATATTCCAAAGGCTTTAAAATCATGGGTTTTAATATAATTTAAGATAAATCTTATAGCTATTAAAGATACAATAAATGATACAACCATACCTACGAGTAAGATACTTAATTCTAAGGCAGAGAATGCTAAACCATGTTTTAGTATTTTTAATAAACTAGCACCAAACATAACTGGTATACCTAAGAAGAAAGTAAATTCAACAATAACAGCACGAGATATACCCATTGTTAAACCACCGATAATTGTAGAACCACTTCGGCTTGTTCCTGGTAAGATGGCAGCGATTAATTGGCATATACCAATAATTAATGCTTGAGTATAACTTATTTTAGATATAGATGTTACTTTAGGTTCTTTATTCTTTTGTTTATTTTCTACGACAATAAATAAGATACCTACGAATATAAGCATAAGAGCTATAACCATAGTTTCAACAGTTATATTGGTTTTAAATACAGTACTTTTCATAAATGGTTCTAGTTTTTCATCTAAGACGAATGCATAAATAACGGCTGGTATACAGGCTATAACTATTTTAATCCACATTCTTAAAGCATCTAAAGATAACGCAATATTACCAATAGATGGATCATTATCTTTGATATGAAATTCCGTTTTATTTCCTTTACCTTTGATGTAGAATGGCCATAAATGCCACCAGAAAACAATTAATACAGCAATAATAGCACCAAGTTGAATTACAACATCAAAAGTTTCAAAGAATCCTTCAGATACTTCTTTAAATGGTAAGAATTCACTAACAAGGATTAAATGTCCTGTACTAGATATAGGTAACCATTCAGTAATACCTTCGACAAGACCATATATAATAGCTTTTATAATATCAAACATAATATCACCTTTTTATTTCTCTTTCTTTTTTTGTATATTATAGTTAATTTTTAATAATAGTCTAGTAGGAATTAAACGATTAAAGAATAATGCTGTACGCATTTTAATTGTTGGTACAATATGTAATTTATTCTTTAAAGTTTTATCAATAGCATATTTAGCTACATATTCAGGGGTGATTCCTTTGACACTAGCAGTACAATTAGCTACATTATTAAATTCAGTTGATACTGGTCCAGGACATAATATAGAAATATGAATATTACTTTTATCTTGTCTTAATTCTTCATATATAGCTTCGGATAAGCGTAATACATAACTTTTGGAAGCATAATAACTAGATAACATAGGACCAGCCATAAAGCCAGCAGATGATGCAACATTAAGTAAATGTCCACTATTGTTTTTTAAACGACTTTGAATATATTTTTTAGATAAATAATGAACAGCTTTAATATCAACATCTATCATATTTAATTCTTTATTAAGATCAGTATTAATAAATTTACCATAAGTACCAAAACCGGCATTATTAATAAATAAATCTATATCTTCATCTTTGATTAATTCCCATAAAGAATCTAAATCATTAGATAAATCATAAGATATAATTCTTATATTAGTTTTTAATTCTTTTTGGAGTTCTTGTAATAATGTTTCTCTACGAGCAATAAGAATTAAATCATAACCTAAATCAGATAAATATTTAGCAAATTCTTTCCCCATACCCGAAGAAGCTCCCGTAATTAATGCTTTTATTTCAACCACTCCTTTTTAATTAAATATTCATGAATCGTAGTTGTTAAAAGAATTAACGATGTACCTAATAGTAATCCACCGATTATATCTGAAGCATAATGAACACCTAAATAGATACGAGATAGACCCACACATAATATTAATAATACTAATAAGATAGTTATAATATGACGTCCTTTGACTTTATTTTTATATAAGAAATAAATAATAGTTCCATAAAATAATACCGCTATCATCGTATGTCCTGATGGATAAGAATATCCTGTTTCAGATACTAAACGTAAGACATCTGGTCTTGGTCTTTGAACAATTACTTTTATTATATTATTAGATAATACACTAGTTAAGGAATTAGCTAAGAATAAAGAATAAATATATTTCTTTTTTAAAATAACATATAAGAATATAGCAATATTTAATATAACGATAAAATAAGTACTTCCTGCGAAAGTAAATATAATAGCTATATTAGTTGTTATAACATTATGACCAGTAGTTAATAAATTATATATTCCATCATCAATAATAAACATATTATTAGTTAATACTAGGACAAGATTTATAATAAAGAATATAAATAAAAAACCACTTATAATTAATTTGCGCATAACACACCTACTTTATTCTTAAGAAAGATTTTAATTTACCAACCATAAAAATAATATCATCACATTTAGTAATAGCTATTTTTTTAAATATAGCTTTACCTCCGACAGTTAATGAAGAGATAAAAGCTGATAATAGAATCGATACAACAGTATTATTAATATTTAATGTTGTTGATAAAGATATAGCTAAAACAGCTCCTAGAGCACCGGAAATAATCCCACAGACATCACCTACAACATCATTACATATACTAGATATATTACTAGAATTTTTTAATAAAGTGATAGTTTCTTTAGCTCCTTTTACTTTAGCACTACTCATTGAATGAAATGTTGCTTCATGAGCCGTTATAGCAGCCGTACCAATCATATCAAAAATAATACCTAAAGCTATTACTAATATTAAAATAATAAAAACTACTAATTCATTACAAGTTGTTGTTATTAAATTAGATACAGCACTAAATAATATTGATAAAACAAAAGTTAATACAAATATTGTAACTATAAAATTATTCTTTTTCATAATTCCACCTATATATTATTATATTATATTTTAAACAATAAAAAAACTTTAATTGATCTTTCCCCAATTAAAGTCTACTTGTATGGTCATATCTTGAATCAATTTTACGGCTTTGGTCGAGTCGAATTTCTCTGCTGTTATACTCTTGGTTACCCTTAAGCACTTTCGTTTTAAATAAAGCAATTAGTTGTTTCCAGACTAACTACTCGATTGCCACTTAGTCCGCACTCCAATACTCAAGATATCTACACGCTAGAGGTTTTCCCTAACAATAGTGACTATCTTTATATGTTTTTGCAAATATTTTTTCATAACATTAAATCCGTTAATCCCAAATATTCACTCACATCATGTACGTTATTATATTACTTTTCGTATAAGTGACTTGATATGAGGAACCTTAATCATATGCCATTACGATCTATCCTTATATCTAAAATTATATAATCACCCCAACTTGGGCAGAAGAAGCAATTATATAAAGTGTCATTTGTACAATTGGTTGATTTTTAGCCCAACCTTCTTATAGTATAATGACTAGCATAATGCACCACACAAATTAATTATAGCATATTTTTATCTTTTTAGCAAATCAGCGAAGGTTATTTTTCCACTTTTTTTAAGACTTTAACCTTACCTTGGAATAGATATTCATCTTTCGTACTATCACTAGTAATTAAGTCTACGACTGGATGCCAATAATTTTTACAACCGCGCACTAATTCATAATATGAACGTTGATTTGATATATTTGGTAATAGAGATGAATTAGTTCTAAATAGTTTACCAGTAACTGATACTTCGAATAATTCACTATTTTTTATTGTTTGTTCCCAGAAAGGAATGGCTTTTTCTTTAGTTAACCATATAGAAGTAAATCTACTTGGTTTAAAAGGGGCATATTTTAAACGTGCATCTTCAAGAGCTAATTCACGAACTATACGTTCATAATAATTAATTTGATCTTGTATTATTCTAAAATTAGATTGTCGTTCTTCAGGAGTTGAACCCATTCTTTCGTCTATATAATATAAACGAGAATATAAACTTTCAAGAATAGTATTTATATGAGGTATATTTTTGGTTTCTTTATTATAGTGCGTACGTTCTTTACCATCTATAATAAAAGTATTACCTGGAACCCATAAATGATCATATTCATTTGAACGATGAAAATTATACATTTTAAGATTAATTACTCGCATAGAAAAACACCCCTTTCTTGGGGTGTTATTATGCCATAAAAATGGATTTTTTGCAAATTAGCAAAGGAATTGAATAAATCCTTCGGGTAATTTTATGCTATTTAAGGAAGGTATTGTTACTAAAACAATATAAGCAATTATAGCGCCAAGAATTAATAAAGCTATTATTAATTTAATGGGACTAGTTTTACGATCTTCGATAGCAAACATTTCACGATTATTATAATCTTCATGATTTACTTCATGTTTTTCTTTGTCATCATCTTTCACTGGTGTTGGTGTAATTATTTTTATTGTTCCCTTTTCATTATTCATATTATTACCTCCTAGCTATGATCTAATACACCCATAATATTTGGAACTATTTGTTGTTTACGTGATACAACATTTAATTCAACCCATTCTGGAGCATCATCTAAACCATAAGCATTCTTTAAAATATCTTTAGAATTATCTGCATATAAAACATAAGATTTATTATTTAAGAAATCTGTTACATATAAAGCAGCAAATTTATAATCATAAGCTGTTTGAATACGATTTAATTCATCAAGTAATTCTTGAGTACGTTTCTTAAATACTTCGATATCAGTAGTAAATACTTGACCAATAGCCATCTTATATTCATTAACAGTATATGTTTTGAAATCTTTATAGATAATATCATGAGCATCAACATTTTCAATAGATACTCCACTACTTAACATTTCTAAACCATATTGTTCTAGTTTTACACAAGCAATACGAGCTAAATCTTTAGCTACTTCTTTATCTATTTCTGTTGTGGTTGGACTCTTTAATAATAAAGTATCAGATATAATACCACTTAACATAATACCTGCTATATTACCTGGTATACGAATATTATGTTCTTTAAATAAATGATATACGATAGTACAAGAAGAACCAACACGCATATTTCTAAAGTTAATTGGCGATGCAGTATTAATATCTCCGATATTATGATGATCTATTATTTCTAATATTTCAGCTTCATATAAACCATCTACTGATTGACTAGTAGTGTTATGGTCAATAAGAATTACTTTCTTTCTATTTATTTCATGAGCATCTACAGTTCTTAGCATACCTAAACATACATTATTATTATTTACTATTGGATAATTAGTATGTTTATATTTTTTAGTTTCATCATTAAAATATGATAAGTAATCATTAGCATTAAAGTATACTATTTCTTCTGGACGTTTAATACTCTTAATTGGATTAGCTAAACATAATAAACGAGATACTTTAAATGAACTCATTGGTGTTTTAATAATATTAATATGTTTTTCTTTTGCTAAGTTTAATAAACTTTCAGATAAATCTTTATTCTTAACAATTATTAACATTTTAACATTTTTATCGATAGCATATTTAATTATGTTTTCACGATCTCCGACAATGATAATAGATTCTTCATCTATTTTTTGTTCAGTAACTTTATCATCATCATATGTAGCAGCAGATGCATAACCAGTTACCATATCATCGAATTTAATATAATCAGTTGCATCAAGAAGATTAGTAATATTTTCAAATTTAGTATCTACTTTTAAATTAAAGTTAATAATAGTATCGGCAGCTATTTCTCTTAAAGAAACATAACCAGTTAATACTTTTGAACTATTTACTAATGGTAAACCAGTAATAACGTTATCATTTAGCATGTTAAAGACATCGATAATTGGTGTATCTTCATCAATTAAATAATCACGATTATAATTAATATCTTTGATTTGGACTTTTACATCATTTAGATATCTAGGTACTGGTATATTAAATCTTTTTAATACAAATTCAGTTTCTTTATTAACGTTTGGACTTAAGATACGTGGTTCAGCATTAAAACCTAGTTCTTTCTTTAAATAAGAAAGAGCAATAGATGAACATACAGCATCAGTATCTGGATTTTTATGTCCAAAAACATATATTTTATCCATAGGTTATCCCCTCTTTGCTATCATTTAAATTATAACATAAAAAAAGAAGTTTTACCTTCTTTTTTATAATTATAATAGTTTTTTCATTAGATGCACACTCCTTCAAGATTGTAAGATAAATCTTTGGTACCAATTACTTTTTCTTGAATAACTTTATAGTCTTCGATTTGACGATTAGTTATATAGTTGTAAACATCTTCAAGTGAAGAAAATAAATCTTTGATTAAATCATAACCATCTGATTCGTTTAGACTTAAGCGATAAACATGTTCTTGTGATTTAGCTAAGTCTATTTCTTCGATTGCTATTTTCCTTCCTTTATATTTTTCTTTGTAGCGACTAGCTGCTACACGAGATTCAAACACGGGTTCTAGCCACATGTCTAAATCCTCCATTCTTAAACAATACACTTTCATTTTTACTTACCTCTCCTAAAATAATCATACTATATAGATAAGAGAAAGTAATAATACTATAATGTCATATTACATATATCAAAATTGATATGTAAAATGGACTTGTATTTTTATAATTCTATGCTTGCATAATCTTTTAAGAATACTTTAGGAGGTATAGTTAAATATTCTTTAATATATACTATACTTATACCTGTCTTAGGTAAATTATCTATATCTATTTCCTTTAATAAGCCATTCTTTAAGTCATCTTTGACAATATCTCTAATTATATAACCAATACCTAAACTACGCTTTATAGCGCTTAAAATAACCTCAGAAGTATGAATATTAAGAATATTCTTAGGTTCAATATTATTTTTAAAGAAATATGATTCTAATTGTTTACGATTAGCTGTTCCTTTGACTGGTAATATTAAAGGATAATTTTCTAGATCTTTAATACTTTTAATATTTGATGTATCAAAGGAAGATGAAGCGATAAATGAATTCTTTAGAGATTTAATATGTTTAACAGTTATATTCTTTTCAATAATAGTTATTGGTTCAGTATCGATAATAAAATCTACTTCATGAGATTTTAATAATTCAATTAAACCAGATGTTGATTTACTAATAATAGTTATTTCTATATTAGGATGTTTTTTATGAAATAAATCAATTGCATCAAATAAATAAAAAGTAGCAATATGAGATGGTATACCAATAGATAATTTACCATTAGATAAAGTATCACTATCTTTTAGTTTACGTTCAGCCATAATAAGAGAATTATATGATTGTTCAACATAATAAAATAATTCTTTACCTTTAGGAGTTAATTCAATACCTTTCTTATTACGATAAAACAATTTAGTATCTAATTCATCTTCGAGAGTTTTAATACTTCTTGATACAGCTGGTTGAGAAGTATAATTCATAGCAGCAGCTTTAGATATACTTCCATATTGGGCTACATCATAAAATGTTTTATATAAATTAAAATTAACATTTGATTTATACATAGCATCACCTTTAATGTTTATTATAACATAAAAAAAATAAACCATTGGGTTTATTTTTCTTTCTTAGTTCTTGGTTTTCTTTTCTTTTCTTCTTTTGGTTCTTCTTTTTTCTCTTTAGTTTCTTTTAGTTTATTTAACTCTTTGACTTTAGATTTTAATTGAGCATCTTTAGCTATTACTTCCATTTTTAATTCACTATAGATAGCTTTAGCATCAGATAATAAACGATCTGTCTTAGTTAGTTTTTTTGTTTCTTCATAACCTTTATTAAATACTAATGCAATAAAGAAACCAATTACTATGAATAATATTCCAGATATATCAATAAAATCAGTAGATATTATTTTAGTAACTTGAGCTAATACATAAATGATAACTGGTTGAGTTAAAGCAACGAAGAATGTTAAAGGAATAGTATTATTTACAAAATCAACATTATCTTTAGTAAATAATTTATCATTACCAATAACATCATTAAATAGTATTTCGACTCTTTGTAAGATAATATATTTTAATCCATAAGTGAATGCTTTAGCAGCTCCGAAGAAGAAACCAGCAATAGTAAACTTAACTAATCCTTCGGAAACAATTAAAGCCTCTAAGTTTTCAATATTTGTTAAAGTTGCAATAGAAAATAATCTTGTAAGAGCTAATACAGAAGTAGAATTACCTTTGATAATACTTACAATTAAGAATGATACAGATAATCCAGCTAAAATTACACTTAAACATAATTCGCACCATTTAAAGATGCCTACGAATGATTTTACTAAAGCAATCATTATTTCACGTTCATCAAATCTTATTTTTTCTTTTTTCACTTTATTTACCTTCTATTCTAAAATAATAATATCATATTTTATTTTTATTTAAAAGAAAAAACAGGTATAAGACCCGTTATTTGATAGATTCATTATACTCGTTAGTTAGACGATTATATTCTTCTTTTCCAATTGTAGTAATTAATTCTTTAACATAATCACGATTTTCAATATCCATAATAGATTCACCCAGATTATTAATTTTATCTTTTAATTCATTAGATATATTAGCATGATTATTTAAATATAATAAATGATGATATATAGAATTATTAATACTTTCTTTATTTAATCTATTAGTAGCTTCATGTATTTCATACATGATATTACGTGATGATGGGATATCATGTTCTTGACGTATTTCTTCAAGAATACGTAATACTTCACGAACATCATCATAATCTTCATCTTGATAAGAATGTTCACCTATTCTAAAAGATGGTAGATTAAGTTTATTTAAAGCATTACGAACTAAATAATCTTCGATAATATATTCGTTATATGCTTTATTTTCATCAAATACTAAATTATTATAAATATCTAAATTATATAAAATAATATTAGTATAATAATCTAGTTCACTACGTTCACTTTCAGATAAACCTTCATATGTTTGAGTAGACATCATTATTGATGCTTCAGGAGATATAGGAAATCTTTCCTCGATAGATGTATCTTCAGGACGAAGAACTACTATTTTATCATTAAGATGATTTACTAAAGGATCAATAATAACATATAAGTGACTTAAAGATAAACCTAAAGAATTTTTATATATTAAACCATTAACTGTAAAGTGAATAGTATTCTTATGGGTTTTATATTTAGGACATATTATTGATTCATCTTGAAAATAATATTGATATGGTATTAATGATTCATTAACTGTTTCAAGATAGCCACTATTCTTTTTAGATAATAATTCATGATTATAAGGAAAATTATCACAGGCACGAATTAAAACAAGATTATCTCTAGTTACTTCTTGATGTCTTTCTTGGTTGTTTTTTATTGATAAATCATATATAGATAATTCATCTTGTATCATGGTTACAATATTAGCCATATAATCACCTTTTCTTATTATATTTTAACATAAGAAAAAGGAATTATACATTCCTTTTTACTTTAACTATGTTAACTAACGTCTTTTCCTTTTTTGAGATAATGTTAATACTTTATATGTTCTTTCCATTGCTTCATAATCAGGTTTATAGTTTTCACACAAATATTTACATGCTTTTTGTTCTTCAGGTGTTTTACCTAAACAACATGAACCAATTTCATATGTACATTCATCATAGAATTGATCACCATAATCACTTATTTCGCGTTGTAAATCTTCTTCATCATAACTATATTCACAAGTACCACATGATTTATCGACTATAGTTAATTCATCCCTACTTCCTTTAGCTTTTTGAATTAAACGATCACATATCCATTTAGAAGCTAAAATAGTTCCATCAGGGAAATCTTTAATTATGGCCATCTTTTTTGTTTGTGGTGGTAAATAAATAAAGTTATCTAAAAAATAATGATTGAATTCGTGGTAATCAGCAAAGATATACGCTGTTTTAGAATTAGATTGATTTGGTGTATATACTTTTATTTTTGCTTCAGTTAAACCCATTTGTTCAATTAATTCACGAGCTTCATTTTCCATAATTTCTTTCCTTCTTTTACTTGAATAAATTAATCATACATTCTGGGATAGCACATTGGATAGTTAATAACTCATTGGTCCTTGGGTCAATAAAACTAATTGAGGAGGCGTGTAATCCCAAACGATTAATTGGATTCATTTTAGAACCGTATTTGAAGTCACCAATTATCGGAGCAAAGTTTTCACGCATATGAACTCTTATTTGATTACGTTTACCAGTATCAATATTTACTTTAAGTAATGAATATGGTTTACGATAATCGATTAGTTCATAATGAGTAATAGCTAATTCTCCATCATTATTCTTAGATGAATATACTATTTGTTGATGATTCATCTTTAAATAACTTTTTATGGTACCTTCTTGTGGGGTCCTAGTTGGTAGTATAGCATAATATTCACGTTTTTGCACGTTTATATTCCAATTGGATTGTAAGAGTTCTTGGATACGTTGATTTTTAGCAAATAATAAAACACCAGATGTATCTTCATCTAAACGATGTAATACATATACTTTATTATTTTTGTTTCGTTTTTTTAAATAATTACTAACATAATGATATGCTGTTTTTTCTTTTTCATGAGAATTAGATATAGATAATAATCCTGATGGTTTATTAATAGCAATTAAATCATCATCTTCATAAATAATATCTAATTTAGGGTCATCTTGAGTATATACTATAGTAATTATACCTTTGGACTCTAAACGATTGGGATTATGCTCTAAAATGCCATTATAAAGAATCTTATCATATTTAAAGTATTGTTTAATGGTTTTATTAGACATATTAGTTTTTAAATGGATAAGATCAATTAATTTAGTTTCATTAGTAATTGTAATATCTAATTTGTTCATATAATTACCTCAAGAAAATTATATCAAATATTTAGAAAAAGAAAACTCGAAGTTTCCTTCGAGTTATTTCTTATTATAAGTTATGTTTTTTCTTATAGATTACAGCTCCGGCTAAGCCAGCTACTGATATGAATCCAAGTGATACATATAGAGCAATAGCATCGAATGTTTGTGGTGCATTTACTCTAGTCCACTTAGCATATAGAACGATATCTTCGTTAACTGTTTCAGTATCGAAATCCCAAGGAATTGTTAATTCTGGGTCTAAATACCATCCTTCGAATACATAATCTTTATCATCAATTGTTGGTTCTGGTACTAATGAATCAGGATCTAATTCTTCATCATCAGGTTGTTCACCATGTCCGTTTGGTTCGAACTTAACTACTACAGTTCTCTTTTCCCATTTAGCATATACTGTTTCATCTTCGTATAATGGGTCATGGAATGGATATGGATCTGGTGTAGTTGGATCTAAGAACCAATCAACGAAATTGTAACCTTTTTCTGATGGAGATGGATTTGGGAATTCTGGAACAGTACCACAATCAATTTCTTGATCTGGAACTTGTGTTCCATGTCCACTCATCTCGAAATGTAATTTAACTTTCTTAGTTACCCATCTACCATATAGATGTACATCAGCAGTTACTGGAGTTGAGAATACATACTTAGTTTGATATTGAGGGTCTGTATACCATCCATCAAATACTAAGCATTGATGTGTTCCTCCTGGATAAGTAGGTTCTTCAGCTGTTTCTCCATCTGGTACTGTTTGATCTTCTGGAGTAGTTTCACCATTTGGTTCATTTTCTACTGTGAAGTCAACTGTATGTGGAGCTGGAGCTGGTGGAACTTCTTCCCATTGTGCATATATTACTGTATCTTCATATACTGGTTCATCATAAGGATATGGAGTTGGACCATTTGGTTCTTCTGTCCATCCTTCGAATGTCCATCCATCTGCTTGTGGGTCAGCTGGTTCAGTTGGTTTAGTACCACAGTCAATTGTTTGTGTTGCTGGTGCAGTACCATGTCCATTCATTTGGAATGAAACTTCAACTTTCTTAGTTACCCATCTACCATATAGATGT
>JAEEGL010446608.1_pt1 | contig 15220 bp, 12 predicted proteins | sample 9134231 | NCBI WGS metagenome assembly JAEEGL01 (sample SAMN16246548, study PRJNA631951) | gut metagenome | biome: gut microbiome; feature: rumen; material: fiber-attached | host: Bos | place: Iran: Karaj | collected 2018-10 | reverse complement strand
GTCCAGGCTCCAGTGACGAGTGTTGCAGTCACAACCGTCATAGGTCCAGTAGGACCACTGATCTGGCTATGCGTGCCACCGAAGAGGGCGGCAAAGAAACCGAGGAGCATAGCGCCGGTTAGGCCGACGTAGGCACCAATCGAAGCTGCCGACGGGTCGGTGACACCGCTGAAAGCCTGTATGCCGAAAGCAAGAGCCAGCGGCAACGCGACAATACCGGCAGTCACACCGCCGAAGAGGTCGCCTTTTACATTGCTGAACAATTTCATATCTCTATTTTCTGAATTCTAATTTCTAAGTTAGTCGAGTGCCCAATAGACGAGGGTGACACTGAGGATGCCCAGTCCGGCACCGGCAAAGACATCGCCAACCCAGTGGCGGTTGTTGTAGATGCGCATAATGCCCACCACTGTAGCCAACGTGTAGCCAGCCACTGCTATCCACGGATATTCCTCGCCGTATTCACGACGTATAATCTCGGCACCGCAGAACACATTGAACGTGTGCCCCGATGGAAAGGTATTGAAGGAGGTGCCGTCGGGCCGCTGCAGGGCGGTAAAATACTTGAAGGCCTCGCACCACCCCATTCCAAGCAGGTAGCTGCCACCCTCGAGCAGCAGCATCTTGCCCAGCGGATGGCGGCTCTTCACCCCGCAGAGGTTGAGGGTCACTGGTGTAAGTGCTGGAATATACTGGATATAGTCGTCGACATGAATACGCGGCATTCCGGCATCAACAATATTGTCGCGGAGCGATACCTGCAAACTGTTGACCTCGGGCTGGAAAGTGAACAACGAGCCGATGCCACCGAGGGTGAGACTCGTAGCCAGCGGCACAGGTTTGAGGCTACGCAAACGGAGACCTGTGGTGTCTATCTGAGCGTTTGCCGTGCCAACAATCAAGCAGAGGCAAAGCACCAGCTTCATCAAACCCACTATGTGCCCCTTAATTCTCAACTTTCAACTCTCCGTTTTTCAGTACTGGAACTACAGGACAGGTATCCTGCCTAAAGGCAAACTCAACATCGGCATGTGCCCCGAAACCATCGAGACGGTGCACATGGGTGCAACGCTGACAGTAGCCATAGGGGTCGTCCTTCGCCACCTGCCACAATGCAAGCGCCATATTGGCCGCATCACCGCATATCTCCCCTACCCCTTGTAGCCTCTCGACAATAGCACCTGCCACCAGGGTATCCTCGATGCAGAAGTCGTTCTGCCAGCCGGAGCAGAGCAGCACCGTGTCGCGGTTCTCTCGTTTCAGACAGTCACAGAGCGCTGTGAGATTGGCAAAAGCACCAACAAGCGTAAGGTCGGCATCGGCACCGCGAAGTATGCTTATGGTGCCGTTGGTGGTGCTGTAGGCCAGCTTCACGCCATGCATATCATGCTTCAAGTATTCGGTGGGCGAGTTGCCGTATTCGGCGCCGTCGACCTTCTTGCCGCCACGCTCGGCGGCTATAAGGTAGCCGTGGGAGCGGTAGCGGCCGATACCCTCAAGGGTGTCGAGCGGCACCACGGTGTCGCAACCGGCCTGGAAGGCGGCGCACACAGCCGAGGTGGCACGCAGCACATCGATAGCCACGGTAACGTGGTTGGTAGTGATGGTTCGGAAAGGATAGAGGGCTGGCGAGAGCGATACTTCAATCTTCATCACTGCTGGTTGTTAAGGATCTCCACACTGCCGTCGCGGTGGATGCGTAGGTTGAAGTATTCGGGGTGCGAGTTGACATACTGCTCGGCGTCACGCTGACGGGCCCGGCTGCCAGACGGGATGTCCTTAAGGACGAACTTGTTCAACGTCTCCACCAGTCGGCAACGCTGCGCCGTCTCGAGGTCGCAACCATAGCGCTTGGCGAAGTCGAGGTCGCTCTTCAAGGGCTTGGGATTGCCCTTGAAGTCGATATGGAGTATCTTGGTGGCGTTGACATGGACATGGAACACCTCGACGCCGGTATGTGTGGAACGCATCACATATTCAGCCTCAACACTCCATGTGTTGTCGGTGCTGCTCCATGAAAGGAGGTCGATAAACAGCACGACATCGATGCCGAGATCGGTATAGAGGTCATTAATATTGCCGTTGCGCAATTGTTTGCCAGTGCGGTTTTCAGTAGCTGCCAACTGTGCCGACGCCAGAGGTCCCATGGTGTAATAGCCGTGGCTAATCAATGGGTCGGAGGCTGTAAGGTAAAGCTGACGGGCAGCAATATTGAGCGAGGCGTTGTAGATGGAATCGGCCGTCTCGCGAACAGCACGGCGTGGCGACACATCATTGAGCGGGGCCACATACACCGTCGAAGGACGTTCCTGGTAGAGGTTGCTGTATTTGGCTATGCGCTTCTCTCCCTTGCAGCCGACAAGCAGTGCCAGCGGCAGGAGCATAAGCAATATGTAGTATCTGGTCTTCATGACTTCTTGTTTTGACGGGAGGTCTCCTGCTGTGCCTTGCGCTCGGCGGCCTTGCGTTTTTTCTCAGCCTCGCGCTGCTTGGCCTTCTCTTTGGCGGCACGTTTCTTTTCCTTGTCGGCCTGCTTCTTGGCCTTCTCCTTCTCTTTCTTGGCTTTCTTCTTGTCGAGCTTGGCCTGCTTGCGGGCATCTATCTTGGCCTGCTTCTCGGCAGCGATGGAGTCCTCGACGAACTTCAGTCGGGCGGCCTCCTTGGCCTGCTCCTCGGCCAGAATCTCACGCTTCTGGTTAGCGGTAAGGCGTATGGGGTATTCCACCGAGTCGACGGGTGTCTGCCTACTGATACTAACGCTGTCGGTGCTGTCGATGACGGCGGCAATGCGAGGCAGGGGCTTGAGGGCTGTGAGGGAATCGTAAGCCCACGACTGCAGCTTGAGGATATCGGCGGTATCTGACTGACCAGCCATTGTGTCGTCGACCATATCTGGCAGGAGGCGTTCCTTGATGCGGCGCACCATATAGCGGCTCTGGGGGAAGGCTTTCACTTCGGCATTGAGCATGCGGCAGGCCTCACCGTCGTGCCCCATAAGGGCAAGGGCCACGCCGTATTCGGCATACATACCGGGGTGCAGCGTATCCTGTTTGACTGCCGAATTGATGCTCTCGGCACAGGCTGCTGCAAGGTTATAGAGCGAACCGTAGGTGCTGCCGGTCTGGTATTCGAGCACTTCGGCACGCGGCATACCCACATACTGACCCGAGCAGGCGGCAACAAATAAAGCCACCGCGACAATGCCTATTCTGTATCTTCTGTTCTTCATCGTACTGTCGTTTCAAAAAAGGGCAAGGACCTATAAGCCGGGTTCTGTCGTGTTCTATCATTAATCTACTACCGCCGTCGCCGACGGTCTCTATCAACCCACCCCCCGGCATCGGACGAGCCTGTCCTACATATAACCGGTATACATGGTCTTTCAGCCCATGAGGCTTGCCATCGCGCCCGTCACCGGGTCGCGTCGTGGGCTCTTACCCCGCGTTTTCACCCTTACCCCGCAGGCTCTGAAACACCTATAGGGGCGGTTCGTTTTCTGTGGCGCTCTCTGTGGCCCAGTCCTTAAAGACTGAGCCCCTTCCCGTTAGGAAGCATGGTGGCTCGCGCTGCCCGGACTTTCCTCTCGGCCCAAAGGGCCCAGCGATAGAACAGTCCTTGCCATTTTGGGCTGCAAAATTACAACTTTTTTTTAAAATAGAAGAAAAAATGTTATCGGACCACAGTCACGGTGCCTGTCTGCTGACGGGGATTGCCGTCGGTGTCGCGGAATGTGGCGACATAGACATACGCACCCTGCGGCACCGGGCGACCGTTGTAGACGGCATCCCAGGCGAAGGCGGGGTCGGTGCTGGAGTAGATAAGGCGGCCTCCGCGGTTATAGATATGTATCACAAACTCGGAAATAGGCGACGAGGTGATGATGCGGAACGTACGGTTTTCGTCGCGTTCGCCGCCAGGAACGATGATATTGGGGACCCACAGCAGGTTGTCCTCGTGATAGGGTTCGGGCTGCGGCTCGCCCGATTTGGGAGCCGTGCCCTGGGTTGCCTGTTGCTCGCTGGGGTCGTTGTCGGCCACGACGGTCTCGACATCGCCTGGTTCTGCCTTTGCCACACTGCCTCGGTCCGAAGTCGGAGGGAGTGCGTCGACTGCGCGATAGAGCTGTTCGTCCATCGGCAGACCTTCCTGGGGGACAGCAATTTCCGCCAGGTCTATCTGGCCAGCCTGCGGCAAGAGGTCGTCCATGTCGACAGTTTTGGCGGCAGTGGCTTTCGCCTCTGTCGGCACCGCTGCCACGGCGTCGGCCACCGACTGGTCGCATGCCGACGGCTGTTGCGCCAGCGCGGCCACCTCGACGCTTGCCGCCGAAGGGGTCTCGGCATCCTTGTCTTCCACGGTGTTCCACGGCGCCAGCAACAATCCTGCCGCCGCCACGGCAACCACCACGGCGGCTGCGCCTCCCATGCGCCAGGCCCGGCGCACTCGTACACGACGCTGTATCTTCTCGAACATCCCCTCTTCGGGCTCTACACGATACTCTTTCCAGTCCATCTCTTATTACTGTTTTGTTTTTTCCAATCTGTTGCGCAATCGCTTTCTGGCATGCGACAGCAGCGACCGCACATTGCTTTCGGTGCAGCGCATTCGCTCGGCAACCTCGGCGAAGTCCATCTCCTCGACACAGCAAAGGTTGAAAGCCAGGCGCTGCGACGCCGTCAAGGCGTCGAGGGCTCTCGCTATGTCGGCCTCGCTGTAGGGCAACTCGACCTCAGTCTCGCTGTAGCCGTCCATGTCGTTCACCAGCGCCACCCGCGTCCGCGAGCGGCAGTACTGCACGCAGGTGTTCACCGTCAGGTTGTATATCCAGCCACCAAGCTTGTCGCTATCGCGCAGGGTGCCAATCTTCTCGTAGACCTTCACCAGGCTGTCCTGCATCAGGTCGTTGGCTTCGTCGCGACATGAGGCGTAGCGACAGCAGATGCCAAGCACCATCGGGGCAAACTCATCGTAGAGCGCCCTCTGCGCGGCAGGCTTGCGGTGCCTGCACCCTTCGGCCATCTGTGCATAGCTCATGCTCATTGTCTTATAGACGCGGAAAGTGGCGTTTTGTTGTCGTGTTAACTTTTTTTAACTATTCCACAACCCCGAACAGGCACCTTGCTCCCTCACTTCTCCCTCTGTTCTTCTATCGTTCGCCTATTGTTCTTCTATCGTTCTTCCATCGCTGATGGAAGAACGATAGAAGAACAATGGAAGAACAATGGAGGAAATTGGAACGCCTGCAGGGAATGGACCTACAGTTTGCGGACTTCAACGACAATGGCTATGGTGCCGTCGACGCTGAATCGCACCTCATAATCGCCAAATAACATGGAATATACACGGTCTGGGTCCTGCTGGTAGTGGGGACGTGGGTCCTGTGCTATGGTTTCGACGAGCGATTGCAGCATTTCTAGGGGCAATCCCTTTGCCACACCCTGGGGAACAACTACTTCGAGCCGCTTCGGGGCCTCTATGGCGAAGCCCGAGCGTGCGTCGGGATGGCTGTCGGCATAGGGGATGTAGGGCTTGATGTCGAGGATGGGTGTGCCATCGACGAGGTCGGCGCCAGAGACGACGAGGACGGAGCCAGGCTCGATGCGGAGGAGGCGGACTGAGGAGAGTCCTATGGGGTTGGGTCGGAAGGGACTGCGGGTGGCGAAGACCCCTACCCTGCGGTTCCCACCCAACCGCGGCGGACGGACCGTAGGTGACCATTCGTCACGCTCGGCGAGGTGGAACTGCCAGATGAGCCAGATGTATTCAAAGTCTTCGAGGCCACGGACGGCTTCGGCCACACGGTATTCGGGCTCGAAGACGACGCGGGCTTCGTAGTCGACGAGGCCCGCCTGACGCGGGACGCCGAATTTTTCCCGGAAAGGTGTCTCGATATGTGCGATTATTTTCACTTGCGGGCAGCCCACACGCGGTCGAAGTCTTCTTTGTTTTTCACCAGCAGGTTGGGGATGTCGAGGCCATAGGGGCAGCGGGTCTTGCAGAGGTCGCAGTGGACGCAGTCGTCGATGCGGTCCATCTCGCGGCGCCAGTCGGGGGTGACATAGACGCTGTGGGGTGCGCGCTGGAGGAAGAGCGACATGCGGTTGCAGTCCTGTATCTGTATACCCACGGTGCAGGGCTGGCAATAGCCGCAACCGCGGCAGAAGTTGCCGCTCAGTTCGCGGCGGTCTTTTTCTATCAGCACCCGCATCTCGTCGGTGAGGGTCGGCGGGTTGTCCTGATAGCTGAGCCATTCGTCAAGCTCGCTCTCCTTCTGGATGCCCCAGATGGGGGCTACTTCGTATTGTGCGAGCCAGGCGTAGGCGGCAGCGGAATGTGTGATGAGGCCGCCGGAGAGGCCTTTCATGCAGATGAATCCCATGTTGGCGGCAAGGCAACGTTGCACAATGTCGAGGTCGGCTTCGGTGGCCAGATAGCTGAAGGGGTACTGGAGTGTCTCGTAGAGGCCGCTCTCGATGGCCTCGAGGGCGACACGCTGGCGGTGGTTGGTGATGCCTATATGGCGGATTTTACCCTGCCGCTGTGCTTCGAGCATGGCTTCGTAGAGGCCTGTGCCGTCACCGGGCTTCGGACAGAAAGCGAGATTGTGGAACTGGTAGAGGTCGACATAGTCGGTCTGCAGCAGGCGGAGGCTGGTCTCGAGGTCTTTCCATAAAGCTTCCACGGTGGTGGCTCCTGTCTTGGTGCTGATGATGACCTCGTGGCGACGACCTTTGAGGGCCACACCGAGTTTCTCCTCGCTGTCGGTATAGAAGCGGGCGGTGTCGAAGTAGTACATGCCGCCGTCGAGGGCTCGGAGTATAAGTTTCACAGCCGCATCCATCGGGATACGTTGTATTGGCAAAGCGCCGAATCCGTTGCGCGGCACAACGAGGCCGCTGCGTCCAAGTGTTACTTTCTGCATAGTTCCTCTTTTAAAGCGTTAACAAACGAATGTATGTCGTCCTCGGTGGTGTCGAAAGAGCACATCCAGCGGACAACATCCTGCGACTCGTCCCAATCATAGAAGAAGTACCTCTCTTGCAGTCGGTGCCAGACATCGGTGGGCAGCTGGGCGAAGAGGCTGTTCACCTGCACGGGATACATTATCTTGACACCGTCGACCTTCTCAACCTCCGAACGGAGCATCTGTGCCATACGGTTGCTGTGCTCGGCGTTGCGGCGCCACATACCACTCTCCAAATAGCACTCCATCTGTGCCGCCATGAATCGCATCTTGCTGGCGAGCTGCGTCATCTGCTTGCGGCGGTATTTTATGTCGACGTCGAGATCAGGATTGAGCAGCACGCAGCTCTCGCCCATAATAAGACCGTTCTTGGTGCCGCCGAAGGAGAGTGCGTCGACACCTAGGTCGGTGGTCATCTCTTTGAAGGAACAACCGAGGGCGACGGCTGCATTGGCCAGACGGGCACCGTCGACGTGCAGATACATGTCGTATGAGTGCGCGAGATCGGCCAAGGCTTTGATTTCCTCCAGCGTATAAAGCGTGCCCAGTTCAGTGGGCTGACTGATGCTTATGGCCTTGGGCTGCGAGTGGTGCTCGAAGCCGAAACCGTGCAGGCGTGTGCGAACCAACTCGGGGGTAAGCTTGCCGTCGGGGGTGTCGACCGTGAGCAGTCGGCAACCCACGACACGCTGTGGGGCACCGCACTCGTCGACGTTGATATGCGCCGTTTCGGCACACACCACCGCCTCGTGCGAGCGGCACATGGCATCGATGCACAGCACGTTGGCACCCGTACCGTTGAACACCAGATAGATATTCGCCTGTGGACCGAAAGTATCCTTAATCAACACTTCAAGCCGCGCCGTCACTTCGTCGTCGCCATAGGCCAGCGCATGGCGGTCGTTGGCCCGTGCCAGCGCCTCGAGCACCTCGGGGCTGAAGCCCGAATGATTGTCGCTACCGAATCCTCGTTTCATATTTGTCAGTTGTTATTTGTCAGTTGTCAGGGCGTCGGCGACAAGGAAGATGCTGCCTGTGACGAGCACGAGGTCGTCCTTGTCGGCGGCGGCACGTGCGGCGGCAATGGCGTCCTTGACGTTGGTGTATGCTTCGCCTTCGATGCCCATTTCCTTGGCAGCCGCCTGAAGGTCGGCGACGGGAAGGCCGCGGGGGACTGAGGGCTGACTGAAGTAAGTTGAAAATTGGAAGTTGAATGTTGAAAATTGGGAGATTAACAGTTGCAGGATGTGGCGGAAGTCTTTGTCGTTGACGCAGCCGTAGATGAGGTGCAGGTGCTTGAAGTGCATAGTCTGCAGCTTGCCGAGCATAGAGCGGACGCCGGGTTCGTTGTGGGCCGTCTCGCAGATGGTGAGCGGGGCTTCCCCTATCTTCTGCCAGCGACCGTGGAGGTGGGTGTTGGTCACGACGCGGGCGAGACCGCGTTGCAATGAGGAACGTGGAATGAGGAATGCGGAATTACTATTCAGCACTTCGACAGCCTCGAGGACGGTGGCTATGTTCTTCTTCTGGTATTCGCCTGTAAGTTCGTCGGTGTAGCGGCTGATATCATCGACGACATAGTGCTGGTCGGCATAGGTGATGGGGGTGTAATGCTCGGCGGCCACACGGTCGAAGACGGGCTTTGTCTCGGGCTGGGTCTCCCCTATCACCACGGGCACACCGTCTTTGATGATGCCAGCCTTCTCGGCGGCAATCTTCTCAAGGGTGTCGCCTAGGAACTGTGTGTGGTCCAAGCCTATGTTGGTGATGACGGAGAGCAGCGGCGTGATGACGTTGGTGCTGTCCAAACGACCGCCCATGCCTACCTCGACGACGGCGATGTCGACCTTTTCCTTGGCGAAGTAGTCGAAGGCCATACCGACGGTCATTTCGAAAAACGACAGCGAGTTGTCGGTTATCATCTGCCGGTTGTCGGCAACGAAGTCGACCACCGCCTGCTGGGGTATCATCTCGCCGTTTATGCGTATCCTCTCGCGGAAGTCGACGAGGTGCGGCGACGTGTAGAGACCCACCTTGTAGCCAGCCTCCTGCAGTATGGAGGCGAGGAAGTGGCTCACCGAACCTTTGCCGTTGGTGCCGGCAACATGTATGCTCTTGAACTTGTTCTCAGGGTTGCCGAGGGCATCCATCATATCGATGGTGGGCTGTATGTCGGCCTTATACGCCGCAGCGCCGACGCGGTGATACATCGGCAGCTGCGCAAACATAAAGTCCAGTGTCTCCTGATAGGTCATTGATGCGGGATGGTGTATGTAAGGCCAATTATGAAGAGGCCGCGCTGCGAGGGGTAGTTGACCCAGAGGTTGTAGCGCTGGAAAGCCAGGTTGTCCATCTTCAAGAAGAACGACAGGGCGCGGTTGTGGCGGTATTCCACCTCGGCGGCTATGCCATAGCGCATGGGCAGCGTCTCGCCGAGGTCGCCGAGCATATTGCCCAGCATCTGTCCTTCGAGGTAGAAGAGCCACTTGTCGTGGTAGTTGACCTTGGCGGCCACCAGGGCGTCCCAGTCGGGACGGTAGAGAGGCTTCCTGTAACCGATGGTCGGCATTGCGAGGGGATCCTTCTCGTCGAGATAGGTGTAGCGGTAGTAATGGCCGCCAGCCATAAGTGTGAGCATCTCGTCGTTGACGAAGGTCACGGTGCCGCCGATATTGAAGCGGTTGTCGTCGACGTACATCGGACGATAGACATTGTTGAGAGTGTAGTCGTAGTCGAGTGTGAAGGTTAGGTCGTCCTGCAGCATCTGGAAGCCTGCCTCGGCATTGACCTCAATCTTGCGGCTGGGGTTCCAGCGGGCATGGAAGGTGAAGTCGTAGTGGCGAGTGGCGCGCTGCTTGGCGTCGGGTGCAATATAGGGGTTCACCAAGCGTATAGTGTTCCAGTTGTTGGCATCGAAACCGCCGGTGGCACCGAGGCTGAGCACCAGTGCGTCTTTCATCAGGCTCTTGCTGACGACCACATCGGGGAAGAGACGGAAGGTAGTGGCGGTGTCGGACGTGAAGGAATCCCATCCGGCGGTGAGGCCGGTGTGGAACATCAGTCCGCTGAACATAAAGTCGGCATAGGGGTTCACCTTGACGATGTTACGGTAGCCTTTCACGGTGTCGGGCATCGGGGTGGCGGTCATATAACCCAGCGGCATCAAGGTGTCCTGACGGTTGCTGTGTATATAGCCGTCCATCTCGGCACGCAGGTAGGCAACACCTTTGTACTTGTCATTGATATTGAAGCCGTAGTGTATGTCGCCACTGACGTTGAGGTTGAATTCGTTCTGACCCCAGTAGGCCCAGAGGTCGCTCACCCGCACGTTGGCGGCATAGCCGAGCTTGTTGGGATCGAGCTGCATATTCTTCAGTCCGATGTTCCACGTGGCGATATTATACGAAGCGCGGTAGTCGGAGAGCGAGATGCTGTCGCGCACCGTGCCGAGCACCGCCTGCAGGGTGCTGTCGGTGAAGCCGTAGTAGAGGTTATGGTCATGCTCGTAGCTGATGTCTGTCGAGAGCTGCAGCTTGTCGGCGATGATATACTTACCGAAGAGGGTGACAGCCGTCTGGCCGAAGAAGTTCTTGTCGTAGTCGGGAATGGTACCCCACGAGAAGTTGTGGTTCAGGCGGATGCCGTAGGTCTTCTCGCGGTCGCGTGTCGAGCACCAGTAGAGGTCGGCCAAGGTCGATGGATAGTAGCCCACGCCGAGACGCAGGTAGTTGTTGTACAGCTTGGTGGCAGGCTCACCGATTATGCGGGCCGCCTTTATGCGGGTGGGCTCGTAGAGCGACCTCAGGCGTGTCGGGGTGATGCTATAGCGGAAGTCACGCTCCATGCGTCCTAGCGTATCGGCAATCACCGCCGGGAAGCTAATCTTCTCGCTCTGCTCGATGACGGGACGGTAAGAACCCCTTACCACCACGCTCTCGTTGTAGCCGCCGTTCTCCTGGGCATTGGCCATGCCTAACGACAGTAGCAGGATGGCCGTTGTTATTATTGTCTTCTTCATGATTCTTAACACTTAATACTTACAGCTTAAAACTTAAAGCTCTATCGTCATCTCCTCTTCCTCGCCGGCTGGCTGCTCGGGCTGCTCGGCGGCCACTATGGCTGCCAGCTTCTGGCGTGCCACAGCCACGAGGTCCTCGCCGTCATAGTTGTCAATGATGCTCTGCAGCGTCTGCTTGGCCTGCAGGTTGTTGCCACGGGCATAGTAGATGTCGGCCCAGAGGATGAACGAGTAAGCCAGCCAGTAGTCGCTCGACGCGTCAGACACTATCTGTTCTATCAGCCGCTCGGCCTTGTCGTATTTGCCGCCGAGCATCAGTATCTCGGCCTGACGGCAGCGGGCCTCGCCGTTATACTCGCCGTTGACCGACGACGCAAGATTGCCATAGCAGCTGTAGGCTGTGTCGAGCTGCCGGTTGTCGAAACTGCTGCGTGCCATAGCCAGCCACGCCTCCTCCTTCAGCTCGGGAGTGGCTTTCTCCTCGGCCAGCAGTCGATGACCCGACTCCATAATATCATTGTGGCGCTTCAGGGCTGCGGCACACCGCAGACTGCCCACCTTGCCCTGCAACAGGCTGGCGTCGCTCTCGGCATTCTCACTCAACCTCTGGTATAATGTGGCGGCCTGACTGTAGTCGCCGAGATTATATGCGATATTGGCGGCATTGTACAGCGACCGCTCGCTATACTGGTTGGTACCCGCCGCGGTGACGGCAACATAGTGGGGCAACGCCTTGTCGTTCTGCCCCAGCCTGGAATAGCTGTCGGCCAGCAGATAGTGAGCCTTCACGGCAAACAGGCCATTGGGAAACTTCTTCAGGTAATTCTCCAAGCCGGCGGCGGCGGTCTCGTAGGCACCCTCCTGATAGCGACCCTCCACAGCCAGGAAGGTAGTCGAATCCTGCTCCACAGTCGAGATGGTCACCTTCGTCGTCTTCTTCACATACGAGAAGTACTCGTCGACGCGGTTCTGCGCGATGTATATATTCTTCACCGTGCTCAATGCGTCGCGAGCCTCGTCGGTGCCAGGGTACTGCGTCAGCAGACGGTCGAAGGTCTTCAACGCCTGTTCGTCGCGCTCGGTATTATAGTAGATAAGGCCCTGATTCAGCAACGCCGTCTTCACATACACGCTCTGCGGGTACTGCTTGACGAAGTTGTTGTAGTAGGTCATGGCCATCTCGTTGTTGTCGCACATCATATACGTGTTGGCGATCTCGAGCATAGCCTTCGACTTCAGGGGCGAATTCGGATACTTCTCAAAGATATAGTTCAGGTACGTCAGCTTCTCGCTGTTCTTGCCCTGGGCACCAAAGGCAAGGGCCTTCTGGTATGTGGCATAGTCGGCGTCACGACCTCCCACTGCAATCACCTTGTCATACTGCTCTATGCTCTCCGTGAAGCGGCTCTGCACATACAGACAGTCGCCAAGACGGTCCCACACGTCGGCCAGCATCCTCTTCTTCTGCTTGTCGGTGGTGCCTTGCAGCCTATTGGACAACTCGCCGAAAGCATCCTGCGCTTCGTCGTAGCGCTCCTTTTTCATCAGCAGGTAGCCGTAGGTGTAGCGGGCATAGTCGGCATATTGCGACGTGTTCTTGTACGACGAAAGCAGGAACTTGTTCAGGGTCTTCTCGGCGGCATCCATCTTGCCGGCCTTGTACTGAGCCTCGCCGAGCAGATAGTTGGCGTCGGCGGTAATCCTAGGCACGGCGTTAATCTTGACCGCTTTCTCATACAGCGCCACACCGTCTTTCTCGTTGCCACTGTTGCACAGCTCTATGCCACGGTTCAGCACGGCCCTCTGGTAGGCCTGCTCCAGGGCTGCGTTGCGCTGCGGTATCTGCTCCAGCAGACGGATGGCCTCCTTGTAGTTGTTCGTCGAGCAATAGAGTTCGGTCAATATCTCCTGTGCCTCGGTCTTATGACTGCTCTTGGGATACTTCTTCAGGTAGCTCTCGAAAGCCTTGATGCTCTCGCCCATGGCATTCTGGTTCAGCTCGCAGCTCAGCTTGGCATAGTTAAACAGGGCGTCTTCCTTAATCTGCGGGTTGAAACCCATCTTCGAAGCGCCGAGGAACATGCCCCTCGCATCCATCTTGCGGCCCAGCTTCAGGTAGATGTCGCCGAGGGTGTAGAGGGCGTTCTGCGCCACACTGTCGCCGCATCCCGTCTTGCGACTCAGGTACACAGCCGCCGAGTCGTACTTGCCGAGCATATAATAGCTGTAGCCCGTCTGGTAGTCGTTGTCCTGCGGCGTGCACCCCGGCTTGGCGGCCAGTTGCTCGCCACCCACGGCACGGTAGTGCTCCAGCGCCTTGGCGTATTCGCCACGGTTGAAGTACACCTCGCCAACCATCTGGTGTATCTCGCCGCGCTTGAAGGCGTCCTTGTCCTTCAACAGGCCCGGAGCCATCTGCAGCAGCTCGTCGTGGCGACCAAGATAATAATAGATACGCGCGATATAGCTCGGAGCTATCTTGGCAAACTTGCGGTCCTTCTCCAGTTCCTTGAAGTTCTTCAACGCCAACTCATACTTGCCCTCGGTGTATTGGATGTGGGCGTAGTAGTAGAGGCTCGAGGCGGCATACTTCGACTTGCCGCCCACCTGCTGCGAGAAGAGATTGGCGGCCTTCTTCATGTCGCCCATCTGGAACCAGCAGTAGCCCATCTTGAAGTTGTACTCGCTGCGGTGGTCGTACTCCACCTCGGCGGCATCCACCTGGCGGTAGTAGGACAGCGCCCGCTCGTAGTCGCCGCGGGTGTAGTAGAAGTTGCCCAGGTAGAAACGCGCCATATTGCATCGCGAGCTCTGCGGATAGAGCCGCAGGAACTCCTCCAGGCGGTAGTAGGCGTCGTTGTTGTCGAGCTTCTCCGAGCACACGCCGGCATAGTAGCAGGCGTCGGCCGTGGTCAGGTCGGCACGGCTCTCGCTGCCCGCCACAATCTGGTCGTAGATCTGCTGCGCGGCGGCATACTTCTGTTTCTGGTACAGGTCGGTGGCCTGGCGGTACAGCTCGCGCTGCCGCTCGCCGACGGTCTCCTTCTGAGCCGTCGCCACAGAGCCCATCAGGCTCATCAAGCCAACCAACCCCATTAAAAACAACTTCTTCATATATTGTCTTTCCTTTTTCAATTTTCAAATTTCAATCTTCAACTCACCTCATATAGAACGGCAGCCTGCTCTCCTCCTCGCGGGTCATGGGCTTCTTCTCCCACGGCCCGTGCAGCAGTATGCCGCTGGCAGGCGCCGGCGTGATGTCGTACTGCAGCTTGCCCTCGGGGTTGATGAGCACGAAGGTGGGATAGCTCACCACGCCGTAGTGCTCCAGCAGGCGGTAGTTGCCGTCGAAGTGCAGCCACGTCCAGCGGTACTTGTGGCCGCGCTTGCTGGTACGCAGCAGGTGGTACATCTTCTGGAACTCGCGGTCGCAGGCCACGCTCACAAACACCACGTCCTTGTTCTTGGCATACACGCTGTCCTTGAAGAAGGCCAGCGTCTCAAGCTCGGCGAGCGAGTTGGGGTCGCCGCAACGCACAAAGCTCAGGTACACCCATTTGCCACGGAAGCTGTTAAGGTCCACCATGTTGCGATCCACATCGGGCAACGTGAAGCTCACCGCCTCGTTGCCTTTCTCGTGGCGTCCGAGGCTGGCGCTCAGGCGGTGCGCCAAAGCGCGGTGCTCGTCGAAGCGGCTCTCGCGGCCTATCTTGTCTATCATTCGTTTCACCTTCTGGCCGTCGTACACCGGGTTATACCAACTCTCCCTCAACGCCTCGAGCGCCGCCAGCTCCCTGACGCGCTCGTTCCTCAGCAGCGGGTCGACGCCCAGCGAGTCGAGGTAGCGGTGAAGGTCCTCTTTCTCAACCCATTCCACCAGCCGTCCCTGCGGCACACGCGCCATTCCGCGCGAGATGCTGCCCTGGAACAGGGCCAGGAACAGACGCATATAGTTCTCGTCGTGGTATCGCACGGGCTGGTCTGTGATATATTTGGCTATGAGCTTCTTGCGGCTCACAAAGTGCATAGCCAGCTGCATCTCGGCCAGCGTGTAGCGCTTGTAGTAGTCGAAGAAGGTGCCCTCTTCGCTCGGCATGCGCTTCTCGACCAGCGCCGCCAGCGTGTCGAACCACCGCCGCTGCGGCTGGAACTTGGGGTCGAAGAAGACGCGGTTCTCCGAGATAAAGCTGTCGACCAGCGCCTCGTAGGCCCCTATCTTCAGGTTCAGCTCGTCCTTC
>JAEEGL016136276.1_pt1 | contig 15221 bp, 9 predicted proteins | sample 9134231 | NCBI WGS metagenome assembly JAEEGL01 (sample SAMN16246548, study PRJNA631951) | gut metagenome | biome: gut microbiome; feature: rumen; material: fiber-attached | host: Bos | place: Iran: Karaj | collected 2018-10 | reverse complement strand
AGTTGGTTCCATAGAACCAGTTGATACTCCTAATAGATATAATGGGAAATAGCCAGATATTAATGCTGCTAGAATTAAGACAACTGTAATTAATGGTGCATCTTGCCATTCTAAGGCATCTTTCTTGAAGATGTGTTCCACGCCATTTTCGTATTCTTCTATTAATCTTGATGAACTTATATATACTAGGAATGGTAAACAAATACCTAACATAGCATTTATATAATCACTAAAATCTGGGAAGATTGGTAATAGATAGAAATATAAATCTAATACTAATCTGTAGATAAGTCCTGGTTTATAACCAACTTTTTCTGTTAAATAAGTCATTGTAAAATGTTTAAATATTGCTGGCATTATAACAGATGTTGCTATTTTGAAACCAGTTGCTGCATGAATTAATAATGATAATCTTATTCTGATCATGCAATCTGTTATTGTTAATATAATAGTTGTTAATAATTTAAGTATTTTACTTTTAGTATTAGTTACTACTATATAACGAAATAATTCTCCTGCTATTATCAATACTATAGGAGCTACAGTATTAGATAATATTCCTTGTAAACTTAAGGAATAGGAATTTCTAAGGAATCCAGTAAATAAACCTAATAAATATATAAATAAAAAGTATATTACTACTTGGACTATTATTATAATCAGTACATTCTTTTTTAATTCATTAGGTTTATCTTTTTGAAACCCAAAAAATTGGTAGCTAATAAAAGCTATCAATAGAAGAACAGAGGCATTTATTGCTTCACTATAAGCAAGGAAATGTCTAAGTATTAAAGTATAATATATAACAATATAAGCAGCTAGAATACTTAGTAAACAGCTGATTTTAATGTTCCTCTCTTTAGCCTTCTTCATAACCTTTTTACTCCCTTGTTCTTACTTATATATGTGTTATCATTAATAGCACATATATAAGTAAAACATATACCTACCCCATTTAAGTGGTAGGTATATGTTATTTTGATATTAAGATGTATGTTGTATTAAGTCAACTTGGAAAGTTAATGTTAATGTTACGTTGCTGCTTGCGTATTGTGCAAGTGTTTCGTTATCAACATCTAAGAATTCAGTTACAACTTCATATGTTCTTATACCACCAGAATTACCAATTACATCTCCAGCTTCAGCATTCTTTGGATTAGATGGATCTGTGATATCTGTTACAGTATAGTCAATATAATTAGCTGCATCTGCTGTTAAACCAGAAATTTGAACACTAGATATTTCTGCATCAACTGAACCACTATTATATAAATCAACAGTAAAGATATAAACATCTTGTGGTTTTGTTAATGTTACTTCATATTCTACTTGTTGAGTATAAGTATCACTATTAGTTCCAGTAACGATATGTGGTTGTGTTGTTGCAGTTACATTATTAGATACATCTTCTTGAATATTTCTAAAGCTAATAGACCAGGTATTTCCTGTTATATTAGTAGTTCCTTTAATTTTAAATGTATCTCCTAATGCAGCGTATCCTACTGATATTCCTAATACTAATAATAATACTATTGCAACGATAATTTTATTTTTTCCTTTTTTCATTTTTACTTCCCTTTCTAATGTGGTTATCTTACTTTATGTAATCATTATAACATATTAATTATTATTTTTGTATTTTTTTTTACATTATATTTTTTAATTAATAGATTTATGTATTCTATTTTGTTATAATTATATAGGATGGAGTTGATAGTGTGGATAAAACTATTTTTAGAGAATACGATATTAGGGGTGAATACCCTACTCAAATAGATGAAGAAACCGCTTATACTATTGGTAGAAGTTATGGTTCTTATATTCAAGAAAAGATTAAAAGAAATATATGTGGAGTTGGAAGAGATAATAGATTATCTAGTCCTGCATTAAGTAAAGAATTAATAAGAGGAATTTTAGATTCTGGTTGTAATGTTATTGATTTTGGTTTAACTACTACTCCTATGTATTATTTTGCTTGTAAGAAAACTAATGTAATAATAGGTGTTATGGTTACAGCAAGTCATAATCCTAAAGATGATAATGGTTTTAAATTTAGTTTTGATAATTTAGGTAATGCTCGTGGAGAACAAATCTATGATTTTAGAGATTATACATTAGCTGGTAATTTCTTAAGTGGTAAAGGTGAATTATCAGAATTTGATCCTAGAGAATATTATAAGAGTTTTATTAAAGATGCTATTGATATGGGAGATAGAAAATTAAAAGTTGTTTTAGATTGTGGTAATGGTACTACTTCTCTATTTGCAGAAGAAATATATAAACAATTTCCTAATTTAAAAATAACTATGATTTGTGATGAAAGTGATGCTACATTCCCTAATCATCATCCAGATCCTGCTGTTGAAGAAAATAATCAAATGTTAAAAGAGAAAGTATTAGAAATTAAAGCAGATATTGGTATTGGTTTTGATGGTGATGGTGATAGAGTTGGTTTTGTTACTGAAGCTGGTGAAATGATGCCAATTGATAAAGCTATGGTTGCTTATATTAGAAGTATTAATGATACTGTAGCTAATAAGAGTTATTTATTTGATGTTAAATGTTCTAAAGCATTAGAAGATGAAATAATTAAATTAGGTGGTACTCCTATTTGGTATAGAACTGGTAATTCTTGGACTAGATATGCTGTTAATAAAGAAGGTTATCCTTTTGGTGGAGAATATTCTGGTCATCTATATTTTAATGATAAATGGCCTGGTATAGATTCTGGTTTATATAATGGTTTAAGAATGTTAGAAATACTATCTAAGAGTGATTGTAAATTTAGTGAATTAATTGATGGAATAAATACTTACTATAGTATTCCTGAAACTAAGATAAAAGTTACAGATAAAGATAAATTTAATATAGTTAATGATATTTTAAATTATGTTAAGAATCATGATTATAAATATCTTGATTTGGATGGAGTTAGAGTTCAATTTGAAGATGGTTGGGCTTTAGTTAGAGCTAGTAATACTGGTCCTAATTTAACTATTAGATATGAAGCTAAATCTAAACATAGATTAGAAGAGATTCAAAAAGAATTTGATGAAGCAATAGATAGAACTTTATTAAAATACGGATTAAGAAGATAAACGATATATTTTTATATCGTTTTTTATTGTATAATATTTATGAGGTGTTAAGATGAAATTACTTATTATACCAAGTTGGTATCCTAATGAAGCTGATCCTTTATGGGGTAATTATTTTATTAAACAAGCAGAGGCTTTAAATGAATATGTAGATGTTTCATTTTTAAATATTAATAGAGTCGGTTTAAGAGAATTTAATAAGTTATATAAATATAAAAAACAAGATGGTTTTGATGAAAAGAAATATAAATTTAAATTTTATGAGAAATCTATTCTAAATGTTAAAAGTATTAGTATAGACGCTTCTTATAAACATTATCAAAAGATGGCTTATAAAGCTTATAAAGATATGATTAAGTATACTGGTAAACCAGATTGTATTTTGGTAGAGTCTTCTCTTCCTGCTGGTTTAGCTGCTTTATATATATCTGAAAAAGAAAATATTCCATATATATTACATGAACATTCTTTTGATGTATTAAGTAATCCTTCTTATAGTAATTATAGTATGAAAGTAGTTAAGAATGCTAAAAGCGCTATGGCTGTTAATGAAAAGATATTTAATAAAATAAGTGAATGGAATGATAATAGTTTAATAATGCCAAATTATATTGATACTAAAAAATTTGATGTTAAAGATAAAGAAAAAGATAAATTTACTCTACTTAGTATTTGTAATTTTTATAAAGTTAAAGCATTAGAAATATTATTAGAAGCGTTAGCTAGAGTTATATATGAAGATAATATTAAAGATATTCAATTAAATATAGTTGGTCAAGGTGAATATAAAGCTTATTATGAAGATATCAGTAAGAATTTAAAATTAGATGATTATGTTCATTTTATAGGTTATGTACCTAATGAAGATATTCCTGATTATTTAGCTAGTTCTAATGTATTATGTGTTTCTTCTAGAATAGAAACTTTTGGTATACCTATTGTAGAAGCATTTGCTAATGGTAAACCTGTTATTACTACTGAATGTGGTGGACCTAATATATTAGTTGATAATGATCGCGGTATTAAAGTTCCTATAGATGATGTTGATGCATATAAAGATGCTATTATTAAGATAAAGAAAAATTATAATAAATATGATTCTAAATCTATTAAAAAATATGCTCATAATTATGATAAAGAAGTTGTTTGTAAAAGAATTATTGAGGAATGTAAAAAAGCTATTGAAAAATAGCTTTTTTTATTTTAATTATTAGTTCTTAATTCTAAGTAACCGCCCTCACCTGTATGAGCATGAGATAAATATTGTCTAGTTGAATCTGTTGGATCATAATTTGGCAAGCTAGATGATGCTGGAAAAACATAAGTTTCTTCACCTGTATTAGCACTAGTATCCCAACCATCACCGACATAAATATGTTTTAAAGCTGTAGAATTGTTGAACATTCTTTTAAAAGTAGTAACATTTGATGTATCGAAGGAACTGATATCTAATTCTTCAAGACTTGTAAGACCATTAAACATATACCCCATATCTTTAACTTTTGATGTATTCCATTTACTTAAATTTAGTTTTGTTACATTGCTACAGTCTTCAAATAATGAATTCATGTTTTCAACATTTGATGTATCCCAATTTTCTATTTCGGAGAAATCACTTATTAATATATCTCTTTCAAAAACATCACTCATGTATTTTAGCTTTGATGTATTCCAATTACTTAAACCTGTAATATCATCTAGTGATTTATTATTGAAGAAAGCCCAATCTAGCATCATTAAATTTGATGTATCCCAATCTTTAATATATTCTACATTGTTAAAATTATAATTGTTTTGTAGTATAGCTTGAAATGATTTTACACTTGAAGTATCCAAATATTTTAAAAATTCATAATCTTCGATTTCATCATCATTACTTAAGAAGTGTCCCATATTTATAACTTTTGATGTGTTAAATTTATCAGATAAATATACCCTTTTCAATATTCCTTCCATAGTTGGTTTACCTTCATCAGTACACATTGCAAACATTCCATAAATATTTCTTAATGTATCCGTTGTTTCCCAATTTCTTAAATCTGCTTCTTCCAAACTAAAACATGCCATAAATAATCCAGAAAGATCTGTAGCTTTTTTAACATTCCAATTTTCTATTCCTTCAATATTCGTTAAATATGTATTATGTGTAAATGCCCATGCAAAATCTTTAATTTCTTTTGTATTCCAATTTATAATATCATCTAAATTACTAAGTTTAGCATGATAAAATATACTATTTATAGATTGAGTGGCAGATAAATCAAATGTTGATACTCCGGAAATATCTTCTAGATTATGTAAATAACCAAACATAGCCATTGCTTTTACATTCAATGATGGTGTTTCGTCTTCACTCCACCAATAAATAGTACCATTATCAAACCACATATAAATTGGATATCCGGATTCTGGTGTTGATACTATATTTGCTTCTTGTTTATTTGTATCATCCGGTTCTGTTTCTGAATGCTTAATTGCTGTAATATTTGTATCAACTGCTGTAAATTTTTCCTCTTCTGGTAGTGAAGATAAATCTGTGCCAGCCAATTGCTTCATTTTTAGATTTACTTCTTCTCCTCGTAGGAAAATTGCTTCTTTAGCATCTATTTCTAATTCAGTATTAATATCTAATGTACAAGTACATACTGCTTTTACTATTTGTGTTGTTGTTAAGAACAATATTAATAACATAGTAGTATTTCTTAGTTTTTTATATTTTTTTAATAATACTATTGTAACAATAAGAGATATTACTAATACACCAAGATAAATTAATACTTTATCATTAGTATTAGGATTAGTAATTGCATTAACCACTTCTTCTACTATAGTTTTTACTTCCTCTTCTTTTTGTAAATTAAAAGTTACTTTTGGTTGAGTTGTTACTACTCCATTAGTAAGACTTTCTGTAGCAGGTTTAGTTGCGTAATGTACTTTTAAATAGATAGTTTTAGATTCACCTGCTTTAACTATATCTGAATCATCTTCATAAGTAATATCATAATTAAGATAATCAGTAGATAAAGATGATTTATCAAAAGTATAATCTTGATTAGAAGTATTCTTTATTACTACTTTGTATACTGCATTATCATCTATTACATTAGCTTTAAGACCTAGATTAATACTATTGTTATCAGTATTAGGTTCACTAGTTTGTTCTATGTTACCTTGAGTAGAATCTAATGTAATAGATTCTATTTGAATATCATCTTGCGAACATGAATCTTCTGCATATACATAGAATGGTAATAAAAGAATTATAAACATTAATATCTTTTTCATATACATACTCCTACTCTATGTTAATTATATTATAAAAAAACAACTATTACTAGTTGTTTTATTTTACATACATAACATCTACGTCACAATAGCCATTAATACCAGGTACTCTACCATTAGATGCTATTTGCCAATAATCGTATTGTGAATAGTCTGCTTGATCTGTATAATGCGCTACCCAAATAGGATAATCTATTGGTTGCCAGAAATTTTTTAATGCATTAATACTACCATATAAAATACCTTTATAACCTGCTTCTGTCATTTTATCTAAGAAGATTTCTCCTACATGTGTTATTTCATACATACTTTTATGATATTGATTAAATCCTTTACCCCAGTTTTCCCAGTCATATGCTATAGGTAGATCTATTTTATAATCTTTTATTTGTTCTAATACCCATTCTGCATCTCTTATAGCTGTTTCTTCATTACCTGCATAACTAAAGAAATATATACCTACTGGGATACCTATTTCATTAAAGCCTTTTATATTTCTTTCGAATTTACTATCTAAGAAATTATCTGGCATAGATACCGTATCATTATCTTTATTAGAACCTACTCTTAAGAAAACAAATTCTATTCCTGCATCTTTAATAGCTTGGAAATCTACATCTCCTTGCCATGCGGAGATATCTATTCCTAATTTAACTTCTTTATCTGGGAATAAACTTCTTATATAATCTAATTCTGTATATTTAGGAGGTGTATAACTAGTTCCTCCTCCACCTCCTTTAGGAGGTTCTCTTACTATTAAAGTAAAATCTTTAGTAGTATTATTACCACTACTATCTGTAGCACTAAATTTTATTTTATAGTTACCTACTTTATTTAAATCATAATCACCAATTAATTCACATTTAGGTGTAGGATCATAATCATCTCCACACATAATAGCTTCCATCATTTGGTCATATGGATAATTAACATTTACTGTATATGATCCTGATAGCCATATTATAGGTGGTTTTATATCTACTATATTTACTTCAAACTTATATGGTATTGTTATATCTTCTTCATTTATATAAGTTATTTCTACTTCTTTTTTACCTACTTTTAATGTATCTATATCTGTATCTTTTATTATTTTTCCATTAATATAAGTAATTAATTCTGATGCTTTTTTCTTAGTATTAAATGGTATATTTAAATCTTCTACAAATTCTACTTTAATAATAGCATTCTTTATTCTTTCTTCTTCTATTTTTTGTTCTCTATATTTTAGATATTTAGGTACAAATATAGATAGAGTTATTCCTATTACTATTAAACATATTATTAATATAATTATTAAATACTTCTTTTTCATTTTAATCCCTTATTCTTTGCATAATATATATCTATATAATAGTTTTTATAATCATTCTTATCTACATAGATAGGTAATTTTTTAATATTATATTCATTTATATATTCATTAACATTAAAGTATAAATTATCTGATTCAAATCTAAATACACTTTTATCACTTGGATTAGTATATATACATCTTATGTGATAAGGATATTTACCTTTTTTAGGTTTTCCTTTAGAATTAACTATTATTTCTTCTATAGTAGCTTCTATATATATTCCAGTACTTTTTAATAATGTAATTCTTTTTTGTTTTTTTAAATCTAATAGGAATAATACTATTGTATATATAAATATTATTAGAGATATTATTAATATAATTATAGGTATTGTAGTTGTTTTATTATCTGCTAATAATTCAGGATTATTTTTATTATAATAAATGGTTATTTCATCATTTAATGAAGTATTTTTAGGAGTAGCTATTTGTTTAGTATATGTTTTTTCATTTACTGTATATTCTATTGTAGCTATATTATTAGCATCTATTTCTTTAATAATAGCTTTTGTATTTCCTATATTATTAATTGTTGTTGCTGTTTTATGATAATATACTATTGAGATAAGAAAAATAATAAAACCTATTATTAATAATATTTGATATTTATTAATCTTTTTCATTAGTATCACCTACTATAAATTATATAATAGAAAAACTTCTATTGCTAGAAGTTTTAATATGTTCTATATCTATAATTTAATACTAATGGATCTATTATTTGATCTTTTACTGGTTTTGTTGTTTTATTACCAGTTGGTTTTAAAGACATAAATTGTTCATATAATTCTTTTATATATTTATCTTTATTTATTCTTTGTTTTATTATCATCATTAATTGATTATCTGTTAAATAGAATAAGATATTATAAGTTATTATATGTGTATCTATCAATCTTTTTACTATTTGACCTAATAAATTCATAGCAGTATATTCTTCTTCTTTATGAGTTGCTGTATTAATATTTTCTTGTAATTCTACTACTCTATCTGCTGATGCTAAATCTAAGAAACCTATTTCTAATTTATTATCTTCATTAGTATGAATCATTACATCATTATATAGTTTTCTTATTTCATCTAAATTAATTGTTTGTAACCATACTAAATTAGATAGAAAACATGAATCTAAACGATCTGCACATAGACGTGGTCTTTTTGTATCTATAATAGAATTAGATTTAAAATCTGATATTACTTCTAAAGATGGGCCAAATTTTTGAGATAAACTTACTAATTGTTTATCTTTTTTTAGATAGTCTAATAAACCTATTTCTGTTGTTTCTTGAGTAACAGCATCTCCATTCATATAATCTATTACATGTGAGAAAGCTGGTGAATTTGCATCATGAAATAATGCTTGTAAAGTAGCATTTCTATTATAAGTAATATTCCATGTCATTAGTGCTACACTAATAGAATGATCTAATCTAGATAAGAAATATTTAAAATTATATACTTCTTTAGGACCATGTTCCATTCCACAAAAATAACTTATACCACTTAATCTTTCCATAGTTGGTGTTTCTATATAAGGAATTAGAAATCTTGGGAATATTGGAGATATTATTTTAAAATATTCTTTTATTTCTGGATTTAGATTTTTAATATATGTTTCAAATGTCATAGTATCACCTGGTTATTTATTATAAATTAAAAGATGGAGAAGTCAATTATTTTACTTCTCCATCTAAACTAAAGCTTTTTGCATCTGTTATTAATACATTAACTATTTGACCTATTAAGTTTTTATTACCTATTACATTTACTAATTTCATTGTATCTGTGTAACCAAATAGTTTATTAGGATCTTTTTCACTTATTCCTTCTATTAAAACAGGTACTGTTTTATTTAGATATTTTTTATTAGCTTCTAGACTATATTTATTTACTATTTCATTTAATTTAGCTAGTCTTTCTTCTTTTGTTTTCATATCTATTTTATCTTCCATCTTAGCTGCTGGTGTTCCTTCACGAGGACTATAGATAAATGTAAATGCTGAATCAAATTTGCATTCATTAACTACATTTAATGTTTCTTCAAAGTCTTCATCTGTTTCATTAGGGAAACCTACTATAATATCTGTTGTTATAGAACAATTCTTTATTGTATTTTTAATCTTTTTAAATAATTCTAGATATTCTTCTTTTGTATATCTTCTTCCCATTAATTTTAATATATTAGTAGATCCAGATTGTAATGGTAGATGAATATATGGCATTATATTATCTCTTTCTGCAATAATATTAATCATATCATCTGTAAAATCCCATGGATGGGATGTTACAAATCTTACTCTTTCTATGCCAGTATCACTTACTTTTTCTAATAGTTCTGCAAATGATAAATCTTCTATATCTTTTCCATAAGCATTAACATTTTGACCTAATAGAGTTACTTCTTTGTAACCATTTTTTACTAGGCATTCTACTTCTTTAATTATTTCATTGCTTTTTCTAGATCTTTGTTTTCCTCTAGTATATGGTACTATACAATATGTACAAAATTTATCACAACCATATTGAATATTAACCCATGCTTTTATATTAGATTCTCTTTTATATGGTATATTTTCATATACATTTCCTTCACAAGAATATACTTCTATATTTTGTTTACTATGTTTATTAATTAATAAATCTTGTAATTCATGGATATTATGTGTACCAAATACTATATCTACGTATGGGTGATTTTTTATTAAGTCGTTTACTACTCCTTCTTCTTGAGCCATACAACCGCAGATGCCTATTATTAGATCTTTATTATTTTTTTCTTTTTCATGTTTGCATCTACCTAAGAAACCATATAACTTATCATGTGCATTTTCTCTTATTGCACATGTATTTAAAATTACTACATCAGAATCTTCTATTGTATCTGTTGGAGTAAAACCTAATGATTCTAATCTTGCTGCTATTTCTTCTCCATCATGAACATTCATTTGGCAACCATAAGTTCTTAAGAAATATTTTTTATTTTTGAACATATCTTGATCATAATGTTGATCTAAATAGATATGTTTTACTTCTTCTTTAGTTCTTTTTCTTGCGTCTTTTATATTTGGTAATTGCATAAAATCACTTCCATTTAGAAATTATAACAAAAAGAATAAAAAAAGTTAATACTTATGTATTAACTTTATTCTATTGGTTCACCACAATTTGGACAGATTGTTTGATCTTCTACACCTAACATTGCACCACATTTATCACAGAATCTAGTTGATGTAACTGGATTAGATGACATTAATAAATCTATTCCTGTTAATTTCTTTTCTGGTTCTTGTTTCGTTTCTTCTGTTGGATATTCTTTTGCTTCTTCTGTTTCTTCTGTTGGTTCAACTTTTGAATTTCTAATTTTTTCTAATGTTTCTAGAAGTGATGGGCCAAGTGATCCACGAGGATATTCCTTTGGTTCTTCTACTTCTTCTTTTTCTTCTTTATTATCTTCTTCATTAGATGTAAAGATATTATCTTCTTTTGTTTCTTCGATTATTGGTCCATCAATTACTTCTTCTTTTTTCTCTTCTTCAACTGGTTGTTCTTCTTTTTCTTCTTGAGGTGTTGGAGTAAATATTCCATTATCTTCTGAGAAGATATTATCTTCTTTTGTTTCTTCTATTACTGGACCAGTTAGTTCTTGTTGAGGTTCTTCAACTACTGGAGTTTCTTCTTCTACAGGAGTTTCTGCAGGTGCTTCTTCTACGACAGGAGTTGTTTCTTCAATAATAAGTGTTTCTTCAACAGGTGTTTCAACTACTGGTTGTTCAGGTACTAGTGGCACTTCTGGAACTGGTTCAACAACTGGTTCTTGAACTGGAGCCTCAGTTGGAACTACTGGAGTTTCAACTATAGGTTGTTCTACTATTGTACTTTCTTGAACTTGATTTGGTGTATTACCAAATAAGTTTTCTACTTCTTGATTTATTTGTGAACTTTGTGTAGCAAATGAATCTACTGGTGTTAATGGAATTATTGGTTCTGCTACTGGTTCTGTTATAGGTACTTCTGTTGGAACAACTGGTGTTTCAACTACTGGTTGTTCAGGTACAACTGGTACCTCTTGTGGAGCTGCTGCTGGTACTGTATTTTCTACAGGTACTTGAGCAAGTGCTTCTACAGCAGGTTGTTCTGCTAATTGTTCTACTGGTACCATTGGAGCTTCTACTAATGATGCTGTTGGTACAGGTTGTTCTACATTTCCAACTGGTACTTCAGGATTTGTACTTATTAATACATTTTGTTCTAATGCTGATTCAATAGGTGTTACTATTTGATTTTCTGATTGAACAGGTTGAGGTTCTACAACCGGTGTTGCAACAACTGGTTGTTCAGGTGCTACTGGCACTTCTGGAACAGGTGTAACAACTGTTTCTTGAACTGGAACTTCAGTTGGAACTACTGGAGTTTCAACTACTGGTTGTTCTGGAACAGCAATAGGTACTTCTTGTGGAACTACTTCTGTTGGCGCAGGTGTTGCTTGTACCTCAACAGGTGCAGGTGTTTCTACAACTGGAGTTTCTGATGGTGCTGGAGCAACTACTTCTTCTGTTACAGGGCCAGCACTTGCTCTTGCTGCTCTCATTGCATTTAATGTATCTAATAAACTTGGTCCGATTGAACCACTAGGATATTTTTTAGGTTCTTCTGCAGGCTTTTCAGCTGGTGCTGGTTCTTCTGCAGGTTTTTCCACAACTAAATTAGGATCTATTACTGGAGCAATTACTTCTGATTGTTGTGCTTCAACTACTGGATTTTCAGCTACTGGTGCTGCTTCAATTACTGGTGTTGGAACTTCTACTGGAGTTTGTTCTGTAGCAGCTTCTGGTTGTGGATTTTCAACTACTGGGGCAGCTTCTACAGGAGCTGGTGCTTCTGGTGTTGGAACTTGATTTTGTCCTCTTGCTGCTCTCATTGCATTTAATGTTTCTAATAAACTTGGTCCTATTGAACTACCAACAAATGGTTTTGGTTCTTCTGCAGGTTTTTCAGCTGGTGCTGCTTCTTCTGCAGGTGTTTCTACAACTAAATTAGGATCTATTACTGGCGCAGCAACAGGTTCTGAAGATACCTAGACAACACTAGGTTCTGGTGTTTCTACAGTTATAACTGGAGATAACACTGTTGGTTCTTCTGGAGTTGGCTCTGGATTTGATAATCCTTGAACGTTTTCTATTACTGGTTCAGCAATTACATTTGGTTGTATTACAATTGGTGCTGCTTCTTCTGTTGAAGTAGGAGCAGGTTCATTAATCATTTCTATAATATTAGTTGTTTGAATAGAATCAATAGTAGGTATTCCTTCTGAATCAGTAGTTGGTGTTGATGTAATAACAATTGGTTGTACATCTGGTGCAGGTGCTGGTTGTTCTACAACTGGTTCTTCTACTATTTGATTTGTTTCAACTATTGTATTTGTTATTTCTGGTTGAACTACGTCTTCTGGAGTTGGTGATAGACTATTGTCTAATGTCAATGGTGAGATTGTTAGTTCAATTGGACTTTCTGCAGGTGCTGGTTGAACTTCTTGAATTGGTTGTGCAGCTGGTGCAGGTGCAGATACTTCTATCGTAGGTTGTTCTATATTTTGAGTTGGTTCAACTATATTAGCAGGGATAGAATTTACAACAGGTTGTTCTGCTGCTATTGGTGCAGCTGGTTCTAAAACATTACTATTTCCTGTTACACTATTTAAAACAGTATTAGCAATAACATCTTCTTTTGTTTCTCCACCTTCAAACATCTCTTGTGGATCGATGTTATACGCTATTTGTTGTTCTACTATTGGTTGTGGGGTTTCTATTTGGGCTGCAGTTGAATTAACAATAGCTGTTGCTTGTGGAGGGACTTCACCCATTTGATTTGGAGCTTGCATTGTTAGTCCAGTCATATTAGGTGCTATATCAGTTTCTTCTGTTAATGGATCAACATAAACTACTGGATTACCCTCTTCGTCAATAAATACTGGTCCTGTTACAGGGTTTCCATTTTCATCTACATAAGATACATTAGCGGGTTCTTGAGGAACTACTGTTGCACTTTTTGACGCATCTTTCTTTTTAAATAAACCCATGAGAATCAACTCCCTTTTTATTCTCTACCCTTTTTTGTATATAGTTTCCTACTTTACTAAATAATTGTATCATATTTTTAAATAATATTAAACAATAATTTTTTCATAAAAAAATAAGTAGTTATTTCTACTTATTTTTTGGTTCTATTTTCTTTAAACCACCCATATATGGTTGTAATACCTTTGGTATTTTAATACTTCCATCTTTTTGGTAGTTATTCTCTATTAATGCAATTAATCCTCTTGGTGATGCAACTACTGTATTATTTAGCGTATGTAAGTAATAAGTTCCTTTTTCTCCTTTTACTCTTATACCTAATCTTCTTGCTTGAGCATCTCCTAAATTAGAACATGATGCTACTTCAAAATATTTTTGTTGTCTTGGTGACCACGCTTCTATATCACAAGATTTTACTTTTAGATCTGCTAAATCTCCTGAACAACATTCTAGTTGTCTTACTGGTATATCCATATTTCTAAAGATTTCTACAGTAAATTTCCACATTTTATTATACCAATCCATTGATTCTTCTGGTTCACATATTACTATCATTTCTTGTTTTTCAAATTGATGTACTCTATATAATCCTCTTTCTTCTAGACCATGTGATCCACCTTCCTTACGGAAACATGGTGAATAAGATGTCATATGTACTGGTAAATCTTCTTTTTTAAGTATTTGATCTTTAAATTTACCTATCATACTATGTTCTGAAGTTCCAATTAAATACAAATCTTCTCCTTCTATTTTATACATCATTGCTTCCATTTCTGGGAAAGACATAACGCCTGTTACAACATCTGCATGAATCATAAATGGAGGTATTGCGTAAGTAAATCCTTTATCTATCATATAGTCTCTTCCATAAGCAATCATTGCTTCATGTAATCTAGCTATATCTCCTTGTAAATAATAGAACCCTTCACCAGAAGTTCTTCCTGCTGCTTCTTTATCCATTCCATTAACAGATAATATAATATCTGCATGATATGGTATTTCATAATTAGGAACTACTGGTTCACCAAATCTTTCTACTTCTACATTTTCTGTATCATCTTTTCCAATAGGTACACTGTCATCAATAATATTTGGTATTACTAACATTTTTTCTCTTATTTTTTGTTGTAATTCTACTTGTAGATTTTCACATTCTGTAATTTCATTACCCATTTTAGCTATTTCTTCTTTTACTTTATTTGCTTCATCTACAAGTTTATCTTTCATTAATTTACCTATTTCAGCACTTTTTTTATTCTTTTCTGCTTTTAGATTATCTGCTTTAGTTTGTGCTTCTCTAGCTTTAATATCCATTTCGTATACTTCATCTACTAATGGTAATTTTTCATCTTGAAATTTCTTTTTAATATTTTCTTTTACTAAGTCTTTATTTTCTCTTATTAATTT
>JAEEGL016128065.1_pt1 | contig 15221 bp, 8 predicted proteins | sample 9134231 | NCBI WGS metagenome assembly JAEEGL01 (sample SAMN16246548, study PRJNA631951) | gut metagenome | biome: gut microbiome; feature: rumen; material: fiber-attached | host: Bos | place: Iran: Karaj | collected 2018-10 | reverse complement strand
GCTTGCGGCAGACATTCCGATGGGCGGCAGCGTAATGGTTTTGGGGCATGGGCCGATTGGCCTGATGAGTGCAAAGATGGCGATGCTGCGTGGCGCGGGATTCGTTGGAATCACAGGTTCGTCTGACGCGAAGCCGCTTGGCCGTCACCGTCTGGATGTCGCTGACAAACTTGGATGCGGCATGATTCTCCAGAGCGCAAAAGAAGATGTCGCCGCCAAAGTGCGCGAACGTTTTCCTTATGGCGTTGACAGAGTGATAGTCACATCGCCGCCTCGCAGCATGTATGATGCGTTCAAGATGATTCATTTCGGTGGCATCATTGTTTTTCTTGGACTGGATTTTGGCGGCGGCAATGTCATTGATTTTGATGTGAATGCTGCGATTTTCAACAAAATCACTCTGAAGTCTGTGTTTGCTGAGCCAGCCGCGAATTTTGCGGCGACGGCTGAGCTGTTGAAGCGTGGCATTGTCGATGCATCGCTTTTCCTAACGCACAGTTGCAATTATGCAAATGTCGGCAATGTCTTGGGCGATGTTCTCAAGGGAGTTTTGCCAGCCGTTAAAGTTGTATTTGAACCTTGGAGTTGATTTGATGTTTTCTTTGCTTTCTCATTTATTAGGCTTCAGAAGAAGCATCGGTCTAGGCGTTTTTGTTGCGGTCTTGGTTGTTTTTCTGTCGCATTATGTGCCCGCGCTTTCACCACGGGCAGCCATACGCAATGATAATATGCAGATGACATCAGATTCAGACAATGGACGACAGCACGTTGTTGCCATGCCTCAGAAATCAGTCGAAGCGGAAGCGACGGAGGAAAGCGAGTCGAAAAACAGAATTTCCAAAGAGGAGATTTTCAAAAGCCTTGAGATGGATGAACAAGGCTTCAACTGGCGAAAGGACTGGTGGAAATACCTTTGCATCGTGATTGTTGGACTGTTGGTCGTGATGTGCGGAATCCGTCTGACGAAGATGCTTTTTAGGCTTGTGATTTTCTTGATTTGCATGGTTACGGGATTTTTAGGCGCATGTTGGATTGGCCCTTATCTCACGCCTGTCCTGCAGCCGCATATTCCAGAGAAAGTATTGTCGATTATCAATCCTGAGCTTATTGGCTATGTCGCTGGTTTCGTGATTGCATATCTTGTAATCACCATTGTGATGGCATTGCTTCCAAAGACTGTGCGTGGCGGTGGTACCAAGGATAAATGATGGCGGATGTTTCTGCAAAGAAGGCGACTGTTTCAGTTGTCAGGCTTGACGGTTATGAAGAGCAGGCGCTCGTTGATCGCGCCATGCGCGAGTCTCTCGCGCCTTTCGGCGGCATGGGCGCAATCGTCTCGCCAGGGTGGCGTGTGCTTCTTAAGCCAAATTTAGTCGCGCCATCAAAGCCTGAATTGGCGGTAACGACGCATCCCGCGATCGTAAGAGCTGCGATACGCCTTGTCAAGGAGGCTGGAGGAATATGCTTTGTCGGCGATGGTCCAGGCGTGGGCGGCACAGTTAACGCCGCGCGTGGTTCTGGGCTTTGCGAAGTGGCTGAGGAGGAGGGCGCGGAAGTTCTGGAGTTTTCGGAGACAGCGGTCTTCGAAAACGATGAGAACAGACTCCTTAAACGACTGGAACTCGCAAGGCAACTCAAGGAGATGGATGTCCTGATAACGCTTCCGAAACTCAAGACGCATTGTCAGATGGCGTTCACTGGCGCTCTGAAAAACCAGTACGGACTCATTCCAGGGGCTGCCAAGGGCAAGTTCCATTTCCGTTTCCAGAACAGAGACAGGATGGCTGACCTTATGATTGATATCAACCGCGCAGCAAAGCCTGCGCTTGCCATAATGGACGCTGTAATCGGCATGGAGGGGCCTGGGCCGAGCGGCGGCACTCCGCGCAAGATTGGCGCAATCATCGCTGGCACTGATTTGACGGCTGTTGATACTGTCGCGTTCACACTGATTGGATTGAAGCTTGAGGAAGTGCCCGTCTCCATCGCGGCAAAGCGAGGCGGATATGGCACCGCCGACCTTTCGGACATTGATGTGGTCGGTGCTCAGATTTCAGAAATGGCCGTGTCGGACTTCAAACTTGTCAAGGCCCCGCTGAACATTATGAGGATTCTTCCTCTGCCGCAAGGCATGCTTCGCTGGATTCGCCGTCAGGTCGCTCCTGCGCCGTGGATTGATCCATCCAAATGCATAAAATGCAGAAGATGTGAGAACGGCTGTCCAGTCACTCCAGCCGCGATTCATCCTCTCGCTCTGGAGAAAGACAAACTTGACGACAGCCTTTGCATACGATGCTACTGCTGTCATGAGTTTTGCCCTGTGAAGGCCATTGAACTAAGAAAAAGCTTTCTCGCCCGTTGCATAAACATTGACGCTGTCTGCTCGTTTGGTTCGAAGACCCTTGGCTGGCTTGCATCGATTTTCAGGACAAGGTGACGCTTATGTCTGATGTCTCTTATCCAGAAGATCCGCCCGTATGGCTGGATAAATGGCTCACGGAAGCAGAAATCTCAAGCCGTTTCTCCGATTCGATTCCAAGCATGGCGTTCAAAGCATTCACGCGGAGCAATAACCTTGCGCTGTCGTTCACGCCACGTTGTCTCCATGCTACCATAGATAATCAGCACGCCAGATGGCGCCTTGATGATGTGCGAGGCTGGGAGTGTGAATGCTCATGTCACAGCCCTGTCCCATGCGTTCATGCCTATATGGCGACGATCATGTTTCAAAAAGCCTGCAAGGATGAAGGATGGCAGTTGCCAACCTCAGCGAAAAAGAATGTTGGAACTATAGCCACCGCGACTTTTAAACCGCCGTCTGTTGCGAATAGCGCGAACGTTGAGACTGCCCCGAAAACGCCTGAAAGACCCGCAGCGAGGCAATTGTCTTTTTTCAGTGAAGGTAATGTCAAACCTTCTGCAAACGCAGTGGCTACCAAGACAGTTCATTGCTGTGAGCTTGAATGCAGGGTGGATTGTATATCAAGCAACAGTTCTATAGTGGTGATGTTCAGGACAATGGAGAATGGCGTCGCCACTGACAGGCGTCTCAGCTGGATTCGAGAATGCGCATACGAATTGGAGAAGGACCTCAACTCGCTGTATGAATGGAGCGAGTCAGACAGTGCGTTCCTTACGTGGATTCTTTCGTATATGAGGAAGGTCTCGTTACTTCAGCTTAATGGCTACAAATGGTTTGTGCCATTTGGCGATTTCGGCATATGGATGCAGAGATATTCTGAAATGACGGGACGCATGATTGATGACCGCATAGGACTTCCGCTTGGCAAAATAATGCCGTTCTATCCTCAGACCTTTTTCTTGCGGTTGCTTCCTGTGCCCGCTGGTGTGCGCATAGAGTTCTTTTTCAAGAACTCAGATGGCAGCACGATCAAATACCATGAGATGCGCAATATGGAGCAAGAGGACGGAAGCAAGTTCATATTGAGCTTCTTCAAAGGCATCTTCAAGTGGCCTGTTGATAGGATGCATTTTATGAAATTCTCTAACGGCCCTGTGACGATGAATGCGCAGAATGTCTGCGACTTTCTTAAGGAGACGCTGGACGGCCATTTTGAGTTGATAGAGGAAGGGCGGCTTGTTGTCCGTGAACGCTCAGAGCGAACACCCATTTCAGTGGAGGTCTCAAGTGATGGATGGACGTTTAGGGTCGTCTGCCGTGACAGCCTAAGCAATCAGGCTCCCTCTTCGCTTTGCCTGAGGGGTGGAATCTTCCATGTGGTTGTATATGACAAGCTTCAGGAATCGATTGGCGACTTGCGGCAGAAGGTTGACAAATTGCACACGCTTGCAGAGGAGTTCAGATCCCATACGCGCGGTTACTACCGTGACGGTGTTTACAGTTGCCGCGCATTGCCAGAGAACGCATCGGCATTGCAGAGTTTTTGGACAAAGCTTCCGTCGGGAGTTAAGAAAGTCATCGGCAACGGTATGGAAGGTCTTCTGGGCAAAACAGGAACCCTGAAGTTAGACATTAGCCTAAAGGAACATGGAAGTTTTGTGAGCGCATTCGCAAGATGCTCCTGTGGCGGTGAAAGCATAGAGATGGATGAACTGCTCTCAGCGGCCAGACACAATACATCCATTATTAAAACATCAAGAGGCTCATGGTTCATGCTCAATGCGGATGACATGGCAAAGGCCGTCCAAGACCTAAATGAATTTGGTCTTCTGAATGGCGATTGTATCATGTTTCCTGACGAAGCGGCCAAGATGGTGAAATCCTTCGGAAAATCCATCACCGTCGCAGACAACTCAGTTGCATTGGCACAACGGCTGAAAAATACACACTTTCCAGATGCCATCAGTTTGCCGTCACACTTTGGCAATATTCTGCGGTCCTATCAGAAGTACGGCTTCAGTTTTCTGGCGGAGCGTACCCGCTATGGAGTTGGCACTATTTTGGCGGATGACATGGGACTTGGCAAGACCATTCAAGTGCTCGCGCTTCTGGAGGCTTACAACATGTGCAGCACGACGAAATTCCGCGCACTCGTCGTCGCGCCTGCGACCGTTGTTGATGTGTGGCTTAATCAAGCAAAGCAGTTTTGCCGTGCGCTTAGGGTGGTGGCGATGCGTGGAAGTCACTCCCAGAGAATTGATGTGCTGAATTCGGATGACTATGATTTGATGGTGACGCATTACGGGCTTGTGCGTGCCGATGTCAATGAATTGTCGCAGTTTGAGTTTGATTTTGTCATTCTTGACGAGGCTCAGGCGATCAAGAACCCTGACGCGCAGATAAGCACAGCAGTACGAGCATTGAAGACAAAATGCCGTTTGGCATTGACGGGCACGCCGCTTGAGAACAGGCTGCGGGACTTGTGGTCAATCATGGATTTCGTCAATCCAGGCTTCTGGGGAACATGGAACGATTTTGAGATACGGTACGACAACACAGGCGGCTTCTCCAGAATGCGTCAGCAACTGCGTATGCTGATGTTGCGGCGCAAGAAGGAGGCTGTCGATTTGGAATTGCCCGCTAAAACTGTTGAGGTTGTCAGCATCGACATGGATGAAGCTGTCCGCAGACGTTATAACGCCGAACTGCTCAAGGCGCGTGGCATGGCTAATTTGGGTGATCGTATCAGCATTCTTGCCGCTCTCACAAGGCTTAGGATGTTCTGCTGTGCCCCTGAATTAATTGAAGGTGCTGAAGGGCTTGAATCATTCAAACTCGAATATATGATGGAAAGCATCGCTGACCTGCTCGAAAACGGACATTCCATACTGGTATTCAGTCAGTTCACATCAATGTTGGAGATTGTGGAGAGGAGGTTAGAGCAGGCGTCGATTCGCCATTTCAAGATTACGGGCGATACTCCTGTGGTGAGGCGCGGCGGTATTGTGAAGGAGTTCAATGAAAGCGAAAAGCCGTCTGTGTTTCTTCTGAGCCTTAAGGCGGCTGGAACAGGATTGACGCTAACAAAGGCGGACTATGTCTTTATGTACGACCCATGGTGGAATCCTGCCGCGGAAAACCAGGCGATTGACAGAACGCACAGAATTGGCCAAGACAAGCCTGTATTTGCTTACAGGCTTATGGTTAAAGGCACAGTTGAGGAGAAGGTGATGCAGATTGTTGAGTCAAAACGAAAGCTTTTCAACGAAGTTATTGACGAGGCTGGTTCATCAGGCGGTGACTCGCGACTTACGATTGATGAACTCAAGAGTCTGCTTGATTAAAGGGATTGACGCTTATGAGACATTTTGTGTGTGCATGTTGCGGGAACTGCTGTCGGTGGGATGGTTATGTATATGCGAAAGAGGAGGATTTTCCCCCGATTGCAAAGTATCTTGGCATCACCGTCGAAGAACTCATTAACAAATACATGAGCCTTTCCCCTGACAGAAAGGGTCTTGTGTTTAGCGACAAGGAGGATGGTTCTTGTGTTTTCCAAGACTCTAATAACTTATGCACTATCAATCCAGTGAAGCCGAAGCAGTGTGCCACTTTTCCGCAAGACTGGAATGTTCCTCCAGAAATCATGAAACTCTGCCATGGTCACTGGGAGGAATACGAGCCGCAGTCAAGGCATTCCGAAATTGCCATGATTCATGTTCTTGGACACCCTAATCTTCCTCTGGACATCGCCGCTAATTCAGGCGACGCGCAGGTCTTCAACTGCTATAACTTCTGCAACATGCTTTCTTTTCTCGGCATTCCATTTTGCTACTATGGCGTGCCAGGCTCCATTCTTCCCTTTGGCGGTAGATTTGTTTCGACTGGCAGACCCACAGGCAAGTGGCGTTACGGCAACGCTTGGCATCGCCTGTACAATGAACGCCTTGACAGAGCATTGGAGAAGAACATCCTTAATGATAATAGACCACAGCTTATAATGTCAATGTATGGCGCGGCTCAATCTGGCATAATGCCTGTCGAGATTCCAGTCGTCGAGCCGATGGTTGGATACGACCATTGCTGGGCGCCATACAGAGTATTTCCGTCGTATGCACAGCAGAACATCATCTACGCCAAGCAACCAGAGTACACATGGGGCACAAGGTACTTTGATGCTGTCATTCCGCATTTCGTCTCGCAAGAGGACTATTTTGTCTCGCTTCGTCCTAATGACTATCTGCTCTATCTTGGCCGAAATGCCGCCGACAAAGGGATTGACATCGCTAGCGAATGCGCGGCAAGGGCTGGACTTGAATTGCGTATGGTACACAGTGGATGTACAGGCAAGGCTAAAGCGGAACTCCTTTCTGATGCGCGTGCCGTCCTTATGCCGACCATTTATCCTGAACCGTTTGGATATGTCGCTATTGAGGCTCAGATGTGCGGCACGCCTGTCATCACGACCGACTGGGGAGCCTTCCCCGAAACAGTCATTCACGGCAAGACTGGCTTCAGATGCAGGACGCTGGCCGACTTTCTTGAGGCGATTCGACTTGCCCCAAATTTGGATAGGCTTTCCATTCGTCATTCCGCAATTGACCGATTTAGTCTCGAGAAAATTGCCCCAATTTATGAAAATTATTTCCTCTTCGTGTGGAATGTCTGCAAAAATGGTGGATATTATGCACCTGACGCTTTAACGCAAAACTTTACCATTCAAAAATAGGAGTTTGAAACTATGGCAAAACGTAAAGCAACCAACGATTTCATGGATGATCTTTTTGCGGCAGAGGAAAACAAGCCGAAGAGACGTCGCGTCGCGGCGACCGCTCCGACTGCGGCTGGCGGCCCATCTGGCCCTGCGATGTCGGGCGGCCCCTCTGGTCCCGCGATGTCGGGCGGCCCGTCTGGCCCCGCGATGTCTGGCGGTCTCAACGCGATGAAATCCGCTCCCTCCAAACGCCGCAAACGCATCAGCAAGGACGATATGAAGCAGCTCTACGGCTGAGTTCTCCACGTTTAGGCTGCCATTGCCTCTTTCCCTCGGGGCCTTGCCCGAAAGCACAGGACAAGAAGCGGCCCTGAATATATTATGGCCTAGAGTTGACGAGGCCTGGCCTTGCAATCGCTGGCCTCCTTGTTCTGTGCCGATGGCAATAGCCGTTGGAATAGCTCCTCAATGATAGGAGGTTAAATTATGCTAGAAAGGAAACCACTGCTGTTTGCAACGTTGTTTCTTGTTGCCTTTCATGCGGTCGCGGGAGTCGTGATCACGAAGGACGCGGAGATTGTCGTCGGCGAAGGAACGTCATACGTCGCTAAGTTTGCTGCAGAGGAGCTTTCTCGTTTTTTGGGAAAGACTTTAGGGCAGGGGACAGCCATCCAAACGACATCGAATGCCACTGTCCGCATTCATGTCGGTCTTGCGCCAGACGGCAAGCCGCTGGAGACGGGCGACAGCCGAATAATCGTGCGCGATGGCGGAACTATTTATATATATGGTATAGACACGCCAGTCAAAGAGAAGAAGGGCGTGATGGATATGGTGTTGAACGTCGCGCACAAGGGCACGCTGGAGGCAGTCTATACCTTTCTGGAGGATTATGTCGGCGTGAGATGGCTGGAGCCTGGTGCCGCTGGAGAATATACTCCAAAGTTGGAGCGCATTGAATTGCCGACAATCGACAGGACTCTTACGCCTAGTTTCAAAGAGCGGCGCACATACTACCTCAGGAGAATCGCCACATCATGGTATTCAGGCCGCGCGAAGGACGAGCCTGAATATGGTTCAGAGGAGGATTTTCTGCTCTGGGGCCTGCGTCTTCGCTACACGCCCTTCAAGGCAAGGGTAATGGGATGTCACACGCCTTCTTACATCTATCTTGACAAGCACATCTATCCAAAGCATCCTGAAATGTTCGCGCTTCAGCCTGATGGTTCGCGCAGCAATAAAGACATGTGCTGGACATGCCAAGAGACAAAGGATTTCTGGTGGAGCATTGTCGATGCCTATTTCAGAGGCGACAAGACACCGCAGGCAGTCGGAATCGACGAGAAGCAATGGAATCCGAATCTCTTCATCCTGAAGGATGAGTTCATTATTGACCCGCACGACTACGGTAAAGAGTTCTTCTGCAAATGTCCGACCTGCACTGCAATCATTCAGAAGTATGGTGATGAGAATGGTCCTGGCGAGGTGGTCTTCCAGACCATTGCGGAGATTGCACGCAAGGTCGAGAAGAAGTATCCTGGAAAGTATATAACGACTTTGGTATATCCTCCTAAGAAGATGTATCCAGAGTCGGTTGAACTTCCAAAGAACGTGCGCGTCAGAATGACCGTTGACAGCCTCGCGATAAGCGATGACGAGGCGGTGATAGAAAAGGAATTAGGGCTCATGCGAAAGTGGTGTACAGAGCAGGAGTCGAAGATAGGTCTGTGGATGTATCTCGTGGCGAATCATGGCTTGCGCTACTACGGCATTCCGCAATTTGCAAGCGGGAATTTCATCGGTTTTCTTAGGCGGGCGTGGCCTTATTCTGACTGCGTGTTCTATGAGCACACGGAACCGTTCCACACCATTTGCAATCTTGACATGTATCTGATTTCCCACGCCTTATGGAATAAGGAGATGGATGTGGAGGCTGTAAAGGACGAGTTCATAAGACTCTATTTCGGTGCCGCCGCCGATGACATGAAGGACTTCTGCAACCGCCTTGAGCGCAACTGGACAGAAGTAATGAGAGTTTCGATTGCACATCCAGAGGAAAGGCCGCTTCCCATCGCATACAAGCTTCGCAAGCGCATCTTCAACACAATATACACGTATGACGAACTTGAGTCGCTTCAGAGGATGCTTGATTCCGCGAAGGCGAAAGTGCCGCGCAATTCAATCGAGGCGGTCCGCATCCGTCGCTATGAGAAATATGTGCTCGGGAACGCGAAGAAGGAGTTTTCCGTCTATACTGACGACAAGGCGCACTCTTATTTTCAGCAAGACACGCTCTGCTGCATGAAGGTGAATGGAACGCCCGCTGAGGCAGATTGGGAGATGGCTCCGAAATTGGAGATGGTGACAGCTCATGAGGGCAAGGATATCACGGCTGGCGCAAAGGTCAGCGTATTGTGCAGCGAGAGTGCCTTCCATGTTCGCGCATATTTCGACGATCCGCTGATTGCGCAGTCTCGCACCCGCGACGACGGCGACAAGTTCAGCACTCTATGGACTGACAATGAGATGGAACTCTTTTTCGCCGCGCAGAAGACAGGCGATGTCGTGCATATCGGCATCAACGACATGGGCAGGGCAGTCCTGCATCAGCCCAAAGGCAACAAGTTCAGTTTCCCAGGCGATGATGTGAGAATTTCAGTCAAGAAGTTTGAAGCTGGATGGCAGGTTACAGCGTCAATCGACAACTCGCTCACAGGCTTTGATTCTGCCTCGGAGGAGGATTGCTTCAACATTACACGTACAAGAAACGTCGGAAAACTCCTCACAGAGTATTCAACCTATAATCCAGAATGCATCGTTAACCATTGGACATCACCAATGTACTATTCGATTGTCAGGCGTGTCTCGTTGCGTGCTCCAGAAAAGGAGTATCAGGGCAGGGCTTTACCACCCTCAGATGACAAGGCGGTCGTCATGGACAATGATGCAGTTGCCGCTGGCACTGGATGGATAAAGTGGTCGCCCGCAGCCAGCCGCACGACTTTCTATCGTGACAGTAAGGTCAAGCACGGCAAGGGGGCATCGTACTGCATCGACTCCATGAAGGACGACTATTCCATCAAGGATAAGGTTTGCTCGTGGCGAATCAATCGTGACTGTCCCCAGAAGGGCACACGCATCAGGGCGACTGCGTGGGTGATGGTAAAATCTACAGTCCCAGATGCAGCCATAAAGCTTACACTCAACTGGCTGGACGCCTCAAAGCGATGGTACTCGAAGCAGGAACTCGGCGGCTCCCGCACAATTCCTGCGAAAAACGGTGAATGGCAGAAAATCGACATGGAGATTGTCGTGCCTGAGGTCACTGACATCAAGCATTTCTCGCCATCGATTTCAGGCATCCATACCTATCCAGGCAGACTCTGGATCGTTGAACTGAAATTGGAGACCATCGCACCATAATCAATAGGAGAGACAAATGGACAATCTGAAGGCTATCGCAAAAGTCGCGCCAGTTCACTCGTCGCAAGTCGCCTTCTCAAAATGCGGCATAGGCTTCGAGAAACTTGACCGTGCTGTCTTTGACCCCTCAAAGGCGTATGACAAGGTCGCCGCCATCGGCGTGAAATGGATTCGCCTCCAATCAGGATGGGCGCGCACCGAAAAGCAGAAGGGCGTCTATGATTTCTCATGGCTGGACGACATTATTGACAATCTTGTCGCGCGCGGTCTCCAGCCTTGGCTCTGTCTCTGCTACGGCAACGGCATCTATGACGAGGACGCCGCGAAGGTCTTTGGTGCTGTCGGTTGTCCGCCTATCAAGACGGACGAGCAGGTCAAGGCCTGGCATGACTATGTCGTCACGCTCGTGAAACGCTATCATGGTCGCTGCCAGTGGTATGAAGTCTGGAACGAGCCGTGTGGCAAGTGGTGCTGGAAGCACGGCGTCAGCGCCACTGAATACGGCAATTTCGCCATCGCTACCGCAAAGGCGATTAGGGAGGCTGACAACGATGCCAAAGTCATCATCGGCTCGCAGTGCCACGTTTCCCTGAAATGGACGACTGAGATGTTCGAGACTGGCGTTGGAGCATACGCTGACGCCTTTACATATCACGCCTACGATGCCCACGAGGAGCGCAGCTACCAGCGGGTGAAAGCCCTTCGCGCTCTCTGCCATGCATACAATCCAAAGATTCAAATCATTCAAGGCGAGACGGGTACGCAGTCCCGCAGCGACGGTGCAGGCGCTCTTCATGGCGCCGCCTGGACTCCCGAACGACAGGCAAAGTTTCTCGCCCGTCATACGATGGCGGACTTCATGAGCGATGTAATGTTCTCATCCTACTTCTCTTGCATGGACATGATTGAGGCCCTCAATGGCACTGTCGGCGACAAATCATCATATCTTGACTACGGCTATTTTGGCGTGCTCGGAGCGAACTTTGACGAGAACGGTGTCGCCACTGGCAACTACACTCCCAAACCATCATACTATTCGCTTCAGACCATAGCCTCAATCTTCAGGGAGGAGTTCTCCCTTGCGGAACTGCCAATCCAATTCTTCCAGCAGGAGTCCAGACGCATTCTACGCGATGATGATTCATTCACGGACAACGTCTATAGCCAAGGCTTCCGTAAACCCAACGGTTCAGCCGCGTTCGTCTATTGGAAGGCGACTGAACTGTTGACGACTTCATACGAATCGACCATCTCCCTTGAAGTCGCCGCGCTCCCTAATAAAATCGAACTCATCGACCTTGTTGATGGCACCGTCTATGAAATCCCTGAAAAGCAGATTGAAGCGGACGGACCATTCCTCAAGTTCCTTAACCTTCCGCTTCGCGACTATCCACTCCTCCTCACCTTTGGCGATTTCAGATGACGCTTTATTCCTGCACAGTTTCCGTCTCGAAGAGGCCAATTATTCCTACCCTCATGGTGGACAGTGCGTTAATGTAAAATCTGAAGATATAGAGCCAATTTCAAAACTTTCATCCCAATCGGCTTCATGGCACACCGCGATGGCTTCCTCACGCGGCCTCAGCGTGTGATTACACGCTTTCGGCCCCGTTCGTTGCCCTCGCGGGCGGCATTTTGCCGCTTGGGCGATAGTTTTGCAATTGCCTCTATAGTCAAAAGTCACGCCTAAATATATTAGACTTTTGACTATAACTCTGAAAAATATTGAGATATAGTCAAAAGTCACGCCAAAATATATTAGACTTTTGACTATAACTCGAAAAAATCTTGAGATATAGTCAAAAGTCTCTTGCTTTTTAAGATTATGATTGTATAGTAATTGGCGAAAACAGGATTTGCAGGAGAACCAAAGGAGACCTTCAAAATGATAGGCAGGGAAAACGAAAGGGCTGTATTGGAGCAGGCGGCCATAAGCGACCAGTCGGAGTTTGTGGCTGTCTATGGTCGTCGCCGTGTGGGCAAGACCTATCTGATACGTGAGACATTCAATTCATGCTTCACTTTTCAGCATTCAGGCGTGGCCAATGCCAACACCCGCATTCAGTTGGACCGCTTCAGACGGTCGCTAATCGAAAGTGGCCATGCGAAATGTCCTGCCCTCAGAAATTGGTTTCAGGCATTTGATGAACTGAAGACGGTCGTTGAACAGGCAAACCACGGCAAAAAAATCCTGTTTATTGACGAAATGCCTTGGATGGACAAACCAAACGCCAACTTCATTTCGGCATTGGAAAACTTTTGGAACGCCTGGGCGTCGGCGCGTAAAGATATTCTACTCATCATTTGCGGCTCGGCGACATCTTGGATGTTGAAGAAAGTCATACGTGCGCGTGGCGGTCTTCATAACCGCGTGACGGTGAGAATCAATCTGATGCCCTTTACTCTTGCCGAATGTGAAAAGATGGCTATAAGCCTTGGAGTGGCGGCATCCCGCTATCAAGTGCTTCAATATTACATGGCGTTGGGAGGGATACCCTTTTACTGGAATTACCTACAGCGTGGCCTCAGCGTTGCACAGAACATGGATGCCTTGTTTTTTGCGGAGGATGCCAAACTTGAGGGAGAGTTCCATGAACTATATTCTTCGCTGTTTTCAAATGAGGCTCCTTACATTCAGATAGTCACTGCGCTTGGTAGGAAGAAGATGGGCATGACACGGACGGAGATAAGCCAAGTGACCCAAATGTCCTGTTCTGGCACCCTGACATCATATTTGGATGAACTTGAACAGTGTGGACTGATTCGCAGATATCGTGTTCCAGGAAAGGTGCAACGTGAGTCCATCTATCAATTGATTGACAACTACACATTGTTCTATTTCAAGTTCATTCGCGAAAATGTGGAGCAAGACCCGCATTTTTGGGTGACTTCCACTGATTCAAGGATATTGACAACCTGGCAGGGACTAGCATTCGAATTGCTTTGCTTGCAGCATGTTTCCTGTATCAAGAATGCTCTGCAGATTGGAGGCGTGCATTCTTCTGTCTATACATGGCGGCAATTGGCCTCAGATGATGTGAGCGGTGCTCAAATCGACCTCCTGATAGATCGGAATGACGGTGTAGTCAACCTTTGCGAGATGAAGTTCTCCACAGAACCATACGCCTTGACTGCAAAAGACGACATGACTATGCAAGGCAAGAAAAACGCCCTTATGAAAGCATTCCCAAAACGGAAGGCACTGCACATCACATACGTCACGACGTTCGGCCTGGTCCATAATTCCTATTGGAACAATGTGCAGTCAGAGGTTTCTCTGGATGACCTTTTCCGTGAGTAGAACAACAAGAACAAAGCGTAGGCTTGGGAGCGGCCAAAAAAGGCTATGTAAATGACGCATTAATTGTTATCAAATAGATGTAGTGTAAGGAGTTGATTATGCTAAAGAGAAAAACATTGTTATTTGCAACACTGTTTCTTGTTGCCTTTCAGGCGGTTGCGGGAATCGTGGTCACGAAGAACGCGGAGATTGTCGTCGGAGAGCAGCCGTCCTACGTTGCGCAGTTTGCGGCGGAGGAACTCTCCCGTTTTCTAGGGAAGGCGTTGGGGCAGGAGATAGCCATCAAACCGACATCTAACGCCGCCGTCCGCATCAATGTCGGTCGTGCTCCCGACGGAAAGCCGCTGGAGAATGGCGACAGTCATATTGTCATTCGCGATGACGGTACCTTGTATATCTATGGTAAAGACACTGCGGACCGCGAGAAGAAGAAACTCGGAGCTTTGGCGTATGACGTCGAGTTCAAGGGGACGCTTGAGGCTGTCTATACTTTTCTGGAGGAATATGTCGGCGTGAGATGGCTGGAGCCTGGTCCTGCTGGCGAATATGTTCCGAAGGCGGGGCGCATAGAACTTCCGACAATCGACAGAACGTTGACGCCCAGCTTCTTAGAACGCCGCACGTTCTACATGAGGCGTTTTGCGATGGCGCTTTATAGACACTCGAAGGAGGAAGCCGAGTTCGGCACGGCAGACGATTTTGTCCTCTGGTTCCTGCGGTTGCGCTTCACTTCCTTCAAGGCGCGCGCTATGGGATGCCATACGCCCGCATATCTTCGCCTTGAAAAGCATCTCTATCCAAAGCACAAAGAGATGTTCGCGCTTCAGGCGAACGGCTCGCGCAGCAGCAAAGATTTGTGCTGGACCTGCAAGGAGACGAAGGAGTTCTGGTGGAACGCCGTCGATGCATATTTCAGGGGCGACAAAGACCCGCGCGCGATTGGAATCGATGAGAACGAGTGGAATCCCAGCATATTCATCCTCAAGGATGAGTTCATGATCGACCCGCATGACTACGGAAAGGAATACTTCTGCAAATGCCCAGTCTGCAGCGAGATAGTAAAGAAATACGGTGAGGAGACAGGCTATGGCGAAGTTGTTTTCCAGACCATCGCGGAGGTCGCCCGCAAGGTTGAGAAGAAATATCCTGGCAAGTATATAACGACTTTGGTATATCCGCCTAAGAAAATGTTCCCTGAATCGGTGGAACTGCCTAAAAATGTGCTTGTGAGAATGACGGTCAACAACCTTGCGATAAGCGACGACGATGCCGTCCTCGGAAAAGAGATTGAACTCATGCGCAGATGGAGCACGGAGCAGGAATCGAAGATAGGCCTTTGGATGTATCTCATGTCGAATCATGGACAGCGGCTCTACGGCGTGCCTGAGTTCGCGAGCGGCAATTTCATAAAGGCGTTGCGC
>JAEEGL015631622.1_pt1 | contig 15221 bp, 12 predicted proteins | sample 9134231 | NCBI WGS metagenome assembly JAEEGL01 (sample SAMN16246548, study PRJNA631951) | gut metagenome | biome: gut microbiome; feature: rumen; material: fiber-attached | host: Bos | place: Iran: Karaj | collected 2018-10 | reverse complement strand
CTCGAGAACGCTGATGTCCTTGAGCAGGCCGACCATGGCGTCCTCCAGTTTTGCGGATATGCCTTCGACCTGGTTGAGCACGGTGTCGAACTGGGCCACGGTGCGCTCCACCTTGTCGAAAAGGCCGCCGATGAGGGGCAGGCTTTCGAGAAAGCCCTTCTTCTGCCCGGCGATGGCGGTGACGTCCACGTCCTTGATGCGGAGCATGAGCTCGGACAGGCCCTCGCCCACCGGGCCGGAATCCTTGACGCGCACGGCGCCCAGAAGGGAGTCGGCGAAGCGCGAGATCTCCTCCATGGTCTTCGCGCCGTAGCTCAAGGAGATCGCGGGGTCGTTCAGGTTTATCTCTGCGGCGGCGGCCTGCACCTTCGAGGCGTCGACAGGCAGGTTCTCTATGGAGACGGGAGCTTTTTCAACATTGCTTTCGTTCATGGGGGCCTCCGTTTGCGATGTTTGCTTCGGGGCTGCCGCCCCGTTGCGGCATGATAAAAGTTTTCAGCCGGCAATTCAATAGCCGCGGGGCCACGGTCCCCGCGTGCGGGCGTCAAGGGAGCTTCCTGCTGCGCGGGGAAACGGAGAATGCCGCGATCAGGATCCGTACCGTCGCTCAACGCAATTCAGGACCCTGTCACAGACGGCCCTGGCAAAAGGGCGGCTTGTCCGGTGAATCCGAGCAGCTTTTGCAGTATCCCTTGATGGCTGGATCGCCGCCGGCACAGGATGGCAAATAATGGCCCGCCAAATGACGCGGACCTGACCTTGAAAGGGGAAAGCAGAGCCTCCGTCCACGGTGGCGCGTATCCTCGGCGCCTGCCTTGCCTGCCCCGCAAAAAAACGCTAAAGGACAGGAAGATGCGGGCTGCAACGCCAGCCTACCGAGCAGCCTATGGAACCCTCCAAGACCATCCCCTACTTTTTCCTGCACATACCGCGCACGGCGGGGACAACGCTCAATTCTCTGCTGTGCCGGCATTTTCCGCCTGAAAAGACGCTCACGGTCTACAGCGACGCCGAATACAGGGAGCACCGCTACCACACGGCGGAGGAACTCGCCCACATAGAGTTCATAACCGGGCATTTGCTGCTGGAAAGCACCGACCCGCCGCGCATCTACGGCATGCCCGTGCGGGTGCTGACCCTGCTGCGCGAGCCACTGGGGCGGCTTGTCTCAGAGTATCACTTCCTGCGCAGCTGGAAAAGCAACCATCTTTACGCCCTGCTGAACGACAACAACATTTCCTTTGCCGACTACATACGCAGCCGGGAACGGCGGTTGTTCTACCGCGGCAAAAACTTCATGACACGCTGCATCGCCGGTTGCGGCGTGGGCGATGATCCTTATCCACGAGCGGCGCTGGACAAGGCGAAACACAATCTGGAAGACGTGTTCAGCTTCGTGGGCATTCAGGAGCGCTTCATGGAATCGCTGGTGCTGCTCGGTTCCCAACTCGGCATGGAAAACCTGTTGCACGAAAGGCGCAACGCCCTGAAACACAAGGATCCGGTGAGCGAGGATGATATGGCGCTGGCCCGCGAGTGCAACCGGGCTGATTGCGAGTTGTACGACTTCGCCTGCGCCCTCTTTGCCGCGCGGGTGGAGGCCCAGGGCAGCGCCTTTGCCCGCAAGGTTGCGCAGGTGGAGCAGTTGAACCGCCGCTACCAGAAAATAGCCGGGCTCTTGTACGAGCAGGCCGTGGGGCCGCAACAGGGGGACATCTCCCTGCCCAAGGATGGCCGATGGTAACCATCCGGCGCGAACAGCAGGACATGCCTTGATGGAATCCACTCCCGATTTCATGCGTTGCGATCAAGGAGTTCAGCAATTGAGAGCGTGAGCTTGCCCACCTTGAAAGGAGGGATCGGCATAGCGCAGACATGGGGAGGGCATGCGCTCCGGCCACGCCAACCAGGGGCGACGTTTCGGCTCGAAGGTCAGCCCCGGTTACGGGAAGCTGCGCAAAAAGCCCTTCGCGGCAGCATGAAGGATAATCCCGCAAGGTACCCGCAGGAAATTTAAAAAAGCCCGATCGCCATTGGGACCGGGCTTTCCCAAACATGCCGTACACCCCCGCACGGCATGTTAGGCTTTTTCATAATTCCCCCACTGAACAGTGCAAAGAATCACGGTTGTATTATTGAGCAACATCGGCATTCTGTATGTTTTGTCGTGTTTCAGATGACATGTGACATGGACGGCATCCCCTGAACTTTGACGAATACTTTGATTCATCGGTAGCAAAGCGCATATGGCAACCAAGGCAGGAGCGTGCATTGCCTTTAGCGTGATACGCCATAAACATGCTTATGGGAGCGCGCTCTCGAGCCCCCGGCGTACAGTGGCATGTGGCGCATGGAACATACCTGCCTGTCGCGCTGACATTATGATGGCAATATCCGCACTTAATTCCTTTGTGAACAGTGTGCGCAAAAAAAACGTTCATACGTGGAGATTTGCCGGCATGTATTTCAATGGGCTGTTGGACAGCTTGAGATATTTCATAAATTCCTTTTGCCGGTGCAGATACAGTCCACAATAAAATCAGTAGAGACATAAATAGCGTTGGAGTTCTCATTTCTACTCCTGTGGTAAAAATATATAAATGTAATTATACATTAACAATCGACATATGAACATATATAAAATTAGCAGAACTGGTCAGGGCATGAACCATTGACAACGTCAGCAATAGTTATTGAATTAACCATTGCAGAAAAATTTTTGTTTAATTCTGTCCAAACTTCATACATTGCGCATTTTCTACAGCGGTCACAGGAATCCGAACCTCCGAGGCAACTTGACAATTCAATTCCGCCTTCCATTACCGTAAGAATAGTGCCGATAGTCACGTCTTTCGGCTGTTTCACAAGGATGTGTCCGCCACGAGCACCGCGAACACTATTGGTAATCCCCGCAGTGCGCAATTTTTGCATAATCTGTTCAATAAATTGTGAAGTTATGCCGGTATGCGTTGAAAGCCAAGTTGAAGAGACAGGGTGCGAAACACCATTTCTTGCCATGCAAAACAATATCCTGGCTACGTATCTTGTTTTGGCGGATAACTTCATACCCCCCCCCTGTTACAGCACATTAGTAAAAATTAGACAAACACTGCTTTCTTTTGAGTCATGGTAGTTTAGCCTAATTCATATATTTTTGGTACTGATTTTTTTTCGTGCTTCTGGCTAGTTAGCAGAATTTACTGACTTTTTTATTTTTTTGCTGCCAATTAATGCCTTGACTTCCGATGGTTTTATGCTTACAAAAAACTGGAGCAAATCAATCTAGATTAAACCTCTGCAGTGATCTCCTGTCAGGGAAATTGGCTTAACCATGCGTATATCATCAATGTCCTTCCATGCGCTCCATTTGTTGTACCGTCTGGCCCGTCAAACGAACGATGCCCCTCTCTCCGCTTCGGAACTAGCCGCATCCTGCGGCATTTCAGAACATTTCATCCAAAAAATCATGCGGAGTTTGCAATCCAAGGGACTTGTTCGAAGCCTCAGAGGCATTGCCGGTGGGCATATGCTGGCCCGAGATCCCGTTGAAATATCTCTGGCAGACATTGTCATCGCCGTAGAGGGGGGGATAACGCTCCCGGAAATCAAGGACGACGACCTTGCCGAGGGTTGCATATGGGATGTTTGGAACTCTGCAAGCCGGCGCATCATGCAGGAACTGCGCGCCGTGACGCTGACCGATGTTTTTGAGCGCCATGACAGCCTGACCGCAAACAGAGCCCACGGGAAAAAAGGTCATAGCATCTGTGCAACAGTTACGCGCCCCTTACCGTTTTCGCTTGGCCGTCTTCGCTGCCGGCGTCCAAGGGGTACCCCCCGCCCGGAAACGCCTTGAATTGCGCTTCTGAAAGAAGGCCGTGAGGAATTACCGCACGGCCCTCTTTCTTGCGCCATTCTTATTCAGACGTCACGTGCTCAATGTGCGGCGGGATTTCCATCATGTCTATCAGGAGAGGCTTGAGGAATGACCATTTAATGTCGTGTTCCTCATATACCTCCATCATATCGCGGATGGCGTCCCAGCAGTTGTGACATGGCGTGACGACTAGCTGCGCGCCGGTTGCCCTGATCTGGTCCAGCTTGTGCTTAAGCCCGACATTGCGCTCTTTGCGATACAGACCGATGCCGTTTAGGCCGCCACCGCCGCCGCAGCAGAAGTTATGCTCATTGTGCGGATTCATTTCGCGGAAATCTTCCGCGATATAGCCCATGATTTCCCGCGTGTACCTGCCGAGACCGTGGTTTCGCACATAGTTGCAGGCATCCTGCAGCGTGCATGGAACCTTAATTTTTTTCTCGGGATTGATTTTGATCTTGCCTTCGCGCAACATTTGGGCAACCCACTCCACATAATGCATGAAGGGTACCGGCGGATCGCCGCTTTCGCGTCCTGCCCAATACGGTCCTTCCACAACCGTGGCCCGGTGGGCGTGGCCGCATTCCGTGCCGACAACCATCTTGGGTTTCAGGCGTTCAACAGCGGCATAGATTCGCTTAAGATTCTGGGCGCAACCTTCCCAGTCGCCCGCAAACATGGTCAATGAAGTGTTTTCCCAACCTTCGCGGGGAACAGTCCAGCTGACGCCGGCAACATGGAAGAGAATGGCCGCCTGCGCGAGATCCCCCGGGTAGTGTTTCACCTCACGGGCGTTGCAGATGTACATGACATCGCAGCCCTCTTTTTCCACCGGTATTTCCAGGCCGGGCCATTCGTCTGAATTTTCGTCGGCCATCCACTCGCAGGTGTCCACCCAGTCCTCTTCGGTCACGTCCATCTGCGCGCCGTAAACACGGTGCATACCGGAGCCGATTTTCAGCTCCCACGGCACGAATCCGTGCTTGAACAGTATGCCGCGCAGATAGCTGAACATGACCCCGGTATCGATGCCGTGCGGGCAGTACATGCCGCAGCGGTTGCAACAGGTGCACTGCCCCCAGGCCACATCCATGGCGTGCATCATGAATGCCGCGTCTACCCTGCCCTTTCGTTTAAGCAGTTCGCCCAGCGTTGATTGTATCTTGTAGGATGGAATCTGCTTGGGGTCGTTGCCATTGGCCTTGTAAAAGAAACAGCTTTCGGCGCACATGCCGCAGTGGGCGCAGATTTCAAGCCAGGTGCGCGTGCGCGATTTGCATGTCTGTTGGAGGTCAAAAGCCAGTGCGTTCTGATCAATCTTGAGCTCACGCATCTGCCTGTAATAAGTTTCACCGCCCTTATCCGCCAACAAGGCCTGGATGCCTTCCTTTGTGGTGACGGGCGTCGGCGAGCATAGAATCTGGGACATGTCAAACTCCTTACGAAGAAGTCATAAAATCCGTTTAGTTACCATGGGAATGCGCCGCCGCGCGCTTCGCCGCCGCGCTTGATGGCGAAATCCATCCCAAGCTGCGCACGGGAGCAGAAGAAGAGCACAATATGTGCCAACTTTGTGAAGGGGGCGCATATCAGGAATACCTCGCCCGACAGCACGTGAAAAAACAACCAGGTTTCATGCGCGCCTATGTCAAGCCTGGCCATCAGGCCGGTTAAAAACGGGAGAAACGTCAGCGTGAGAACGAACCAGTCCTGCCAGGTGTTCAGCCTCCGCAGGACAGGCGAGCATACACGCCGCAGGCACAGAAGGATAAGCCCCGCAAGGGACGCATAGGTCAGGATTTCCGCCAGTTCGGAGGGCAGAGCGGGAAGCGCGATGCCTGTTTGCTGCTCCAGCACCACCGTATGTCCGAGAAGGAACAGCGGGATAAGCACCGCGCCGAAGTGCAGCAGAAAAAAGGCCGCCGCGGCTATAGGCTGGGCCCGCCATCCCGCCGTGCCGCCGGGAATGAGCCATTTTCCGATGGATACCAGCGCGCCGGGTATGGAACGCTCTCTGTGATACGCGTAGGCAACGCGTTCTAACCGCCAGTCCAGTCCGCGCACATACAATATGGCGCGAATCAGAAGGCCGACAAAGAACACCAGCAGAGAAAAGACAAAAAAGGGACCGGTAAGTGTTTGCATCATGAGCTCAATCTCCTCAAGGCGCGTGAACGCGCCGGAATGCTGTCGGATTACTTATTCATTGCCCGGAGTTCACTATCCTTCGCATGGCAAGAGCGACATTCAGCAAGCGAGGGACCACGCCCGCTTGACTTATGGCAATCGGTGCATGCCGCATGCAGGTAGGAGATTTGCCTGTCCTCTTTCTGTAGCCGGACATCAAGCACAGCAGTTGAAAAGCCTTTGGAAGTCATTCTGTGGCAACGCGAACAATCCCCCTCGTGCGCTTCGACAAATGCCACGTGCTTATCATGGTTAAATATAACCCTCGGCATAGTCGGCTTGTCGATCGCCGGGATTTTAATGGTAACAATTTCCTGGCTGTTGGCCGGTCGGGTTGAAAGGAGGGCAATCACGGCCAGGAGGAGAAAACAGCAGATACCTAGTCCTCTTAATGTGATGTGTGGCATATGAGTATCCTCATGAATGGTTTAATCCCGTCATCGATGGCGTCAGCCAATCACGCCGGATGTGGAACTGAATGCATTCTAGATCCCGACACCTTATGACCCCGATTTTTCCTCCTCCAGAAATGCCTCGGCGGCGGCACGCGAAAAAACGGCACACTTGTAGGGATCGTTCTTCAGGCAGTGTAACGTATAGGCAACGGAGGCCATAAGACAGATTCTGCTTTCCATGCTTAACGTTGAGGTCTGCAGCCATACATCCGCAGAACTGTCTTCAGCGGCAAGGCGTCGAACAGCCCGGATATCATCGTCAGTCAGGCCATTGGGAAGGCTAGAAACAATATCCAGAAATTCCTCGGCCAGATTCATCAGTTCATTTGCGGGTGTCATGGAAAGCTCCCAGGGTTCAGTTGACTTGGATAAAGGCCTGCCGGCATCGTGGGGGAATTTCAATATCATACATAGACAATTAACAATAAATATGTATAATTTGGTACTGTTTTCGGCTACAATTCTCTACTCGTTATCATGCACGACGCAGCATAGGGTAAAAAATATGGCTCTATTCAACCAAAGGATGATACCGATTTAAGGATATGAGCCGCTGTCCAGGTAAAGCAAACCTGTTTAACTGATAACTTTCCCTATCTGGATAAAAAGCTATCGTTGGGTGGTTGAATAGAGCCAAATATGATAAACGAGTATGTTAATCAGTATTTAATCATATCATTATGTTAAAAGTTATGTAACATATGCTTCTGGCTGCATTTGCTATGCTCCAGATTCCTTTTCAGACAACAATGCCTTTGCACCATCACGCGAAAAAACAGCACACTTGTATGGATCGTTCTTCAGGCTGCGCAAGGCATATGCTACTGAAGCCATCAGGCATATTCTAGTTTCATGGCTTAAAGTTGAGGTCTGCAACCATACTTCAGCTGGACCTTCATCAGCAGCCAGGTGACGTACAACACGGATATCCTCGTCAGTCAAACCATTAGTCATTCTGGTAAATACATCTAGTAATGACTCAACGAAATTCTTATGTTCGTGCGCGTTTGCCATTGCAGCCTCCAAGATTTCAATTGGGTGCCAAAAGCACTATTTGCCATGCAGAGGCAGTTTTTATGTAGAACAACAAGATTCAAAAATTAAATGCGCGCTGTGACCTTGTATAGTATTGAGAGCTACTACACGGCAGTACATTGCTTAAGCTGCAATTACCTGATAAATCTAGGCAGGGCCATATCCTGTCATTATGCTGAATGTGGCGATGACCATGCTCGATACCGCAGTAAGCTATGATCCCGATTTCTTCTCGTCCAGAAATGCCTCGGCGACAGCACGCGAAAAAACAGCACACTTGTAGGGATCGTTCTTGAGGCAGTGTAACGTATAGGTTACTGCAGCCATCAGACAGATTCTGCTGTCCTTGTCAAGGGCTGAAGTATGCAACCAGACATCAGCCGAACTTTCTTCAGCGGCAAGGCGACGAACAACACGGATATCCTCGTCGGTCAGGCCTTCGGGGATACTGGAAAGAACATCCAGAAGTTCCTCGGCCAGATCCTGCCGCTCAAACTCTATTGCCATTTTAGCCCCCGGGGTTTCAATGGATTCCCGCACTGCTCTCTTGCCTTTTGGAAGGATGAGTTATTTCGTACAAGAATAGTCTATAAAAAATTTAAAAGCCTACGTGAATCATTCCTGCCTGCCCTGAAAGGCATAAGCCAGCCAGCGCTACTTAATCTAGCCACCTAATAAACAATAAAACTAGACATGTAAAGTATATTTTTTACATGCGACAAAAATTATGTAACTTTTTGATATATATGAATATTTTATAATTCTTCGCAAAAATAGCACTAAAATTTTCTTGTAAAAAGAGGTATAGATTATCAACTTAAAATAGGTTAGGATAATTATCATAATCATCCATCCGGCAACCCAAGGTCATGCCGAGCCCATAGAGTATGATTTGCTGACCTTAATTTGAAAAAAAATTCTGTACGCAGAAACCTTCAAAGGTCTTTAAAAGTATGCTTATGGATTTATAAAATAACAATTATTTACTCATAAATGTAAATACCACATGGTTTGATACCGGAATATGGAAATAACCTGTTTTCATGAATATACGCTGATGAATAGTTTTTATATTTCAGCAGTTAGAATTCTAAAAAATATATAAAATATATTCACAATATCATTATGTAATATTTTACAGTTAGCTTTTGTTATTAATTTCTAAATGTTATTATTTTCCGTGACATACATACCAAATATTACATAGGAGCAAATATGATAGAAGTGCATTTTTCTGATGGTGGCTTTGGTTTAGATATTAAACATGAGCTAGGAATAGACATTAATGTTGATATTTTTCTAACAGAAAATATATCTACTCTAAAACTTGTGGCCGTCGATCAACAGAATGACATTCAAGATAATACATTCTATTGGTTTTCATCTCATAATGAAGAATTTGACTGTTTACAAATTCAAAAACTTATTGGTTCGCATATTAAGAGAGGATCTCAAATAACATATAATGTTATAAAAATATAAGTAATGATTTGACAATCTAATTTTTATGGTGTCATCCATGAAGGTTTTGACTCCAAAAAATAAATATATTCCGAGAGCCGCGATAAATCGATTGTCTACCTATGTTCAGGTACTTGAACACTTCGCCCTAGACAATGTAGAGATCATATCGTCGAAAGAGTTGGCGGAAGCCTGCGATGTAATTGGATCACGGGTACGCAAGGATCTCGCCTACTTTGGTGAGTTCGGTATCCGCGGTGTCGGCTATCAGGTGCGTGAACTCATCTATACCATCTCATCCGCCCTGGGGGTGGATCATGAATGCCCCATGGTTCTCATTGGCGTTGGCAACATGGGCAAGGCAATACTCAATGACATGGATTTCCGGCCGCGGGGTTTCAATATAAAAGCTATATTCGACTGCGATCCCTTCAAGATAGGCGAAGTTGTTCACGGTCTTGAAGTTCACTGCACCCATGAATTGCGCGACATTTCGACGACCTTGGACGCCGAGATAGGCATCATTACAACCTCCCCAGAACGCGCTCAACGAGCAGCCCAGCATCTGTTGGATGCCGGCATAACATCCATTCTCAATTTCGCCTCCGCCCGGTTGAAAGTGCCGGAGCATGTCCACGTTGAATACGTCGATTTCCTGCATCACCTCTACAACCTTGCCGTAAGGCGCGGTGCAACCAGCGGGCAATGACGGTTGCGCCTTTCGGCGAACCATAAAAATGACCCCTGCGCTGATTGGTGCAGAACGCAGGGGCTCCGCGCGTATGCAGGAGGAGGGTGGTCAACACACGCGGGAAAGATGTAATTATTTTCAATGGGCTGTGGTAAGCCCTCCATGAAAAAATGCCCCTGCGGGAACGACATCTAAACCACAGGGGCTGCGCGCTTCCGTACACGCGGGGAGAGACGAGGAAGAGCGCCCTTGGAAGGTAGCCCCTTTAGATTTATGAGTCAAGTGGATAAACATTATATTAATTAAATATTATCATAATAGTACTGAATTATGAACGCATTTGCTGTACGCATAGGCGGATCGTCCCGCAATTATGGCGTAACAATAAGCTTTTATTGCTTTTTTCACGAAGAACCGGATAATCCGCTCCCTTTGAGGCACTTCCCAACAGGGGAAGCTGCCAGACGCGGTCAGCCCCATTATTCTTGATCATGTGCCGGTCCCCCGCTCTGGGGGGCGGAATCCTTCTCAAGCTGCCAGCGCGACAGGCCGTTGAGGATGCAGCGGCGCGCATCGCGAGCGATGCAACAGATCTTCTCAAGGATCTCCGCCATGTCGCTTCTGGCCGTATGTCCGGCGGAGGGGCAGGCGTTCGCGAAGACGGGCAGATCCCACCGGCGGGAGGCCGAGCGTATGTATTTCTTCTCCACAAGCAGAAGGGGGCGGATAAGATGCAGCCCGCCGCCGAAGAAGGACTCGTTCATGCACATGCCGTCGACCCGGCCGTTGCGGCACAGGTTCATGAAGAAGGTGGCGACCAGATCCTCGGCGTTGTGGCCGAGGGCGAGATGGGTCAGGCGGTAGTCGCGGCAGAGCTCGAAAAGGCGCTTGCGCCTGAGCCACGCGCAGCGGAAGCAGGGCGAGCGGCGCAGATTCTTCTCCGAATGGGCCTGAAGGCCGAAGTCCGTCACCTCGATATGGGCGGCTATGCCCTCGCGCGAAAGCCACGGCAGCAGGGCGGCATGGCTTGCGGCATCGAAGCCCGGGTTCAGGTGCAGGGCCATCAGCTCGAAGGGGAAGGGCACGATGCCCTGACGGATGCGCAGCGTCTTCAGAAGCACCCAGCTGTCAACGCCGCCGGAGACCGCCACTCCCACGCGGCAGCCGGGCCACAGCATGCCGGCCTTCTGCATGGCCTTGCCCGCAGCCTTGACGCAGACCTCCTGCGCATACGATCGTTTGCCGTGAGCCATCCCCGCACCTCCGCCGTTGACGTCGTCCTGGCGAAAATCCCCGCAAAACCGGGCGTTGTCAACCGCCCGGCCGCCGCAAAGGGCCACCGGCCGGAACACGCGCTTCAGCCCACAAAAGGCTTGACAGCAAAATAATCGATGTATAGTAATTTTTATTTCGGCAGGGTTTTCTTCTTTGCCGCACGTCTTCGGACGATCCCCATCCAGATCCTTTCATGGAGGCAACATGGCCCGCATCACAGTGGAAGACTGTCAGGAACGCGTGAACAACCGCTTTCTGCTTGTCCAGATGGCCATAAAACGGGTGCATCAGTATCGGGAAGGGTACGAAGCCCTCATCACGTCCCGCAACAAAGAGTGCGTCACCGCGCTGCGCGAGATTGCCGCCGGCAAGATCCGCCCCGATGACGAGACCCTGTACACCCCCCTGCCGGAAGAGGCCGCGGCCCCGGTAACCGAGGGCTAGAAGGCCCCATTATTTCCACGCGACGAGACAGGATATGGCACAGCGCGATTATTACGAGGTTCTTGGCGTAAGCCGCACGGCAGGCGAGGATGAGATAAAGCATGCCTACCGCAAGCTGGCCATGAAATACCACCCCGACCACAACCCCGGGGACAAGGAAGCCGAACAGAAGTTCAAGGAGGCCGCCGAGGCCTACGACGTCCTGCACGATGCGGACAAGCGCGCGCGCTACGACCGCTTCGGCTTCGCCGGAGTGCAGGGCGGCCCGGGCGGCGGCTTCCACAGCGCCGACGACATATTCTCGAGCTTCGGCGACATCTTCGGCGACCTCTTCGGCTTTTCGCAGGGGGGCGGAACGCGTCCCACCGTCGGGGCCGACCTGCGCTACAACCTCACCATATCCTTTGCCCAGGCGGCCAAGGGCGACAAGATCACCCTGACCCTGCCCAAACACGTCACCTGCGCCGAGTGCAACGGCAGCGGCGCGGCAAAGGGCACCTCGCCCGAGGCCTGCCGCCACTGCAACGGCACGGGCCAGGTGCGCCGTTCGCAGGGCTTCTTCCAGATAGCGACGCCGTGTCCCGTCTGCCGGGGTTCCGGCCAGGTCATAGCCAAGCCCTGCCCCAGGTGCAAGGGCGAGGGCGTGGTGCCCGAGACGCGCAAGCTTGAGGTCTCCGTACCCGCCGGCGTCGACAACGGCACGCGCCTGCGCGTGCGCGGCGAAGGCGAACCCGGTGAATACGGCGGGCCTTCGGGAGACCTCTACGTCGTCATCTCGGTCGAGGCCGACAAACGCTGGGAACGCCACGGGCAGGATCTTCTCTGCCGCCTAGAGATCACCTTCGTGCAGGCGGCCCTCGGCTGCAAGACCGAGGTCCCGGGCCTTGACGGCCCCCTGCCCCTCGAGATTCCAAAGGGCCTGCAGAGCGGCTCGCTCCTGCGCATCGCCAACGAGGGCATGCCCTATCCCGGCCGCAAGAACCGTGGCGACCTGCTCATCGAAGTGCGCGTGAAGACGCCCACCCACCTGACGAAGCATCAGGAGGAGCTCCTGCGCGAGTTCGAGGCCTCCGCCGAGGAAAGCACCGTCAGCAAGGTCAAGAAGGCGGCCAAGAAGCTCGGCAAGGCCATGGGCCTCGACTAGGCGGGAATCCTCTTCCATGGATACGATAGCCGTCCTCATCCCGTGCTATAACGAATCGGCGACGATAGCCAAGGTCATCGCCGATTTCAAGAGGGCGCTTCCGGATGCGGTCATCTACGTCTACGACAACAACTCGACCGACGGAACCGACGCCATCGCGCGCGAGGCAGGCGCGGTCGTCCGCCATGAATACGAACAGGGCAAGGGCAACGTCGTCAGGCGCATGTTCCGCGAGATCGACGCGCAGTGCTACATCATGGCCGACGGCGACGACACCTACCCCTCCGAGGCCGCCCCGGAGATGGCGCGGCTCGTGCTTGAGCGCGACGTCGACATGGTCGTGGGCGACAGGCTCTCCTCCACGTATTTCGAGGAGAACAAGCGCCCCTTCCACAACGTCGGCAACACGCTCGTCAGGAAAAGCATCAACCTGCTCTTCAGAAACGCCGTAAAGGACGTTATGACGGGCTACCGGGCCTTGAGCTTCGAGTTCGTCAAGACCTTTCCCGTGCTCTCGCGGGGCTTCGAGATAGAGACCGAGATGACGATACACGCCATCGACAAGCGCCTCTCCATCGCCAACGTCGTCATCGGCTACCGCGACAGGCCGGCCGGGAGCGTGTCAAAGCTCAACACCTTCTCCGACGGGGCGAAGGTGCTGCGGACCATCCTTCGCCTCTACCGGGCGTACAAGCCCTTCTCCTTCTTTTCAGGCCTCGCCCTCGCGCTCGCGGCCCTCTCTCTCGTCCTCTTCCTGCCCGTATTCGCGACGTACCTCTCCACGGGAGAGGTGCCCCGCTTCCCCTCCCTCATCGTGAGCGGCTTCATCTTCATGGCGGCCATACAGTCCTTCTTCTGCGGGCTTCTGCTGGAAAACGCCGCGCAGGAGAACAGGCAGACCTTCGAGGTCCGCCTGCACCGCGTCTTCCGGCTCAAGAAAAAGCTGCTCGGCCGTTAGCGTTCACCCTCACGGGGGTCTTTCTGCGCCCCGGCAGGGTCTTTTTCCGTATCGTTTCCGTTCGATCCGCCGTTTTCGCCGGCTTCGACTATGTCAGCGTCGACGATGTCGTCTTCCGGCGGCTCGGAGGTGACGCGTTCAGGCTCCTCCGCGCCGGCATCGCCGTCCGCGGACTCGGCAGAGGGCAGGGCCTGCGCGGGCGAAGGCCCTCCGGGCCCCAGGGTCATGGGGGCGATGTCCTCGATGCGAAGGGGCGTGCAGCCCTTGCCCGTGATGATGACGCCCGTCTTCTCCAGCACCTTCAGCCGGTAGGCGTATTCCTGCTCCATGCGCCTGTGATGCGCGAGGAACCACAGCCGCGCGCCGTAGCAGATGACGAGAAAGGCCGTCGCGCTGCCGAGTATCCACGGTATGTAGGGGATGAGGATGCTGCCGATGGCCCCGACGGCGGTGTCGAGGAAAAAGAGCGCCCCGCCCATGGCGAGCAGGCCGAGGAGGATGACGATGATCGGCGCGTTGCCCACGATGGCGTAGAAGCGCTCAACCCTTTCGGGCAGGACGCCGTCGCCTTCGCCGCCTGCGGTCTGCGCGCCGGATGCGGTCGCCCCGCCCCCGCCGAGGGCGCGGGAGAAATAGGCGCCCGAAAGATGCAGGAGAAGCAGAAGGCCCACGGGCGAGAGAACGGCGGCTATGAGCCAGCCGACCCAGGGGAACTGCGCCATCTTCGGCCCGCCGGGCATGATGGGTTCCGCATGGACGACCCCGTAGAAAAAGGCGACCGCGCCGACGACGATCTCAAGGAAAAAAACGGCGATGAGATAGTAGACGACGATCTCGCGGTTCTGCCCGTCGTACCAGTTCCTGCGCAGGGCACGGCGGCAGTTCTCTCGGGCGCCGTCTGCCGTGTTCGACTCTGTTTTTTGCATGGGGGCATCCTATAGGGCAAGGGGAGGTCCGTCAACGAAAGCGGGGGCTCGCGGAAAGGAAAAAAACGGGATGCCGCGCGATTTGCGACATCCCTGGTCAGGCTGTGCGTTTTCGACGCTTACGCCGCCGGGGGGGCGGCGCGGTTGGGGGTGGCCTCAACCGCATTCAGCGCTTCGTCCACGAACTGTCCGGCAAAGCTCTCGATCTCGCCGCGGTCGCAGGCGGCCGACAGCAGCGGATCGATGGGGATCTTGGCGAGCACCTTCAGACCGTGCTCGCGCGCGACGGATTCGACGCGGCTTTCGCCGAAGATCTGATAGGACTTGCCGTTGTCCGGACAGACGAAATACGACATGTTCTCGACAAGGCCCAGAATCGGCACGTTCATCAGGTTGGCCATGTTGATGGCCTTCTCGACGATCATGGTGACGAGATCCTGCGGCGAGGTGACGACGATGATGCCGTCGACGGGCAGGGACTGAAAGACCGTCAGGGGCACGTCGCCCGTTCCCGGAGGCATGTCGATGAACATGCAGTCCACGTCCTTCCAGATGACGTCGCTCCAGAACTGCTTCACCACGCCGCCCAGGATGGGGCCGCGCCAGAGCACGGCTTCGGTATCGGTTGGCAGCAAGACGTTGATGGAGATGATATCCACGCCGCCCTTGCTGCGCAGGGGCACGATGCCCTGCTCAAGTACCGTCGCCTTCTGACGGATGCCGAACATGCGCGGCACTGACGGACCGGTTATGTCGGCATCGAGCACG
>JAEEGL013762083.1_pt1 | contig 15221 bp, 9 predicted proteins | sample 9134231 | NCBI WGS metagenome assembly JAEEGL01 (sample SAMN16246548, study PRJNA631951) | gut metagenome | biome: gut microbiome; feature: rumen; material: fiber-attached | host: Bos | place: Iran: Karaj | collected 2018-10 | reverse complement strand
TGGATAATTGCGGAAGGAGTATTCTATACCATCGGTTCGTATTTCTTCAAAAAAGACGAAGAGCACGACTACTATCATGCCATATGGCATGTGTTCATCGTGCTCGGTTCGTTGTCCCACAGTATAGCTACGTGGCTTATTCTACGCGTAGGAATGTAATCCTCCGAGAAGGTAAGAGACACCGAAATAGGTGAATAACACAAAGAAGAAGTTTATCACGGAAATGATGTGATAGACTATTTGTGCTTTGTGTTTTGCAATATGCAGTTTGGGAATTATCAGCGGCCAGTGGAGCTGGCATGCATAAACAAGCATTGTAATGAGTGCCCAGGTCTCTTTGGGATCCCATCCCCAGTAGCGTCCCCATGACAGATTCGCCCATACCGCACCGATAAAGATACCGGTGGTAAGGCAGAAAAGCGCGGGATACAGAAACAACTGGGATAACTTCTGTAATCTTTGGTTGGAGATTTGCAGCCTGTCCTTCCTGGCTCCGGTTGCTTTGCGCTCTGCCACGCTCATACAGATACCTATGATACCGTTGATCATAATGATTGCAAAAAGCGTGTATGCCAGCATAATAACGGACACATGGATACCTAATAACGGCGTTTGCAGTACCGGTTGCAACGGCGGTTTGGGGGTTACCACTTTGGTCATCACCAGAGCCAGAACAACGATAAGCGCGGCAAAAGCGCATACCCCGGCCTTCCCCAAGAAACGGGAGGATGAGGTCAGCTCCTTCCATAGCACGCGGAAATAGGTGTTCTTCTGGAAGAAGAAACCGATCATAGCGAGGAGCAGCAAGGCATAGCCAGTATAGGTTATTCCGATTCCCCAAGGGTCATAATTATAGGCGAGAACCACTCCCATCCGGTCGCTGTCATAATCGGACTGGCAGAACCGCCAACCGTTGTACTTGAGCGGTTTGTTCATACGGATAGTTCCTTCGTCCACCGGCATATTCTCCCCTCGCTCTTTCGCCAGGGCGTACCGGCTTCTATCCAGTATTCTCAATTCAGTGATATAATCCACCGGCGTCTGTCCGTCTTCTGCAAAGACTATCTGAAAATCCCAAAGGAAGAGCGAGAGGGATTTGCTTTCGGTGAGGGCAGATGGGTTAATAGTGAGCGTCTCTGCTTTGTCGGCGCGCAGATGGATCTCTCCTTGCACGCCCCAGAAATGCGTCACACACGCCCCGATGACAATTGTCATCAGGGCAATGTGCAACAGACCTGAAAACACGTTCCTCCGAACGCGGAAAGGACGTAATAAATCCATATTAGATAGCATCAATAAAGGCTACGATAGCATCGCGGTCCTCTTTCGGTAAATTATAGAACTCCTGTGTAGGATAATACGCATCGGATTCCTTGCTGTACCCGTGCCACATGATAGCCTCGATGACATTCCGTGCACGCGTGTCGTGCATACGTGCCTCATAGATATCCCCCGTAGCTTGGCGGTGCAGACCGCGTCCCCATAACGGAGTGGTACGGCACCAGCCGGTACGGATATCATTCTCCATATGCAGTTTATGCTGAACCATATCGGTGTACGGCCATATCTTCTGGTTCGGGTAACGCGGCATTTGGGCTGTGACAGGGAAATTATTCGGGTCGCGAACCTCGTCCGGACCAGTGGTCCAGGACGGACGATGGCAGTAATCACAACCGATCTGCGAGAACAGCTCTTTACCGCGAAGCACTTGTTTGTCCGTCACGTTACGTGCTGCCGGAACAGCCAGACCGCGGTGCCAAACCATCACTTGTGTGAACTCGTCGTCGCTCATCTCAGCAGGCAGGGTCTTGGAGGTCAGGAACTCTTTGATATTGGCTTCCATGTTCTCCGTGCGCCACTCCGGGTGCTCGTTGTTCGGGTCGATTTGGGCGATATACTCCGCAAAACCTTCCTGCACCTCTTTGTCTTTGGACGCATACTCGGCATAAATAGTACCGTTCAGGTCGAGGTAGTGGTATTTGCGGTCGGAACGGGTTACGTTGGTGATATTCCAGATGGCGTTAGCTCCGGCAGCGTCCATGAGAGGTCCGCGCGAGAGGGCGTACGTGAAACGCTTCGGTCCCCATTGCGGGTCGTTCTTGTAATAACCACCCTGGGCAATACCACTTCCGTCCCACATAGCAGGGTTGAGCCCATTCTTCAGCTTGCCGTCTGCTGCTTCTTTCGCATATTGGTCGATGATGTCCTGATCAGGTATAGCGTCCAGCAAACCGGTTCCATAGACGCCGATGGTGTTCTCCAACAGCACCTTGTATCCCTGGCTCTCCAGCAGACCGTCCGGGTCGCGGTAACCTTGGTTATACACATATACCGCCGTGTTCGGCATCGTTACCTCCGGATAGCGCAGTTCATAGGTCTCGCCGTCCGGGAACGTATTGCCATGCTCATCGTTGGCGGTAAGCCATTGGACCGTGATCTGGTCCGGATCAAGCGGAGCCTTGAACGGTCTGGCACCGAACAGTTGCGGCATACCGGCTAACCAAGGCACATATGCCTGGGTGGCAGGATTGATGACCACAAGAAGGGTTCCGTTGCCTTGGTCCTTGGCGTTATAGGTACCTGTAGGAACAGATGTACCGTGCGAATAATTGGGGTGGCAGTGCTGGCAGGATGCACGTACATAGACCGGACCCAGACCGTGCTGGCGACCGCTTGCGTTGGTCACAAAGTCTTTCTCTGCGATATTGTCGCCCTGGGCGAACATCGTACCCAGTCCTGCGTCGTCTGTAGCCGGCGTAGGCTGGCGGAACGCCATGGAAGAGGTCGTTGTAGTAGTACCCAACTTGCCTCCGGTATAATACCACTCCGGCATGTCGGTCTCCGGCTTATTGTTCCCTTCCGACTGACAACCAGCCAGCGCAAGCGCTGCCAGAGCTATGAATAAAAATTCTTTCTTCATGATAGTTGTTTTTTAATGATTCTTTTTATTTAGCCAAGAGCGCCAGTACTTCGTCCTTGAGAAGCCCCTCTAGAACCTTCACTTTGTCCTGGGCTACTCCAACTTTGGCGTCCGTAGCGTTATGCTCGAAATCCTCGATAGCATCAATAGCTGCGATGGCTTCATCAATAGCTTTGCGCACTTTGGTATCCAGTTCTGCATCCTGGCGATAGACATAATTGGAGATAGCGTAGTCTCCTGCCTGCGCACCGCAATAAGCATGTTGGATAGAACGGATATTGTCCGCAAAGTCGATAGTAGAAGTGCAGCTGTATGGGCTCTCCAGATAATCCGGATCCGCAGCGGTATAAGGGTTGCCGATCTTGAGATCAGCCACCTCTCCGGCAATGTCCGCACAGCCACCGATGATCTCTTCGGCTGCACGCTGATAGGTCACATAGATAGAACCGGCTTTTCCTGCATTGATCATATAGGAACCGTAGTTCTCGCCATAGCTCATCGACTCGCCTTCGCTATCAGTGATAACCTCCTCTTTCGCCTTGCTGATATTTCCTCCCGACCAGCAGTCCTCAAGCAGGATAGCCTGTTGCGCCAAGTCCTCCACGATACCCAGCAGATAGACCGCTTCCGCATGAGTGAGGTTAGCGGCGTGTGTCTTACCCGTACCGATAGCGCGACCGCCTTGTTCTTCCGATTCAAAGAGCAAGTACTCGGCAGCATGGAAACCCTTGAGGGCATAACCGAGTTTGTCGCCTACGTAGGCACCACCTTCTTCTTCAATCTGCTTCATCTGCGCTTCGTTGTTGAGGAGGGCGTTCATAGCGTTGAAATCAAGAGGCCATGAATCGATATGCGGGTCAATATTATGCGCCGCTGCCGGTCCAAAAAGGAACGCTTCGCTCTGCTCCCAATGTTTGCGCATCGCGCGCCACGCCGTACCGGCTTCCACCAGCAGCGTGCTGTAATCCTCGTTTGCATCCACTTTGACGAGAATCTGCTGACACTTGTCCAGCAAGACCAAACCTTCGTCTGCCATTGCGCTGTAGGTAGCAATGACCGTGTTGTTCACATACGGCGCCATAGCGCGCTCCAGCGCCTCTTCTTTGTCCGATTTAACCTCGGTCGTCTGATTGTTGCATGCAGCCATTCCCATGACACATGCGGCACATAGTGCCAATTTCAAGATCTTTTTCATAATACGTAATTTGTTGTTAATATGTTTGTTTTTGTCATAGTTTCCAGTCGGTAGTGTTTATTCGTCTCTGGTTTGATAGAAGCCTGCATAGACGATGCCTACTGCTATCTGCGGTTCATCGTTGTATAGTTTCCCGCGCGTGCCATCCGTGCGCGTTCCTTGTTTCAGTATTCCGTACGAGAACTCCGCCTTCACTCCCACTTGCTTGATCGGGAAATAGTTGATTCCCACAGCAGCGCGATGGCGTCCGCACCAAGGATACATATCGGTCGGTTTGCCGTCATAGCGGAACATTGAATCGTAGTAATCATAACGGGCGAAGAGATAGAATTTCTGCTTCTTTTCTTTCAGTTTGGCATTCAGCGAGAAGAAGTCATATCCGGCTTCGATACCTGCTGCGAGTGCGTCCGAAGCCACCCACTGCTGGCTGGAGACACTTCCTTTGCGCATGGCGATATTGTATTGCGTGATAGCCGCAGCGTCGAAGAGATGTCCGTACGTGAAACTGCCTCGCACGATTGCTCCAAAATCATTGTAGGCGAAATCGAACGCCCCGATAGTGACCGTTCCTTTGACATTCTTGTAAGCACTTGCATCCAACTCCACATTCGATTTGGAGAGCGTATTGCGAAACGAGTTGCCGCAGTAGCCGCTCAAACTCAACCTTAACCCCTTAACACCGGTGTAATCTACGCGGGCAGCTCCGGCAAACACGTTCGCTAATTTAAATTCATACGGACTTCCTGCACCGGGTTTGATCCAGTTCTTTCTGTTGAACCGGTCGCTATCCAGTCCCGGCAGGAACATAGCCTGATAGTGCCATCCGTTTTTCGTGGATCCCATGAAAGTAAGCGCCACCTCATGCCATGTAGAAGGAATGATGGTGAACTCGCCCTCGTTACGATAGACGCCGAAATACTCTGTCGATTCATGGTGGGCATTCAGTCCCCCGACCGGAATAACCTGCATGCCGGCGCGGATAATAGCATACCGGTTGAAGGCTTTCTGGAGCCAGAACTGCTCCAAAGCAACCTCTCCTCCCCGTTCAATCTCTGATTCATATTCTCCGCCTTCTTCTTCCTCAATCTCAATGGCACTCTCCGTTCCGCCGTGTTCGAACTCAATCTCCGTGCCGACAGACCATCCTTTACCGAAGTCATATCCCATATAAATGACCACGTGCGGCAAGTCGAACTCACCGTAATGGTCTCCGGCAAAGCGTTGCGGGTTCTGGCCGTAACGAAGGTAGTTATTGGAATAGAAACAATGCTTCGCCGTCACCTCTCCGTATCCGCCGATTACGAAGCGGCCACGCGTACGGGCTTTTTGAGGCTTTGCCTCATCAGTAACCATTTGTTGGGATTTTGAAGTGTCCGTATTTTGCGCTACCGATTGCTTTTCCAACCGTTCTACACGCTGAATAAGCGATTGCAGGTCGGCTGCGCTCACCTTAATGGAGTCGTCAGCGCGGACACACAACGCACATAAAATCAATGCAATAAATAGTATTGTTTGCTTATACATAATTTTATATGAACCTTATTTCTTTTCACGATGCAAAATTACTTATTTTTCGGGAAACACACAATCACCAAAAATAGTGAATTATCTAAAAAAATGGCTCCCGCTATTGCTTATATCACATTTTTTTTGTAATTTTGCAGCGTTTTTAATCAAAAAACGTCATGTACAAAGCTTCAGATAAGATCAGTGATTTGATGTCGCAAGAGGAAGATGCGATACAAATAATCAGCCGTTTCGGGTTGGAGATGGGTGTGGGCGAACAGACCATTCAGGAGGCCTGCGAGACACATGACGTACATACTCCTACATTCCTGGCGGTAGTCAATTATAAGGTATTCAAGCAGCGCGCTCTTCCGGCGGATATTGATATTCCTACGTTGCAGCGATACCTGCATAACGCGCATACCTATTTTCTTGATTTCCGTTTGCCACGGCTGCGCCGCTCGCTCATTGAGGCGATCATTCCCGTCGATCCGACAACCAAGATACCGAGCCTGATTTTGCGGTGCTATGACGAGTTTGTAGAAGAGATACGCACCCATATCGAGCATGAGAACGAAGGTCTGTTTGAGGAACATGAGCACGATGACGAACGTATCACATCCAAGTTGACGGAGATTAAAAACCTGATTATCAAATATTTCCCATCTTCCTCCACACCTTCTTCCGGCACATGGGGAACAATAACCTATCCGCTGATAAGCGTCATGTCCGACCTATGGCATACGGAGCAAGATTTTGCGGACCATTGCGCCATAGAGGACGATATCCTGCGTCCGGCTCTTACCCACCACCCTATCCGCAAAGCGAAAACCGGTACTGTCAAACAAGAGACAGAGGAGTTGAGCGACCGCGAACGGGACGTGCTTATTCAGGTGGTGCGCGGATTGAGCAACAAAGAGATTGCCGATGTGCTATGCATATCTATGCATACCGTGGTCACGCACCGCAAACATATCACCCGCAAACTCAATATTCATTCCACAGCCGGACTGACGATCTACGCGATTGTCAACCATCTCATTGATCTCAATAGTCTGGAATAAATCGTTGGAATATTTTTGCCAGCCGGCAAAAAAAATGCTATTTTTCTTGCATATGTGCAATTTTTGTTGTAATTTTGTCTCCGATTTTTAATTAACGATGCATCGTGAAAAGATCGGTTAAAATCACATTGTGGGTTTTCGGCTCCCTTGTTGTGTTGGTTTTCGCTCTTTTTTTGAGCGCTGATATCATCGCCTCGCTGCTGGTGAAGCGAGAAGTAAGCAAGACTTTCGACCGTCTGCCGAACGCAGATGCCATGGTTGGAGGAATATACCTGAACCTCCTCAGCGGTTCCGCTATCGTGAAGGATATCACTTTCTCTACCAACAGCCTCACGCTGGAGGACGAAGAGACCAACGACCGCGCACCGGGCCTGGCGATGCATATTCCTACCCTCTCTATATGGAATATCAATTATGTAGAGTTATTCCGGAGGCACCGGCTCTCGATCTTCAAGGTAACGGTTGACGACCCTCAGGTACTGGTCTTTCTGGATGAAGACCATCCGGAATCGATACTCCCTACTTTTCCGAGAGACAGCACGCTGGATAAAGCGCAGTCATGGCTCAAACGTCTGGAGATCAGGCATATAGAGATGGATGACCTGTGCGCCCGGATGCGCAGCACTCATTCCCCGCTGCGTCTGGCGACGGACAGTCTGTCGGCGGAATGCCATGACATAGCATATGATTTCACGGATTCCGTCTTCACCTATAACGACTCCGTCTATCAGCTCACGCTGGAGACGGCACAAATAAACCTGCCGGACGGTTTGATGGCGATAGAGGCGCATTCGTTTGCCACGGAGGACCAAGGTCCTCTCGCACTCGGCTACACCCGCATCCGGAACACCGTCACGCATAAACAGATGGCGGACCTGGCACAGGAGCCTGTCACATGGATCGACTTGGAGCTGAATAGCCTCTTGACATCGCCGCTCAACCCCATTCGCAAGGTATTGGCACAAGATTGCACGCTGGACTCGGTTCGGGTGGACGTCAAACGGATGCATGTTGTCCGGGACGAGAGGCTGAAACCCAAGAAACCTTTCGGTACTCCGCAGCAGTTCCTACGCCAAGTGCCTTTGATCTTCCAGATCAACTATATAGAAGCACTTGCCCGGAAGATAGATGTGGACCTGTTCACCACCGATGTCAACTGCGGCAAGATGCGTTGCAACAACATCCGCGCATGGCTCACGAATGTCACCAACCGCCCCGGTGCTGTATGGCATAACCGAGTAAAAGCGCCGTTCAGCGGCAAAGGTATGGTGAATGCACACTATGACATACACATGGACAAAGCCTCGTCCTTCGATCTCACGCTGTCGGGAAAAGACCTGGAGTTAGGCGATCTCAACCCCTTCATCCGCCCGCTGGTAGGTGTCACATTCACCTGCCATGTAGATCAGATCGATGCTTCCTACAAGGGAGACCAAAGCGCGGCGCACGGCACGTTCGGTTTCCTCTACCATGGCCTTGACGTACGGGTTCACAAGGAAGATAACATCCCCTATAAGGTCGTTACGAACCATGCGGATTTCTTCACTTCGGTGGCTAACTCGCTTATTCCCAAGAGCAATCCTACCGCCGTGGATATCCATCCCCGCCGGTACAGCGTGGAATGGACCCGCGACGAATGGAGTCCGTATCCCTTGTATCTGTTCGGTCCGTGCATCGACGGAATCAAGAAGACGATGCTGCCCGGCTTATACGTCCACAAACAGATTTAATATCGGAATATGATTGTATATTTCTCAGGAACGGGCAACAGCCTTGCTATTGCCCGGCAGATAGCGGCTGCCACGAATGATCGTATCATGCCGCTGGTAGAAGCAGTAAGGAAAGACCTTACGGCAGAGCCCCGCATCGGTCTCGTGTATCCTTCTTATGATTTCAATGCGCCGCCTGCCGTGCGCAGCTTGGTTCCAAGACTCAGGATCAACGCGCAGGCGTACGTGTACATTATTATTCCATGTGGCGCACAGGCGGGTAACTCGATCTGGACCATCCGCCGGATGCTGCGCGGGAAAGGGATTGAGGTTTCGTATTCCCACAAGATCCGCGTGCCGGACAACAGCGCTATCGTCTTTGGACGCAATCCGAATGACCAGGTATGGAAATTCACTCGCTTTGCACACCGTCTGGATACCATTATCTCTGATATTCAAGCCGGACGCAAAGCGCTGCATTTTGCGTGGTGGAGTCCCCTCGCCTGGATCATGGGTACGGAGCGAATGGAGCAATGGATGCTACGTACCTTCCGCCCAGCGGTGAACGAAGAAAAATGTATCGGCTGCGGCATATGCTCGAGCGTCTGCCCCATGCGGAATATCTCCGTGGACGGGAAAGCCGCTATAGGTCCGCATTGTACCGCTTGTCTGGCTTGCCTTCATGCCTGCCCGCAGCAGGCTGTAGAGGTAGGAGCCAAAACAACGGTTAAAGCCCGTCAATACCGCCATCCGGATATCAAAATAAAAGACCTAACGCTCCGTTAGGCCTTTTACCTTTATTCATACCCCTCTTATTTCGTACCTCCGCCGAGGGCTACGTACAGGTCAATAAGGCTGATCAAGCCGTTGTACCTGTTGGTCACATCGGCGAGTTGCGCCTTGAGGTAGTTCTCCTGAGCCGTCAGCACCTCCAGATAGGAGGCTTTGCCTTTCTTCATCAGTTCGCGCGTGCCGTCATACGACTCGCTTTGTATGGTAAGAAGGCGCTGATAGAGCGTGTCCTGCTCTTGTGCATTGCGGCAACGGAAGAGCGCGTTATTCACCTCGTTTCCGGCGCGTAGCATCGTCTCCACATAGCGGTTGGCAGCCTCTTGTTGCTCCAACTTGGCTATCTTCAGGTTTGCCTGCAGTCTGCCGCCGGCAAAGATAGGCTGCGCCAGACCCAGCACCGCGTTCATCAGCAACTGACCGGGATTAGCCACTACACCGCCGTTATTGGTCCATCCGATGAGCCCGGAAAGGGACAGCGCGGGACAGAATGCCGCTTTCGCCATATTGGTCTGGTAGAATGCAGCCGCTACATTGCGTTCCGCAGCACGGACGTCCGCACGGTTGCTCAGTTGCGCCGCCGGCACGGATTCGAGCGCAAATACCTCAAACTCATAACTCTTCCACGGCGAACGGGCTACCGTGCCTGGTTCTTCGTTCATCAGCAGGCACATGGACAACTCCAACGAATTGATCTGTTCCAGGAGTTGCTTGCGCTGGATCTGCACATTGATCAGCGAGGACTCCATCTGACCGATAGAAGGCGAATAAGCCTGCCCGTTTTTCACCAACACGCGTTGTATCTCCAGCACTTGCTTCCAGATAACCTCGGTGCTGTCGATAATAACGGCCTGATAATCAAGCAACTGCAACTGAGTATAGATTCGAGCCATCGTGGCTACCAGATTTGCATGCGCGGCAGCACGGTTGTCCTCCGCTTGCTCACGGAGCACCTGCGCCTGGCGCTTGCGGTTGGTCAGAGTACCGAATCCTTCTCCGCCCCAGTTCAGGGAGAGCGGCACCTGGTAGGTCAAGGTCGCGCCGGACATACCGGCACCGGGCGTATAAGTACCCATTACACCTACGTTTGCCGGAGAGATCGCCAAGGTCGGCAGGAAGCCTAACTTAGCGGCTCTGAGACGTGCATCCGCCTCCTGTACAGCCAACTGGCGCGAGCGGTAATCGACGTTATTCTCCAGCGCCTTGCGGATATGTCCTTGCAGCACCGGATCGGTGATATAACTTTGCCAGTTGTCGTTGCTCACTGCCGTTATCAGGCTGTCCGGCTCGGCTTTCTGCGCCGGTTCGTATTTCTTGAATATACCGCAACTACTGAAAGTGAGCGTGCCGATCAAAATCAGCACTGTAAGACCGCTTGCGCTGTTAGACCGCTTCGCTGTAGGACCGGCTTCGCCTGTAGGAGCGCCTTCGGCTTCCGGACTTTCCTCAACCGGCTTCATCTCTCCTTGGAAACGCTCATGCAGTTTCTGGAAGATGATATAGAACGCCGGTACCACAAAGACAAGCGCCAGCGTACCTACCGCCATACCTCCGGTCACGCCGATAGCCAGCGCGCGGTTACCGTTAGCACCCGCGCCACCCTCTATGATGAGAGGAATCATACCGGCAATCATCGTTACTACCGTCATCAGAATAGGACGCAGACGATCTTCGCATGCACCCAAAGCAGCCTCAATAATCGGCATACCCTGCTTGCGCTTCTCTACGGCGAACTCGGTGATCAGAATAGCCGTCTTCGCCAACAGACCGATCAACATGATCACACCGGTCTGGAGGTAGATGTTATTCTGCTGGCCGAAGAGCCATGAGAACGCGAACGAACCCATCAGTCCGAAAGGAACGGACAGCAGCACCGCCAGCGGAATGAAGAACGACTCATAGAGAGAAGCAAGAATCATATAGATCAACAGGATGCAGACGAGATAAATCAGTATCGTCAGGTTGGATTTGCTGTTGGCCTGCAACTCCCTGCTCATACCGCCGTACTCATAGCCATAGCCGGCTGGCAGATGGTCTTTTGCCACCTCCTCAATCACGCGCTGCACATCGCCTTCGCTATAACCCGCATTGGGCTGGACGTAACATGCAATAGACTGGTAGAGGTTGAATCGCTTCTGCGAAGCCGATCCTACGGTCGGAGTGAGCGTCACGAACTGCGAGATCGGAGCCATCTCATCGCCTATGCGCACGAAGATATTATTGAGGGAATTGGGGTCCAGACGATATTCCGGAGCCGCACCTGCCATCACACGATAGACTTTGCCGTACTGGTTGAAATTGCTGATATAGGCGCTACCGCAGAAGGCACCGAGCGTGTTAAGCACCACATCCGGCGAGATACCTGCGCGGTCACACTGCGTGGCATTCACATCCACTCTGTATTTGGGGAACGACTCGCTGTAGAGCGACTGCGCAATCTGCACTTCCTTGTGTTTCAGCAACTCGGCGAGGAAGGAATTGACCACCTCGTTGAACTTGCTCATGTCGCCGCCTTGCAGATCCTCCATCTGCAGGTCTATACCGTTATTGTTACCGTATCCCGGGATCTGGGGCATCTGCGTGGGGAAGATCTGGGCGTCCTTGATATCCTCGCATGAGAGATACAGTTTCGCCATCACCATATCGATATAGTGCTCCAGTCCTTTACGGTCGTCCCATGGCTTGAGACGGACTACGAGTGTACCGTAGCTGACGCCTGTTCCGGAGACGATACCGAATCCGGAAATCTTGGCATAGCTCTCCACTTCCTCCAGCCGCAGCACATGTTCCTCAACCTGCGCCATGATCTTATCGGTCTCCACGAGCGGCGAACCGGCGGGAGCCGTCACGTCAACCACAAACACACCTTGGTCCTCTTGCGGCACCAGTCCGGCAGGTAAAGCACGCATAGCCAGTACCATGGCTACAACAGCGGCTATCAGCCATATCCAGGCGCGGCCGGGTTTCTTCAGGAACTTGGCCACACCGGTTTTATATTTGTTTAAGACGGCGTTATAGCCTGCTTCATAGGCTTCTTTGACCCATTGGTTGAAACTTTTCTTGCCGTTCGGCGCCTCTTTCTTGGGGCGGAAAAGAACTGCCGTCAATGCCGGACAGAGAGTCAGCGCCGAGATACAACTCAGACCTACCGAACTGGCGATCGTGATACCGAACTGGGTGAAGAAAGTACCGCTCGTACCGGGCATGAAGGTCACAGGGATAAACACCGCCATGAAGACCAGCGTACAGCTGATGACAGCTACGGTCACTTCGCTCATCGCGTCTTTCGTTGCCTTGTACGCCGAGGTGTAGCCGTGCTCCATCTTCGCCATCACGGCCTCGACGACCACAATGGCATCGTCCACCACGGTTCCGATTGCCAGCACCAAGGCAAAGAGCGTAAGGATATTGAGCGAGAAACCCGCGATCTTCACAACCGCAAACGTACCTAAAAGCGATACGATGATGGAGATAGACGGGATCAAGGTTGCCTTGAAATCCTGCAGGAAGAAGTAAACGACCAGAATCACAAGCAGGATAGCAATGATCAGGGTCTCCACCACATTATGAATGGCTGCATAGAGGAAGTCGTCGGATGTCTGGAGAATAGTGAACTCCATACCTGCCGGCATGGTCTTTTGCAGGTCCTTGTAGATATCATTGATAGCGGCGTTCACCTGGGTTGCATTGGCTCCCGGAGCCTGGTTGATGATAAATGCCACACCGGGTTGTCCGTCTATACGGGACGAGAAGCTATACGACAGGGCACCTAACTCCACCTCTGCCACGTCCCGCAGATGCAATACATTGCCGCCCGTAGTGCGCAGCACGATGTCGTTGAACTCTTCGATGGACTGCAAACGGCCTTTGTACTCCAGGTTATATTGATAGGTATTTCCACTCTGCTCACCGAGCGAACCCGTGGCGGCTACCATGTTCTGGTTGCCGATAGCGGCGAAGATATCTTCCGGAGCCAAGCCGTAACGCGCCATCACATCCGGCTTCATCCATATACGCAGCGAATAGGTGTTACCTAAGTTCTGCACGGCGCCAACGCCCGTTACACGCAGCAGACGCGGCTTGACGTTGATATCGATATAGTTAGCGATGAAGTCGTTGTCAAACTTACCGTCGCGGCTCACGAGGGCGCTGATCTGCAGGATGTTGTTCTGCCGTTTCTCTACTTTCACACCTACCCTCGTCACCTCTTGCGGCAACAGACCTAACGCTGCCGACACGCGGTTCTGCACATTCACCGCTGCCATGTCCGGATCCGTGCCTTGTTTGAAGAAGACGTTGATATTCACCTCGCCGGTAGCGGTGGCTTCGGAGGTCATGTAAGCCATGTTCTCCACGCCGTTCACCGCCTCCTCGATGGGCATCACAACGGATTTCATTACGGTGTTCGCATCCGCGCCGGAATAGGACGTACTGATCATCACCGTCGGAGGCGCGATATCCGGATACTGCTCTATAGGCAGCGTCTTGAGGCATATAAAGCCCACTAAAGCGATCAGCAGCGAGATACACACTGCCATCACTTTTCTATCTACGAATATATTTCCCTTCATATCCTTTTCACTTTTCACCTTTCATTTTACCAAAGCACTTGCTGTCCGTCGTGTACGTTAGCCGCACCTTTGGCTACGATCTTCTCGCCTACTTCGGCTCCGGATAGGATGACCGCACGTACGCCGTCGCCCAACTCCTCAATCTCTACGATAGCGCTGGTGGCGAGGCTGTCTGCACCCACTTTGTACACCAGCGTCTTATCCTGAATACGGACGATGGAGGTCAGAGGTACCAGCATCGCATTTTCCCATTCGAAAGGCATCACGATTGTGCCTTGCATGCCGGAGAACAACTCGCTGTCCGGGTTAGGGAATGTCACATAGCAGGTCACCGAACCCGTTTGCTGGTCCACCATACCGGAGAGGCTGGTGATTTTTCCTTTATGCTTGTATTCGCTGCCGTCTTTGAATAGCAGGGTCACAGGAGGAGCTATCTTAATCACTTTATCCAGACTGCCGAGCTCACTCACCAGCGAATGGACCTGACTCTCGGTCAGGGAGAAACTAGCCTCCATCTCGCTCACGCCGGCAATGTGCGTGAGAGTGACACCTTCGTTAATCACATCGCCTACGTGAGGTATCACGTTGCCTACCAATCCGTCCACCGGACTCTTGATCGTGCAATAATCCAACCGTAACTCTGCGTCACGTACTGCCGCACGGGCTTGCGCCACTTGGGCCTCTGCGGACTGCAGGATGTTAAGGCTCTTGCGCAGCAGATAGTCGCTGATGATCCCTTGTTGAGCCAACTCTTTGTTACTCTCCGCCTCCAACTGCGCGTTATCGCGGTTGGCTATCGCTGTCTGCAGGTCTGCCTGAGCATGAACCAGCGCGTTCTGCGCACTGCGGCTGTCTATCAGGAAGAGCACATCGCCTTTCCTAACACGCTGACCGTCTTTCACTTTGATAGCGTTCAGCGTTCCGGTGCAGCGTGACACGATGGACACATCGCCTGTTCCGCGGATCGCGGCGCTCCAGCTTACTGGTGCTGACACATTCTCGCGGCTGAGCGTGATAGTCTCATAACTGGTGTGCTGTTCTTCCGGCATCTTCACACAGCCGGAAAGCACACATACGGATAGTAAACTCAATAGAATTAGATTTTTTTTCATTGTACGGATATTTTTTATGGAAGATATCTGTTGGGTATTTGATTTGCTTATACATTCGGGAACATAGCGATGATACGGCGCAGGTAATTCGGATCGCCGAAATCGCGGAAACCGGTGTCCTGTCGGTTGAGCGGTTCGATGGCTTGCATGTCCGCTTCGCTCAGTTCGAAATCGAAGATATCCATGTTCGCCGCCATGCGCTCCGGGTGGGTCGATTTAGGGATAGCCACTATGCCGCGCTGGATGAGCCATCGGAGCGACACCTGCGCAGCCGTCTTGCCGTACTTCGCACCTATCGCCGTCAGCACAGGGTTCTTCAGCAGGTCGTCATTGCCTTGCCCCAACGTCCCCCAAG
>JAEEGL013493673.1_pt1 | contig 15221 bp, 14 predicted proteins | sample 9134231 | NCBI WGS metagenome assembly JAEEGL01 (sample SAMN16246548, study PRJNA631951) | gut metagenome | biome: gut microbiome; feature: rumen; material: fiber-attached | host: Bos | place: Iran: Karaj | collected 2018-10 | reverse complement strand
GAAAGCGCATACAGAAATCTTTCGGATATTGTCATGCAGGGTCAGTTCCGTCAAGTGCTGATTGCACATAAATGCCCTATCCCCAATAGCCTGAACTTCTGATGGGATGATAAAATGCGTGGCGGAAGAGTCTCGCGGGAAGTAGAGTAGTACTCGTCCATTCTCTGAATAATGGATATGCCAAGCGGGATCATAATAGTATGGCGAGAAATCTGGAACAATTCCTTCGACTGACCGACCGTATGTCGCCAATTCTTGGTCGGTGCAGTCAAAAGGCAGCAGCGCGCTGAAAGAATCATCGCTCCTATAGCCGAAGCATTCGTATCGATTCTTGAGGGTAATGAGCTTCCTGCGACAAATCGAGCGCGTGGCGTGGTCAAAGGCGGAACGATAGGGCTCCGGAAGTTGGGGGGCTATCTCTATTCGGAAGTCCATCCATTTTTTCCAAGCGGCTTTCTCCTTCAGCAGGGCTTCACGTCTTTGTGCAACGGGAAGCTCGAGTTCACCTTCTTCCATTCCTTTGATGAAAGCATCGTACTCCGCCAGGACGAGTGGGATCGTCGCATAGCAGCTGTCCGGACCGATCAGTTGGGAAGAATCCGGATACCCCCAAGCGTTCACGGCGCTACGGACGATCATAGCATTGTTGGTTTCAGATTCGCCATACGTAACCGGATATGAAGAGGCCATACCGTTAGGATAGTTGACGGCTTCAAAGGCTGAGGAATAGGATCCACAATATTCCATAGCCAGCACGTAATCATAAAGGATATTGTCCGCCAGCGGTAAAGTGGAGGGCTGTAGTGCAATCTCCTGTATTGAAATTCGATTGTATCTATGGTTCAGGTATGCTTCCATGATGGCCTTCATATTGCGCTCAACCTGGAACTGCGCGTCGAATTCGAGAAGTCGGTCAATCTGCTGGCGAAACATTTCCAACCGGGCTTGGACACTTACGGGCATGATGGAGTCCCCGGTGAACTGCGCCAACCGCCAGAGGATGAATTCAGACTCATCGGAATCATCTATTGAAAGATTGTTCAAGTCATAAAAAGCCGTGAGATGACGGGTGCCATAGGCGAAACGAGACAACTCCAACTGACTTACCGAGTGCAGGGTATCCCGGTCGCAAAGATTCCTCCATTTGACGACCTGCTGTCGCGTAGGCTCCCCGAATAGATGGACGATGCAATCTTCGGGGTACCAGTCACGTGTGATATCGACTTCAGCATGCCCGTCGATGGAGTCAGCGCCCGGACAGGTCCGAGAGGTATCAACGTACTCGTTACACGGAGAGAGACACAACTGGCTGGATGCATCAGGAGCCTTCGTCTGGCTATGGTGGCAACCGATAACGCATAGGAACAGTAGAGGGAGGGACAAGTATTTCATTACGACAGGATCTTGTTTCCGGCCGCGTCAGTCTGGGCGGCAAGGAGGGTGGTTTGCAGTGCCTCTTTAGAGACTTTCTTCTGGCCCTCAATCTTCTCATGGTACATCTCTCTGAAGCGGTGCTGCGCATTGATGAGAATATCAAGATACCTGCGAAGATCGTTGCGGAACGACAGATAATTATCGGACAACGCATCGACTATACCTTCTTTTTCATGTTCGAACCGAAAACCCGGTTCAATAGAAAAGTACGGAAGGTCTCTCATGTTCAGACGGTAGTGAATCTCATCGTAGCTGAAATTCAGAATATCCGGCTCTTCTGGATCGGACTCGTCAAAAGTAAAACAATGGTAAAGCAAGGTTTCACGCACTAATTCTTTCGTGATAGGGCCATCGACTTCTTGTTCATCTTGTTTCGGAGATGATTTAAGAGACATTGCCGAGACCTTCTCTTCAATGGAGGCTAGCTGTTTATAAACGTTCTTTACGGTTGTACGAGTATCTTCTTCACCGTATTTCTCTTTCATCCACACTGCGAAAAATATGAAGGCGAGGCTGAAGAAAACGAGAAGAAGGATTTTTTCCATTTGGTTGAGAGTCTAATGTTCGGGAAAGAATACGTGCCACATTGCGCTCATGAAATCGCCATCTGCCCAATCGTTGGAGTGATCCTCTCCTGTAAATAGCTTAAATGGAATTGTGATGATGAGCCAAAATATGCGGATGGGAATCACAAGGGCGCAAGCACAAATAGCGAGGACAAACTTGATGATATACCAGACTGCGATAATTGGTAGAACCAGAATCGCCATACATCCGTCATTGTTTCCGGAGGAAGACATTTTTATTTGTTTTTGCGTTGATTCTCAAGTTTAATTGCGAGTGCATAGATAAGGCCGCCAATTGCGCCGCCAATAAAGATGGCAAGGAAAGCTTCTAACATAGTTTGATTGAGTTATAATGTGATGGGAAAAGAATGATTAGTCATCACCAAAAACAGCATTGAGAGCATTCATTGGCTTGCCCAATAAAGTGCACAAGGGCAAAGTAATAGGAAGCATGCAGAAGGCCATAAGGCGGCCTCCAATACTGCGCTGGCGCTTGTGCAGTTTCTCTTTTTCTTCGCGATAATATCGTTTGATCTCGGGATCTGAATTAACACTAGCAAGATGGTCGCAAAGGGCGCTGTAGGTATTGAACGTTCTGCCGTCGCTGGTTCTGTAGTACATAGTAGTAAGGTTTTGAGATTGTGTTTTTAATCAGTTTCGTTAATAAATGTCATAAAACAAAAAAAGGTAACCACGAAATGTGATTACTTTTTCTGAAAGCATAGACCTAAAGATTAGTTTGAAGATTTGGGGAGACAAGAACTATTTTTGATGGAATGTTTGAGCCGGCAAGTCTACCTTGAGGCATATGAGTATGAGCCAGCTAAATAATCAATCTGTACGTATTATCCATAAATTTCTAATGTACTAGGAGTGTTCATCATAATTTGATTGTAATCGGTTTGATACAGAACTAAACAAGTATTTATCTGTCTCCGGGCTCATTGATCGATAGATACAAATATCGTCGGAGCACTCAATGAGGACTGAGCCATCTTTCAAAGGTCTTTCGCTAAGCGTTCCGTTATACCACACTTTAATATGATTAAGACACGTCTCCTTTTTGGGCTTCTGCCCACTGTAGACAAATCCATTGTATTCCCAGGTTGCATTTATTTCCATTACTCTGGCAGGATATTCTATTTTTTTTTCTTTTACACAATCCCATAGTTCAAGTAGTTTAGTGCGATGATCACCTACCCACTGGACAATAATCCTTTTTTCCTTTGCGGTCAGTGTATTCTCTCCTTTTAGAAATACACCTTCAAGAGAGATGGAAGCGATATGATGATTATGCCCTTTTGAAATATGAATATGAGGTTTCTTGTGTTGATCAGGCTCCATAGTAATTTTCAGACGCGAGATTCTTGGTAGGTTGAAACCCGTAATATGAACACTTACCACATAGTGATCATTAACCCTTCGAATGTCGAAAGATAGACCATCAACATGAGAGGTCCTCCCATCAAAATATAGGTTTTTGAAAGAAATTGATCTCATAACAAGAAGCCACTAAATGCCATCCAATACAATAAATGCAGCCCAGTATTTGGGGTCACTGTAATTAACGTGTACTTTTTCTCCATTAATCCGGATAGTTCCGTCATAATTCTCTACATATTTTTGAGCCCTCCTAAGACTTTCTGAAGGAGAATGGTTCTTATTCAGATACTCGTAGAACTTTTTCATTAATATTCCAGTCGCGTAATCATCCACTTCCCATAGACTCATAATGATTGTCCTAACTCCTGCTGCTTTAAAACCTCTTTGCAAACCATACACTTCATCGGCACTTATGTCGCCAAGACCCGTTTGGCAAGCGGAAAGAACCAACAACTCGGTTCCGTCTAAATCAATGGTTGATATCTCGTTTGATGTGAGTATACCATCATCAGCAAGAGGGGCTGTTTTCCCTTCTTTCAGTGTTTGATTAGCTCCGGAGAACAAAAGGCCCGAATGGGATAGCACACGTTGTTCATAAGATATTTGAGAATCATTTTCGCCAAGGAGAAAATCGTAGTCGAGATGTTCTTTTCTTATATCTTCGGCAGACCAGTAAAAGCCGTGAGTCGCGATATGAATGTAACGCGGTGCCCTACCTGAGAAACCCTTAAAAACTGTTTCTGTTGCCTCTTCACCTGAATAGAAACGAACATTATGATTAGAAGATAACATGGATTGAATGGCCTCGCACTCTTTCTCGGTTGCAGGCAAGTAAGAAAAGCCCCCACGAATTGTCTCGTTTTCAACAACCGAGTTATAAATCTCATCGTTTATTCCGTCATCTTTTATACGGTCGTAAAGAATGCCACCGAACAAAGCCACCTCGCCTTCACTTGAATTATATTTTTTTTCAAGTATTTCCCTAGTTGATGAAAGTCTATGAGTAATGAATAACTCCGAGAACCTCTTCCCATCAGCCCTTACAGCATATTCTATGGCAATTTTGTGTAAGACTCCACTAGGGGAGAAGAATACCGTGGTAATTCCCGACAAATAATCGGATAGATTAGCCCAAACTAACTCATAAAGCCCCGAGGATATATAATAACCATCGCGTCCTATCTCTGCTAACTCCAAGTCAGAAAACAGTCTCTTGATTTGAGGGCTTTTGTGAGAGGAGTCTATAATCAACGCATAGTACTCCGCTTGATTATCAAAAGGCACTTCAATGAACTCAATCGCAATATCATCCTTTCTTAAAGCCTGCTGAACAGACTGCCATGAAAGATTTAACTTGCTCATTAAACTGCTGAATAGTTTGCTATTTTTATTAAGCTTCGATTCCAAGCGCTCTCTCTGAGATATTAAAGAGTCAACACTCAAATAGCGCTCGGTTATTGGCAATTTCAAGAGCATCTCAATTTGTTGATTGACTTGTGATAAGTCTGCAAAACTTTGCTGCGCCATTATGTTTTCGCTAGCCGCTATCCCCCTTTTTAACTCAATCCCGGAATATAGTGTTAAGCCTTTTGAAAGCAATACATTGTTGTATAGTCGAGCCGCTAGTGTATCGTTAGGATGAGAGGTAACAATCTGTGGGAACTGCTCCATGAACCAACGATTGTTGTTCTTCCAAAACTTCTCTCTCTCTACTTTTGTCATATTACAAAAGTGATGTGCTACTACATCGTGTAGATAGTCATCGTATTCAATAATATCATCTACTCGAATATTCTCCATTAATAAATCGATTGTGATTCTTTTTAACAAAGCTTCTGCATAGTCTATTGAGTTATTACCATTATAGTGGCTCAACACCGCCAATGCCTTATTGATACTTCTGATCGCTTTGTCATAATCTTTCTTACCTGAATAGATGTCAGCAAGAGAACAATAGAAACGGCTGCTCCAATAGTTATCTTCCCCTCTTTCATTCTCCATTATTCGTAATCCATCAATAGCCAATTTTTCTGCCCCGTAGTAGTCTCCTTCCGCTAAATAGTATTTAGCTAGGGACAAGAGTCCCAATGCATAGATACGACCCTTCATCCCAGTAATAACCCCCTCAATATTAACAACTTGAGACTGAAGTTCAATGGCTTCTTTATTATTACCTAAAATATGATTGTGCCGTGCGACATCAGCAAGGTCTATACAATACTGTAGATTGTTCTTTCCTAAAAGTATCTCATCAAGAACCACAGCTTTGTTTGTTGTTTCCTTTGCGAGGTGTATGTCCCCCAAATACTCATAAACAACGCCCAAATTTGCTAGAGTTATTATGTAGTTCGGATTATCTACCCCATAAACAAGTTTTCTGATTGCCAAACTCTCTTTAAGGCATTCTATTGAAGACGAAAAATCTCCAAGACGGCAATATACCATCCCCGCGTTGTGTAATGCATAGGCATAATGCGGATGATTCTTACCTACAGATAGTTCAAGGACCTTCAATCCTTTTAGTGTATATTCCAATGCTAAACTGAAACAGCCAAGATTATAGTATAAATAACCCCAGTGTATAAATAATATGCCGGATATCGTTGTATTGCCCTGGTATGAACCTTGACACCAGGACGTTGCTTCTAATAGCAGCGACTCTGCCTTTTCCAAATTGTCAGCAGAAATGCAATTGTATATTAACGATTCAAGAGCATATATAAACAGAGAATCATTGCACGAACCACGTAATAATGATACCGCTTGTTCCCCATAAGCTAATGCAGTATCATATTCTTCTAAATCACCATAATATTCGCCAAAATGAGATAAAGAGGTAGCATACTCTATGATATTGGAGTCCTTATTAGCGTCTCGTATTTCAAATGCTTTTTTCTCATATATAACTGCCTGACCACAATCGCCATAACTATAAAGATAGTATGCCCAATCACTTAAATAAGAAGCATACTCCAAATCTGTTGTATCGCAATATGTGGAATACAGCTCGACAGCTGCTTCTGCGCTTGATATTGCCCTTGAATAATTCCCTTGAAAATAAGAGTCGGCGGCAATTTTGCGTAAATGATCCACATACTGTTTTATTTCATTCTGATCTGTCCCTCCCGGAGATTGAGCAAAAGATGTAACAACAGAAATACTGGCAACCAAAAGGAAAAGACACCAACTATTACGCCTTGTCATAGTATCAATACTTACTAGTCTAACATTATGAATGCGGCCCAGTAATACTCAGGCGGCAATAATTCAGAGAGACGTTTTTCTTTGATGTCAGGGCGATTGGCATACTGTCTCTCAATCTCTCTCTTCTGTTCTTTTACAAGATTCTCTGCCCATTTTCGAATGAAAGCCTGAGCCGATTTAAAAGCTTCGTGACAAGACAGCCCTTTAACAATGCCCTCATATAACTTATCCATCATTAAGTAACAGGCCTCATCATCAACCTGCCACAAACTCATTACAATGGTATTAACCCCGGCTACCTTAAAGCTGCGTTGCATCCCATATACACCATCACTCCCAATGTCCCCTAAAGCTGTTTGACAAGCAGACAGAGTAAGGAGTTTGGTGCCGCTTAAATCCATACCGCTGATTTCATCAGCCGTTAAAATGCCATCTTCTGCACCAGAAGGTATAGGCTCTCCATTCCAAACGTGATTTCCTCCAGATAAAACAAGGCCCGACCTTACACCAATTGATGATTTGGAACCGAAATAGTCTAAAGATTCCGCCTCGGCTTGATTATAATAATATCCATGCGTTGCCATATGAATAATATCGGGCGAAGATCCTGAAAGAGATTTGAATGAATCCTCCGATCCAAGATCTTTGCTATATACTGAAATCTTAATTCTTTTAGCAATGAATCGAGACTGAATGTCTTCAATCTCTTTTTTTGTATTCGGGAGATAACTCCACGACCCGCCCTTACTTCCTCTTACATCAGCGTAGACGTTATTACTAACAAATACGCTTGTTGAGTTTATATTTGTCGTTGATTGAATTGGGGCATTATAATCTATGTCCCCAAATAGAGAAGCATTCTTATAGCTTTTATCATCATGGACTAAGTCTGCGGTAGTTGACACTCTGCACATAGAAAAACAGTCTCCTACTGTCTTTTTACTTCCTTTCTTTTGGGCGACTTCGATATTGATATTGTTTATATATCCAAAAGGAGAATAATAGACCGTCTCGACGCCTTGTAAATAATGTTCGATTGGCTGCCATAAAAGGCTATAAAGTAATTCGCCATCACTGTATAATTCCCGAGAAAAACCACCTTCAGTTTGCTGGTTCACCGCGGCAGAAATCAGATCCTCTCGCAGGCACAAACGCACTATTATTGGTGATGTGTATTCCTCTCGCAACAGAATTGCGACATAATAAGAATCCAAAGTGCTCACATCTGAGGCTAAAGCATACTCGATCGCTAGTGTGCCCTTCTTAAGATTATTTCTAACATCCTCCCATTGAGGGATTACGAAAGAACCCACAAATTCCGGATGCATAGAATAAAGAAACATACAATATGATTCTGCTTTTGCAACAGAATCAGACAGATTTCTAACCTCCATGTTATAAGTCTCAAATGCTTCTTTTAGAGACATGTCGTCTGAACTGAGTATGTTTCTTTTAATTGCTTGTTTCTGACGAATTAGAATCGATTTCTGGAAAAGAGCGGCATTATATGCATTAGATGCCCCACCACCGCAACTTAAATCAACCGAAGAAGCATCTATTAATACTTGACTAAAATATTGATCCCAATAGTTACTCCTTCCTTCGCTTGTTAATGATTGGCTAGATTTGAGATAGTCTACTATCTGTGTTGCAAGTCTTTTTTTTGCGTACTCCCGTGCTTTCTCAAAACTGTTTTTCTTTAAAGCGTTTTTTGTCAGGCCCCAATACATTGATGCTACCCAGCGTTCCCCAACATAGTTATTGTTTGAATACTCTAGAATATTAAGTAATAGGCTATCTGATTTTTCAATTATTCCTTTATGGGAGTATGCTTCCGCAAGATTAATCCAACTAGCAACTTCCCATGTCTCATCTGTCTCTATTGATTGAGTGAGATACTTTATTGTTTTATCCACATCGTTCGAGACAGATGCAAAATCGGTATATAGCATCGACTTTGTTGCCTTGGAAACAGGATTACCATTCTTTAAAACGATATTATTATCAACTATATCATTCGCGAATGATAATATGTCAATTGCAGACGGTGCGTTTTCCATCACCCTCAATCGCGATAATAGCATCAATTGCAAAACCAAATCATTTACATCATTATACAAACGATTATAACAATCCTCTGATTTCTCCCTATAAACATGATCGGCAAGTATAGTTGCCCACGTCAGTTTCTCAACATTCTTCATTAACCATGCATTGAACCCGATCTCAGTACATATTTTCTCTTTATGTATAGCATCCCCTGTCTTGTCGAGATAATCCCAATACCCGAACAATACATCCAAACTAATATCTGAATACCCTTTTTCTCTCAGTGTCCTTGCAATATACTTATTCGTCAGCTCATATCTAATCTCATTAATATCCTCGTCTTTTGAAGCAGCTTCTAAATTATCTAAAAAACGATAATAACTTGTATAAAAAGGGCCAATCAGGTTGCTCATTATACATAGCAGAACCTCAGTGTAGTATGTTTGAGAAAGGAGGCTTAGTTTCTCTACCGGATCAACCAGTGGTTTATCATTGTTCTTCAGACGACGTGCCTCTTTGTTTTTTATACAATATGTTTGTAATTCTAATAGATAGTCAGTTCCAAACTGATCTTTAATTGTTTCGATGGCATTTCTCCACTGAATTAAAATCGCATAATTCTCCGCTAAGCTTAGGTGGGGATGATGCTCATCATAATAGATGGCATTTGCAAAACTAATACTTGCCTCAAGAGAAAGATTAACTACTATGCGAAACGATTCAAAGGCATATAACACCCTCTCATCGTGTTTATCCAATGCTGACAGAGCGCTAAAAAAGGCTTCTTTGTCATACGAAACGGTAGAGAGCCAATCCCCCCCTTCTTGTGATATCGCAGAAAGAAAACTATAATTCTGAGAAATGAAGTCCCCCCAATTAATATCAGGCTTTGATTCTGCCAGATCTATCGCTCTCTGGAAAAGCCCCATAGCCTTGTCATCCTGTCTTGCCTCGAATAAAAAAACAGCTCTGTTAAAATAATTGACTGCTATAAGTGAATCCGGGTCAACCGTATTGCTACTGTAGCCATCCAATATACACGTCGTTTTAACCGATAGCGAAGAAGGAACACGATAGGATGGATTATTTGCATATAAGGAGGCATTTGCCCATGAGAAACTATACAATAATAGAGCAATGGCGCAATCTCTTATAATTCCGACGGCATTCATTGTTTCTTGGTTTTAATGAGCAAGTCAATTAAACTCCATATTAAGTCTTCTCTTATTATCGCCTCCATTGATAGATTTCCCGCCCTATTAAAATCTTTAATATAAAAACACCTTCCCTGCTTACTGATAAGGCTATGACAAAACGAATTACGTATATGGCGCAGCAGATGATGCGCTTTGTCGTTTTCTGGTTTCCCTTTGGGTTTATAAGCCTCAAAGACAAAACGATATGTTCGTTTAGGCCTTTTCCCCCAAGCGATATCATTTGTTTGGCAAAACATAACGACATCGGGAGAATCAATGTCGAACTGCCCAAAACAAAGCTTTATCTCTTTCTCGTATAAACAGACATATGAATAAAAAGAGACAATATCTGCCTTTGACAGGTTGTTATTATTTAAAGCCTTGGCCATCTCCAATTACAAATGTATCCCTTTAAACTGCCAGCCGGAATCGGAGGGTTCGCAAAGATCAAACGAGGAGATGTTGGCTGGTAATGCGGGGAAGTAAAGCGTGAAATCTAATTGGCTCTGAGCGGGAAGAATGGTCTTATTGGGGGCGATTTCGCAACCATCTGTGGACTTCAGGGCGTACTTTTTTCCGGTAGCCTTATCCAAAAGATAAGTTCCCTTTTCAATATTGAACCATACGTCTTCTTTACCGGGATTGACAACCGTCATATAAATTGACGTACCTCTTTCGGCAACCTCAATTCCAATAATGCCGGCGATATTGGTGTTGGCATTTTGGACTTCGGGCATATTCACTCGAATAGGGTATTTGCCAGAAGCTCCATAGGTGGAAGAGGACGAGGTCCGGCGAGCCTGGCCTTCACGTTCATTATCGGCAATGACCATCACCGTACAAGGAATAATGGCCTTGCACTTCTCGCTGAGCTTCTGAGTAGCAATCTGACTGCCCCGAGTTAAATTGATGCTTTCACCAGATCTGGCAATCAGGTCGTTGAGGTAACTCAATTTAACGGCATAGCTCACATTCTCAGCCCCATCAGTGTGTTTGGCTGAAATAATGCCAATGAGTTCTCCACTATCGTTGAATAGCGGCCCGCCACTATTGCCCGGCTGAACAGCTGCAGATACCTGATACTGTGACTGATTGCCTTGGAAGCCACTACGGGAGCTTACTACGCCAGTTGTAAGTTTCACCTCCTCGCCCATCGTATCGACACGAGGATACCCCAGTACGAAAACATCGGTCCCGACATCTTCAACGGCTTCCTTGAATCCATAGCGAATCGCAGGAAATCCATTGAATGAAGGGTCAACAATCTTCACAAGAGCCAAATCATTGACTTCATCTACAGAAATAGCTTCGGCTTTAAATTTGGCCTTGGCCTCCGGAAAATAAACATAGAGATGTGTCGCACCGCTTACCACGTGATTGTTCGTAGCTAGAATCTTGGCTGCAAGGGCTATTCCGGAACCAGACCAATGGCTATGTTGTTGTTCTTGTTGCGTGTAAGGCGTTTGTTGGCCGCGGTGGCTCCCACTTTTAGAGTTGAAGCTCTGGGCTGTTAAAAGAAACGGTAACAAAGCCAATACTGTGAATAGTATAAAATGCTTCATACTGATTGTAGAAAACAAGAAGATGGGGCTGGGATAAACCCAACCCCATACAAGAACGACAGTATGCTAGTTTGTAGCGATAGCAAAGTCGCTATAGATGGCTCCGCGGTTCACGATGCGAATCGTGAACGTACCCGTCCAGGAAGGGACCCAGCGACAGACGCACTGGTCAGTATAGTCGGTATCGCTTGCAATCAGATTACCGTGCTCATCATAAACATACATATCGAGGTCATTGTCGCCATCACCGATCATAATGACTTCAGCTAGTTCATTTGCCCAGAACTTGGCCTGATAATCCGTAGAACTCTTTCCATACACACGGCCTTCGCCATACTTCGGTCCACCGACAGCGCCACGGGTAGTTCCAGACTTAAGACCCTTTTCGACCTGTTTTGCATACGCCAACACGACTTTGTCTTTGCCGGCAAACTTTTTTGCATCGGTTAGTAGTTGCACTGGATCCAAGACAAGCTTGTTCTCCTTTTCGGAAACTGTCTGCGGATCAGCCGGGACACCTTGAATACCCAATTGCTGGAGTTTTGTCTCAGAAAAAATTTTGGCAGCTTCGATCAAAGCTGTAGCGGAATGATTGGAATAGCCATATTTTGCCAAACTGGCTGCCGTCTGAAGCGCCGAGAGTTCAGGGGATGTCGGTTTGTCAATTGCAGCCTTCTCTTCTTGAGCAAAAGAGGCAAACGAAAGGCTACAGAAACAGAGAATCAATAATGCTTTTTTCATGATTTTATGATTTAATAGTAAACTTGGATTTCAAGAGTCTCAAAGCCTCGGTAGCGTATGGGCTATCAGCTTCTGCGATTTGAGACAATACTTTCTTGGCATTACGAACTTTCCCTTGTGACATAAGTGAAATTGCATAAAACCAATCTACCTCACACTTCTTTTCTCTCATCAGAAGATGTTCATACTCAGACTCCTCATCAAAAATGGGCTCATTGAGGATTGTCTCTACAATAGCGGATGCCTCAAGCAACGAGGAATCAGCTTTTGTATATCGTTTTTGTCCTAACTGATCATAAGCTAAAGAAAGCAAACTGTCTACGGGATTCGCAGAGCGAGTCGCAATTGGGGTCAGTTCTGAATAATAGAATCTACCGGCTTGCCGACAGTGTTGATTCCGCAAAATGCCTCCAGCCAAAAGTAACAAAACGACTCCGGCGGCGATAGCGGTAGAGAAACGCATAAGGATCATTCGACTCGATTGCTTCTTGTGATAGGCGGATTCCAAGTCTTGCAAATGCCGCTTCAAACTAACGGCCTGAACAGCATCTGTAATGGTGGACTGAACACGGAACTCTTTCATAAGCTCCGGATTATTCTGAAGTTCTGCCTCAAAGAGGGATTGTTCTTTCGCAGACATAGCACCTCTAATGTATTCGTCTATTCTGTCCTGTATGTTATTCTGTTCCGACATAGTTTTTATGACTGATATACTTAAGAGGTAACCTAAAAATTAATCACTTTTTCGAGGATGACGCGTAATTTCTTGATACACTTAAACTTCTGGGCTTTGACGGAATCGGCGTTGCTATAGCCGTACTTTTGAGCTATCTGCTCACCAGAAAGCTTTTCCCAATACTGTGCTTTGAGAATAGAATCACATGGCGGCTTCATTTCGCTTACCGTCTTCATTACGAGATCTTCCCGTTCAATGCGCTCTTGTAATTGTTCTGCGTTATCCTCTACAAACTTCAACTTTGAGATTTCGGTGTCGTTGACAATTTCTTTGAACTTCCTGTCTTTGGCCATCATCGTGTATTTGCCGACAGACAGGAAATAGGTAAAAAGTGAACTGCTTAAATTCGATTCAGTCAGTTTTCCTTGACGGATATTTTGCCATAATACCACGCAGGAATCTTGAAACAGGTCGAGGATGTAGGCTTCGTTCTTTGAATAATGCGAACGAAAATAGGCGAAAAACAACTGGCGAAAGTGATTATAAAACGAGTTGATCACCCGCTCATTGTTGTTCTTAAAACCGTGGATATATTCTAAATCCGTCATTCTTAAAACATAGTTAAACTATGTTTACTTGGTTTACCTTCATCGTCCATATCCTGTGGATAACGCGAGAGATTAGCCAGAGTAATACGCCAAAGGCTCAATACATCCCTATAATCTGAGGCAACCGGATCGCCATTGGAATCCACAATCGCAAAGGTCAGACTACCATAAAAATGCCCTTCAGCAGTTTTATACTCATGATTGGTTTGATAGGGTTTACATGCCCCTACAAATAGCCAGTGGATGGGCGCTTCTTTGCGTATCACATTGGGCAAAGAAGCTGGAATGACAAATTTCTCGCTTGTCCCTCTGATCGGCTCATCTGCATCGACTAACCCCCTGGAACCACTTCCACTATGACAAGCATCCGAAACGACAACTATCTTCCCCTTGGGACCAACCTTTGACCTAAGACCATTTAAATATAGATTGATTTCATCATCCAGAATATGATTCTGACCTTCATATATGCCAGCTTCATATCGTTTCTTGGCATCGTAAGGAATCCAGGCTTCATCAAAATGATCAGTCTCATCTCCATCCAAATCAGTGACTTGCTGTCCGTGCCCAGAGAAATGGATATATATGATGTCTCCAAGCTGAGCCTGTTCCCGAAGAGACTTTAGACCCGTAAGAATGCTTTCTTTTGTGGCTGATTCATTTACCAGTGATACAATATTGCATTCTTGAAATCCCAATTCCATTAATGGGGGTCGCAAAAGTGCAACATCATTGTCACCATGAATGGTAGACCACCCCGAATCGGCGGGATATTGCCCTATACCTATTAAGAAAGCATAGCGAGTCTGAGCCGCTGATAAAGCGGCTAATAATAAAAAAAGAACAATGATATATATACGCTTCACAAGTATTTGAACCCGGAAAGGACAAATTTACTAAAAATAATTAATGAATCATCGCTATTATATGCCTATTTTATTATAACTAAGACACAATAAAAAAGTTGATAATTCGAGGTTACCTATCGCTGGATTTGGACATATATAAGTTAGAATCGAAATAATAATTAAAAATACTATGAAAAAGATCTTAACTCTCCTCGTGATGATTTCCGCATGTGCCACTCTCGTTAAGGCTCAAAGCTACTACGGATCATCAACCACTCGCCGTTCCAGTTATAACACATATGGAGTTGGAACGACACCCTCAGTTCGCTATCAAGGCGGTTACACGCGCTCGAATGGTTCCTATGTCCAAGGCCATTACAAAACGACTCCGGATCGTACAAATCACAACAACTTTTCCACGTCTGGTAATTACAATCCATACACAGGATCGACGGGGACGCGAGCAAGAGACTATTCTGCTGGTGCGTATAACTATGGGGGAGGAAGTACAATTCATACCGGACCTCGAGGAGGACAGTACTACATCAACGGAAGTGGAAATAAGACTTATGTCCCCAAAAGAAGATAACTATAATCATCTATTCAAATAGGTAAAGCCGCCATATCTTCGGGAAAGTGACGGCTTTATTATTGTCTCTCAAGATTGCATAAAGGCTATAATGTCGTCGGAATGATGAGGCAGTCGGCAAGACGGCCGCCGGCGGTCTGCCTAGGGATTGTATCAGCTCCAACCGCTGGCGTTGAGCCGCCTGCCATCTGATCCGGCCGCTGGTTGCCCGATCCTTTTCGCCAAACAGGCGCAAGCCATACCCATCCGGAGAGACTTCCCAGGCATACTTGTTTGCGCCAAGCCCTGATTTCGGCCTCTGGCGCAAACTCATCGGCCTCTCATGGCATTCTCAGGCCGATCGTTTTGCGGCTGTTTGGCGGGTT
>JAEEGL013287957.1_pt1 | contig 15221 bp, 7 predicted proteins | sample 9134231 | NCBI WGS metagenome assembly JAEEGL01 (sample SAMN16246548, study PRJNA631951) | gut metagenome | biome: gut microbiome; feature: rumen; material: fiber-attached | host: Bos | place: Iran: Karaj | collected 2018-10 | reverse complement strand
TGCCTGTCAGAAAATCTACGTTTCTGATATTGATGATGAAAAGATAAAATTGCTCGGTACTAAAAAAATTGCCGCTTCTCAAAAAGTAAGTATTTCAAAAGCTGATGTTTTTGAGCTTCCGGATATCAGTGACAATTCAATTGACTGTATAATAACTGACCCGCCCTGGGGCTTGTGGGAAAATATAGAAGATATTGAAGGCTTTTATAAAAAGATGTTTGTGTCGTTTAAGCGGGTTTTAAAACAAGACGGAAGAATGACAATTCTTACAGCGCGTACAAATGAATTTGAAAGTGCAGTAAAACAGAGTAAGCTTACAATTCAAAAATCACTGCACACGCTTGTAAATGGTAAAAAAGCTACCTTATATTATTTATAAAGATAAGCAGGGTAGGAATTAAAGTTTTCCATATCATCTAAAACAGAAACAGGGATTCCCAGTTTTGATGCAATAGATTTATCCTGCATTTTAGAAATTACTCCAAAGAAGGATTCTCTGAATGTCTGCTTATGTTCATAGCGGTAAGTAATTACCTTGCAGTCCGGGATTTTAAGCTCTTTATGTCTTAAGTTATTAATCATGTTATCCCAGGTGTCTATCTGGTCAATAAGATTATTCTGAACTGCCTGTGCGGCGGTGTATACTCTTCCGTCTGCAAGATTGCGGACCTTTTGAACATTCATTCCGCGGCTCTGTGCTACAATTGAAACAAACTGATCATAACATTCATCAGAAATTGACTGCATGATTTGTTCCTGTTCTTCTGTTATTTCGCTATAGAAGTTTCCCATAACCTTGTTGCGGCCTGAATGAATTGCTTCAATAGTAATACCAATATCATCTAAAAGCTCTGTTGCATCTATGAGCTGGCCTGCTATTACACCAATTGAACCTGTAAGCGTATTTCTGTTTGCATAAATCTGGTCTGCAGGACAAGAAATATAATATCCGCCCGAAGCTGCTAATGGTCCCATGTAAACATAAAAATTCTTTCCAGCATCTTTGTATGCTTTGAGCGCAAAATAAATCTCATCAGCCTGATAAACAGCTCCACCAGGAGAGTTAACATACATTGCAATTGCAACATTGTTAGGATCATTTCTAAGATGATTAATTGTTGAAAGAAGCCATCTTTGATTATATGTAGAATTTGCTTCTTCAATAACACCTTCAACATAAAGGGCTGCAATATATTCCTTTCCACTGTTTTTATAATCAACAGTATCAGAAGAATAGCCGCTTGGGTTTCCTGTAGGATTTGTTTTAGAAAATCTAGGTGTGTCCTGATTCTGATGTGATTTATTATACCAGAAGCAGCCGCCTGCAATTAAAAGAATTATAATAAAAATAATTATTCCAGATTTACTTTCTTTTTTCATGAGTTCAAATCCTCCGGTTTGATTTTTCCGCTTTCGAGAGCATCCTGTAAAAGTGCATGATATGCATTAATCATTGTCATCCAATAATATGGCATATACCATACAAAACCTACTCCAAAAGTAACCATGCACAATAAAAACCATCCTATAAAGGAAAAGTTTAATAAGAAAACATCAAGGCGATGGCCTTTTACAATTGAAATACTTAATCTAAGTGCTTTTCGAACTCCAATTTCAGGGAATTCTGCGGCAAAGAAGAATGAGAAGGAATAATCAATTGTTTTGATAAACATAGGAATAAAACCTATAAGTAAAATAATTGGATATATAACAAGTGTTAGCGTATCTGATAATTGAATATTAAGAGTAACTATTATTACTGCATAAACAATTATGACTGGAATAGCAATCAGGGCCCAGATAAAAATCCATAAAAGCTTCCATAAACCATTAAGAATTCCACGAGCCCATTTATTATATCCATCAAAATATGTTTTAAATTGTACAGGATCCGGAGAACGTGAAAAAATTAAAAAGAATGAAATTAAAACTATATCAAGAACAAAGCCTACAATTGCTTCAATAAAATCAAGAATGCAGCTTGCGCCTAAAGTACCTGAATTTTGAAAAGCATTCATAATTTCTTCAGAAGAAGCACCAACAATATCGTTATAATTTAAGCTTGGATTATTTTGTCTTGTAACAGAAAAGAGGGCCATTACTGCAATTGTTATTAATGCGGCAAAAATGGCAGGTTTCCATCGTCCTTTTAATTGCATTAATGAAAAACTTTTATATTTATTTATATCAAATGTCATTTTTTTACTCCATAATCAATATTATAACATACATGTAATATTAATAGAAGTAAAAAAAAAGATGAAAGACCTCACACGCCTTTCATCTTAAAAATAAGTAAACAAAACTCAGGGCATCTCCCACAGGTGCCTGGATGTCGATTAAATCACCCGTTCAAGTGCCAGATACTTTATTATCGGTTTTATATTTGAATACTTGACTAAGATTTGATTTTTTTAGATTATATTGTGCTATGGACGAAGAGAAAATAACCCGCGCGTATCTGGAAACGCTTTCATTTTCGGATTTAAAAAAGCTTGCAGATGAATTTGGTGTTGATGTTCCAGAGGATTTAGACAGAAGATTCCTTTTAAGCGAAATCCTTGAAATAGCAGAAGAAGCAAGACAAGATAAAGACGCGCCAATGATTATTTCTTTTGATAATGATGTAAATCATAGCACAAATCTCCCGGAAGGTTATAATGAAACTCAAATTTCATGCGTTTTAAGAAATCCTGTATGGATTTTTGTATTCTGGGATATAAGCGATACAGATTTGAACATGCTTAAAGCTCTTCCGGATTATTCTCTTGAGCTTAGAGTTTGCATTCTTTCTTCAGAAACAGATCTTACACCACAAGAAGTTCTTGAAATTGAGCTTCCAGATGGTGCAAACGAGCAATATGTACTTATTCCGGCAGGAAAAAGCTTTATAAGAATTGAACTTGTTTATTCAAGTGGACAGACAAGAGAAGTTCTGGCTTTTTCACCTGTTGTTTCAATTCCAAAAAGTTCAGCCTATATAGAAAATTGTCAGCCTGGTGTTCAGAATAATTTTTCAGAAATTATGAAGCTTTCAGGTATAGAAAAGATTCTTTCTGACCAATACACAAACTATAGACATTCGTTTTTATAACAGGCAATTAGAGATTTAGAATTGGAGATTTTATAATGTTAAAAAATCTGACATTTATCATAAAGTTTTATCAGGATTTTATAAGAACAAACGATGAAACTTCACCTGCATGCGATAAACTTAAGCTGAATTCTTTATTTGAGTCAATTTCTGATTCTATGATTCCTCTTTTGAAAATGTTTGAACGTCTGGAACAGGAAAACGTTTCTTTTAAAATTGGTTTAGTAATTCCTCCACTTTTATGCTCAATGCTTGAAGATGAAAAAATCCAGACACTTTATATAGAATTTCTTGATAAAAGAATTGCTCTTGGTAAAAAAGAATTAAACCGCAATAAAGAAAATAATCAGGCTTCTGAATTGATTCGTACTTCTGTAGAAAGAAATAAAGAGCTTAAACGAAACTTTACAGACGATTATGACAACAATCTTATAAAACAGTTTGCTTCATGGCAGAAAAAAGGCTTTGTAGAGATTCTTGGAACATGTGCTACAGATATTTTTATGCCATATTATGCCGATTTACCGGAAGCGCTTTCTGCTCAGGTTGAAATGGGCCTTCAGTCATATAAAAAGAGTTTTGGTGAGATTCCAGAAGGATTTTTCCTCCCTGAATTTGGATATACTCCTGGCGTAGAAAAAATTATACGTGCCTATGGCTATACATATACTATCTTAAACAGCAGAAGTATTCTTCTTGCCGAAAATCCTCCAGAGAACGGAATATTCTATCCTGTGAGAACAGAAAATTCTCTTGGTCTTTTTACAGCAGATCCGCTTATTTCTGATATGCTTTTTGGTGAAGAAGGCTACAGTACTAATAGTGTTTACAGAAACGAAAATCGTGACATTGGTTTTGAGCTTGATCTTAAAAAGCTTACTCCTGTTATGGAAGAAAATTCAGCCCGCTGTTCAACAGGTTATAAATACTGGAAAAAAGATTACAGTGATGATTTTGCTGTTTCATATGATTTTGAACAGGCACAAGAGCAGGCAAAACAAGACGCAGAGGATTTTCTTGATAAACGCGCTGAATATCTTACAAAAGCAGGTGATTGCGTAAAAGATATTAATTATGTTTCATCTGTTTGCTGCATTAATGAAAATCAGGCAAGAAAACAATGGTCTGAATATATAATCTGGCTTGAAAATGTTATTCGTAACGCTCAGGAAAAGGATTTGTCTATAACTGTTTGTAAGGATGTTATTTCAAAACAGTTTACACTTGAAAAAATCCAGCCATATTATTCTGCGGGAACAGGCGGTGGTTATGGTGAAAATCTTTTATCAAGCCGCAACTGCTGGATGATGCGCTATGTTCGTAAAGCTACAGAACGTATGATTGACCTTGCAGAACGTTTTCCAAGCGATACTGGCTTAAAGACCAGGCTTCTGAATATTGGTGCCTTGGAGCTTCTTTTGGCACAGTCAAGCTGTCTTGCAAAGATGATTGATGAAGGAATTGATTCAGAATTCGCAGAAAGAAGATTCCGTCTTTCAATTAATGCCTTTACAGTAGTTTTTGATGCCCTTGGTTCAAACACAGTAAGCACAGAATGGCTCACAAAGCTGGAACTAATGGACAATCTTTTCCCTTGGATTAACTATAAGATTTTTTCTGTTAAGAAGTAAAATAATTAGAAAAGACCAGAATGAAGAGTTTTTACGGTTTTTGCGAAGCAAAAATGCGAGCCGCTGCGAGCAAGTGAAAACTCTCGGGTGCGCAGCATAAAATCACTCTTCAAAAAACATAGACTCGCGCACCCTTTGGTACATATCTATCTGCGAGCGGGCACTTTCAATTCCCAAAATTGCAGGGTCATATCTCTTGTTCAAAATAAGAACAGACTGCCATTCTTCAATTGCTTTTTCCCATTCTCCAAGAGAGTAATATTCAAGTCCTTTGTTGTAAAGTTCATCAATAAGCTTCTGGCGTTGAGCACGACCTCTGTCTCCAAGAAGAATCTTAGCCGAAACACTTATTCTGTTTACAGGATTCAGTGAAGAGGTTAAATCGAGTGTATAATTAAAGTTAAATCTTGCATTAGAAAGCTGGAATTCAGAACCTACAGAGAATCGTGGGTTTCCGCCCTTGAATTCAGTTCCCATCAAAAGGTTGAACTGCTTTGTAAAGGCAAGAATAACACCTGCGCTGAATGAGAACATCTGATAATCAGAAGGATTAAACAAATTGACTGGCTGTTTAATATCAAAGGTTGCTGTAATAATCGGAAGGAACTGACACGACATGCCTGCAGCAAAGTAAGTTGGAAGCGGATCATCAAGGCGAATTCCGTTTTTACTTGAAATACCTGTTAAAGAAGCCCCAAGATTCTGTGCTGAAATACCAATTCTTACGTTAGGAGTTCGTGATGCAAAGAATTTTAAGAAATTAAACTGCATCATAATTCCAAGATCTGCCATAATTGCTATACCAGACTGTTCAAGACCCGAAAAAGAAATAATGGCATCTGTATCATTATCAGTGTAATCTGGAACAGAACGGAAGGCTGTTTTTATAGTTGCACCAACTGCAATTCCCTTAAAATCGTATCCTGCAAGGAAATTGTAAGAAATATTAGCTGCAAAATGAGTTTCTGAATAATAGCTGGCGTTTACTCTTTCACCAAAAAGATTATATTCAGTAAAAGGCATGTAAAGACAACCTGTTTGAAGTCCAAAGCCAACATTATCAATTCGTGTTGTAAATACTAATGTGTCATATTTTTTTTTCTGCAATCCATGAATTATGAAAGGCAGAAACCTGGGTGTCAGAAAGAATACAGCTTGCGGCAGAATTATAGTTTATGTATCCTGCATCGTCGCAAAGTCCTGTATATGCAGAACCAAGACTTTCTGCTCGTCCGCCAATGGGAATAAGCAGTGAACGGAACGATGTAGCACCTTCGTTTGTATTGCTGTTAAAATATCCAAGATCTGCCAGAGTATCTGAAATATCAGAAAAATCCAGTGCATGTAATTGCATGGCAGAAAAAAGCAAGAGAAATACTGAAAATGTAAAAATCAATTTAATTTGTTTTTTCATTTTCTTAAGAATTTAATAAAATAATACTATATTATCGGTTTTTTTTCTCTTATATATAGGGTAAATACCGAAAATATAGTATAGTATTATAGAAAAATAAAATGAAAAGGAAAACCAGGCTTTTTCAAATTTTTATTCTTTTTCTCGTTGGAAGTTTATTAGCATTACCATTGCCGGCTCAAACAGTAGATGAAATAGAGCATGATGATGACAATGGTCAGGTTATGTCTTTGTTTGAAATTGAAAGACTTATCCGTCGTACAGACTATACAGAAGCTTTAAAGCAGCTGAATATATACATTGAAAAACGACCTGATTATTTTGATAATGCGCAGCGACTTGTAAAAATCATCATGAATCGTCGTAAGCAATATTCTATTCTTGCAGAACGAGCAATTAAATCAAGTACAGAAGATCCCGAAGATCACGAAACTCCTGCAAAGATTATTCTTCAGATGCGCAGTATAGAAAAAAATCCTCCGTCTGAAATTAAACGTATGATTGATATGCTTGAAGAGATGCACCTCTTTAAATATTACGCATATCTTTATGATACAATTCTTGAAGAATCATCTTCTCTTTCACAAAAGGGCGAATACTTCAACGCAATTTCAAAGGTTATAAATGACGGTTTTAATATTTATAAAGACGAGTACTACGATTCTTTTGAAAATGAAAATCAGCAGATGATTGAAGATGCAGAAGCAATTGTTGCTTCGTTGAATGAATCTGTTGCTTTGTTCGAAGATACGGCTTTCCAGAAGGAGTATGATAACATAACAGCCGCATTCTTACGTGCCATAAATGATGATGATTATATTCAGGCCGCCGCTTTGTATCCTCAGTTTGAAAATGTAAATAAAAGATATGCAGTAATACGAAACAGCGTTTACGAAAGTGGTGAAAAAATAAAAGCACTTTATGATGTTCAAAAAGAAATTGACAGCGAAATTACAGACGCTTCTTATCTGCCGTTTATTCAGCGTTTTATTCTTGGAGTTCAGTCTCCAAAATATTCTGGTATTCTTGGTGCCATTGACTGTAAATATACAAAGAATCTTGAGAATATAAAAACTGCAGTTCTTGATATTATTAAAAAACATGAAGGCGAATATTTAACAGAGCTTCCGGAAGAGATCCTTAATTCAACAATTAATTATGCAGTTCTTACAGATAAGTCAAAGTATGTTACACCGCTTGGAGAATTTGCAAAGCTTGGAAAACAGACGAATAATCTTTACACACTTTTAGATGGCGATACTTCAACTCTTATTTCACTTTCTGATCGTTATAAATACGACATCACTGTAGATTATGAACCTGAGCTTTGTAATCTCACAATTGATCTTTTGAACAAGACGCAGGAATTCAAAAAAGAACAGGACATCCAGAAAGGCTTACTCGCTCAGACAAATGCAGATATTACACCTTTGTTTGATTCTGTATTCCGTATGACTACAATTCTTGGTTCAAAGAGCAGTCTTGCTCCTGCTTCCTTTGAATGGGGAATTAATTATCTTGCCTTGCCAGATAAATCTCAGTGGGCTATTCATACAAGCCTTTATAATAATTATCTTGATAAGCTTTTTGAATCATCTGCGGCTTCAATGACAGATGCATGGAAAATCATTACAGAAAGTTATTGTTCTGATTCTGACAGCTATTTTGAGGATGCCGGAAATTACAAACAGTTTGCGGCTTCATATAATTCCGGCTTTGATGATCCGATTGACTCTGCAAAATATCAGACAATTTCAAAAGCTACAGACGGGCAGGGTCTTCTTGATTACGCAAAAAATATAGGCTTCCAGAAAAATCCTGTTTATCATTATCCTGAGCTTTCTATTAAGATGTACCAGGTTGCTCAGGAAAAATCGGCAGTATACATTGCAGATATTGAAGACAAACAGAAATCGCTTAGTGATAATTTGAATGCACATGAAGACTGGCTTGAAAATGAAGAGCTTGTTGAAATTGTAAATTCAAGTATTAATTATATGCAGAACAGAAAGTCGCAACTTGAATTAACAAGATTACAATCTTCTCAGTTACTTGCCGAAGCTCAGATTAAGCTTGAAGAAGCTGCTTATTCAAAAAATTATGCGGCTTCAATTATCGAAGAATCGCGTGATGCTCTTGCTCGCGGTAATCTTAACAATGCCGAAAAACTTCTTCTTGAAGCAAGTGAAAAATATTCAGAGTCTCTTGCAATTGCAGATAATGAAAGCTTGAGAAATGAAATTGACCGTATTGTTGCTTCTTTAAGTACACAGATTATGGATGCAAAGAACGAGCTGGTTGTAAAGGAATCGCGTGAGCTTTATACACAGGCTCGCGATGCTTTAAACTATGACCGTTATGAAGATTCTGAAACCTTAATAAATGCTGCTATTAATAAATGGGCCGAAACTCATACAGACAAGAACCCTGAATTTGAAACCTTCCTTGAGCTTGTAAATACTGCTGTTTCTATGAAAACAGGTCGTGTTCTTCTTGCTTCAGATCCGCTTTATTCAGAAATGTCTCAGCTGTTGAGTATTGCGTACCAGTATTATGACGAAGGTGAAGCACTGCTTAAAAAAGGAGATGAACAGGGGGCAGATACAGCACTTTCAAGTGCAGAAGAAAGTCTTAATAAAATTAAATCTGTTTATCCTTTGAATAACGAAGCTTCATTGCTGCTGCTTAAAATTGACCGTCTTCATGATCCTGTAAAATTTGAAGAAGAGTTTGCTCAGAAGGTTAAGACTGCAATTGCTCAGAGTAAGAAAAAAGATACTATGGCTCAGGTTTATAATACACTTACAGATTATTATAACCTTGAACCAAATTACAAAGGTCTTAAAGAAGCAATTTATAATCTTGAAATTGAGCTTGGAATGAGACAGCGTCCTGTAGATAACAGTGCAGCTGCTCGTTCAACAAGACTTACTACTCAGGCACAGAATCAGTTTAACAGTGCAGGTTCGAATACTGCAAAGCTTAATCAGGCACTCGAAACTGTAAACGAAGCTCTTAGACTTAATCCAAATAATAAAACTGCGGAAGCTTTGAAGGACCGCATTTCTCTTAAGATTGGTAGCAGCTCGATTATTGTTCTTTCAAGCAGCGACCAGAATCTTTTGACTCAGGCAAAGAAGGCATATCAGACAGGAAACATTGATGATGCAAACACATATATGATTCGACTTTTGAATAATAACCCGAATAATATAAAACTTAAGGAAGTGGAGGACTTGAACAACAAGATTAAATCTCAGTTGTAGTGTATAATAAAACGATGATGCAAAAGTCCACTTCATTTATAAAAAAGCTACTCATTCTTTTAGTTCTCATTCTTACAGCATTTGTTCAGAATACTTTTGCAGCAGAAAAATATTACTGGGAAAATCCAAAAATAATTACTTCCGGAGATTCTCGTTTTCCAAAAGTTATAAATAAAGAAGATTCATCTTTTGTTTTCTGGCAGGAAGTAGACTCTTCTAAAAATCAAATCTGGCTTTCGTGCCGTGTTTATACAAACAATACAAATTATTTTGATAATTTACGCTTCGCAGGACCTTTCAGATTCTCTGGTGAAGTGCCTGATATTTTTTCGGTAACTGCAGGAAAGAACGGAACTGCAACAAAGGATTCTATTCTTGTAACAGTTCTTTCAGACAAAAAAATCGTTTCGGCATATCTTTCAAATAATCTTTGCCGTTCGTTTACAAAAACAGAGCTTGCAAGTGATCAGTATTTTATTGCGCCTCGTGTATATACATGTAATGACGGTTCGTTCAGACTTTTTACTTCTGCTTCTGTAAACGATTCATTTTATATTTATACAGCAGAATCAAAAGACGGAAAACGATGGAGTGATTTCAAACAGTTTGAACCATGCCAGCAGATGAGAAATCCTTTTGTTCCTTATCAGATTTCTACAGCAGGTGGAGACCTTGTTGTTTTCCAGGCTTATTATTCTTCTTCTGTAACAAACAGACTTTCATATCAGCTGTTCAGTACCTTTACTCAGGATAATGGTTTGACCTGGACACAGCCTGTTCTTCTTACAGATCAAAGCTCTTTTCCTTCAAATGAAAAAAGAAATTTTGCAAGCTTCCAGAACCAGCGCCCATATTTGTATAGCGTTGATGACAAGATTATTGTTGTATGGGAAAGAATGGAGTCAGTTAGTGCAGCTATATGGTCTGCAGAAATAAATAGATATGGACTTATTTCAAGATCGGCAACAAAGATTTCTGATAGAGGAAACTCAAACCGTGCAATGCTTTTTGAATACAACAAAAATCTTTATGCACTCTGGTTTGATACACGTACAGGCTCTGAACAAATCTACATGGCCGAACGGCAGGGAAACGACTGGGAACAAATTACTGTACTTGAAAACTCATATTCGAATATGTTCGTTTCTCCGCTTATTGTGAACAAGCTTTATTCTTCACAAAAACAGCTTAGCTTTATATGGCAGCAGAGCTCTAAATCTTCAAATAATCTTGCTATACTTTTACCTGATACTACAGTTTCTGCTCCACGTCTTACTCCAACTTCCTTCCGCGAAGGAAAAGCAAGCCGTGAAAAAAATGTATATATTCAGATTGGATTCCCAGATGATTCTTCTGGTATAAACGGTTATTCATATTCCTGGGGAAAAGATAATACATCAGAACCTCCTGCACGTGTTCAGTACTTTTCAAATATCAAGACAATTAATGTTCAGGCTGCTGATGATGGTATTTATAATCTGTTAGTTCGTGTTCAGGATAAAGCCGGTAACTGGTCGCAGAGTGCAAAGATTTCTTATCACAGAGACTTAACTCCGCCAGAGCCTCCGCTTCCGATTGTTCCTCAGCTTGATAAATACGGATTTGCAACTTCAAATACACTTTCGTTTGAATGGAATCAATCAGTAGATTCAGATACATCGGGATATAATTATGAGCTTGTATATCTTGGCAGTATTCCAAAAGCTCTTGTAGAAAATAAAACTCATAAGATTACATATAGTACAGAACGTGTTGCAAATGAAATTAATGCACTTGTTCAAAAATATACTCCGATGCTTGAAAAGGAAAATGCCCTAAAAGGAAACATGAAAACCTCTTCAACAAAATCTAAGGGTTATAACAATCAGTCGAATGGTGTTTACAGATTCACTGTAAATGCAATTGATGAAGTTGGAAATATTGGTCGAACAAAATCAATCCTTGTAATTTTAAATAAATATCGTCCTTCAACTTTCATTACATCTGCAAAGCAAAAGCTGAATGATTATGGAGAGCCTGAGCTTGAAATTATTGGTGGCGGCTTTGCTTATGAAGGAACAATTTCACGAATCTACATTGATAGCGATGGAGTTGCTCCTTACGACATGACGCTTACTGCAAAAGACGGACAATTCAAAGTTAATTCTGATTCACGAATTTCTCAAGTTAAGATTGGTACAGATCTTGATGAAGGAAAATATAGAGTAGGGCTTGTTCATACAGACCGCGGACTTTACATGAGCGGACAAATCCTTACTATTCTTCAAAATGGTACTGTAAAAATTGAACCTGAATACGTACACAAAAATAAATATCAGGCTGTTACTGGCTCTGTAAGATTTACCTTAACAATTGCAATGATTGTTTCTGTGTTGATTGTACTCTTTATAATAATCAGCTTGCAGTCGGTAATTATATATACAGTACAGCGTCATAACGAACAGAAAATTATATCAATGGAAATAAAAGCACTTATTTCGGGAGAAGCTATGCCAACATCAAAAATCAAAATCAAAAAAGAAAAGCAGCGTTCTTTACGAGGAAAACTCGTTGGCTTTACAATTGTTCTTGTGGCAATTGTTGTAATCTTTGTAACCTTGCAAAACGGTAACAACATGATTTCTACTCAGGAAGAAACTCTTGTTACTGCTCTTTATAACCGAATTGATGTTCTTATGGAAAGTCTTTCTTCAGGCGTTCGAAACTTTCTCCCTACCGAAAACGACCTGGAAATTGGATCTCTTCCTTCTCAAAAGGATGCAATGTCCGAAGTAAAATACATCACAATTCTTGGAACAAAAAGCTCAACAGCTGCAGAGGAAGAAGGCTTTGTTTCTCTTAATGGATTTGCAGATGAAATAAGTTATGTATGGGCTTCTAACGATCCTGCTATAAGTCAGAAAGTTGTAAATTATGGAGAGTACGGAATTGTAGCAGGTGAAACCCGAATGATTGATGAGGATGTGCTTACAGTTCTTAAACGCTTCAACGGCCTTAATGATAAAGTCATTACAAAGGCAACAGATATTTCAAAACAGATTACTTTGTTCTCTCAGGAAAATACTGAGCTTGCACTTAAGACAGATGAAGAAAGCAACTTAAGACGTCAGGTAGTTTCTGATACTACTACAAAGCTTCGCAATGAATTGAATAGTCTTCTTACTTCTATTGCTACAGAAAACAGTTCATCATATCCGGGCTTTGCCTCAGACATGCTCGAAAGTGATATTACTGATTATCTTTTCTATAGACCTGTTCTTTATCGTTCAGGAAATTCAGATAATTATGTTCACGGTGCAATTCTTATGGAAGTAACTGTACAAGAGCTTGTAGATCAGCTTCGAGCAGAGGTTCGAAAGATTTATATAACTGGTGCTATCTCTGCTTTGGCTGCGGTAATCCTTGGTGCAATTGGTGCATTGTTACTTGCAAGTCTTATTGTAAAGCCTATTAAAAAGCTCGAAAGCCATCTTGTTGAAGTTGGTTCGCTCATGACAAAATCTGTACGTGAACGACAGAAGCTTGAAAAGAAACACATTGATATTAAATCAAAGGATGAAATTGGACACCTTGGTGATGTAGTAAATAAGATGACGCTTTCTGCAGGTCTTGCCGCTTATGAAGAATTCCTTCAGCTCGACGGTAAGGCAGTTCAGGAACGCTTTATTCCTTTGATGGATGGAGAAGGTGGACGTAAGCTTCCTGTTGTAAAACTTAATGAAGAAAAGCTTGATTTGTATGCCTTCTATAAAGGTGACTCTGCCGTTTCTGGTGACTACTTTGATTATAAGAAGCTTGATGATCAGTGGTACGTATTTATTAAATGTGACATTTCGGGTCACGGTGTACCAGCTGCACTTCTTGTTTCTGTAGTAGCAACTAAGTTCAAGGATTTTTATTATTTTTCTGACTGGAAGTTTAACAAGCAGGGAATCAACCTTAAAAAGTTTGTTTCTGCAGTTAATGATTTTATTTTTGACCTTGGAACTCGCGGAAAGTTCAGTACTATTAATATCAGTCTTTATAATAAAATTACCGGTGAGCTTTATGTTTGTAATGCCGGTGATAACAAGATTCATATTCTTGATGGAGTTACAAAACAGCTTAAAGAAATTACGTTGTCTAATACTCCAACGGCCGGTGGTGTTTCTACTGACCTTGTTGAAATGACAGCAGGTGGTTACAAAGTAGAAAAGCTTTCATTGAATCACGGTGATGTTTTGTATCTTTACACTGACGGTATTGATGAAGCAGAACGACTTGTTCGTGATGAAAACTGGGTTGTTAAACAGACTGTACAGGAGGATATTCGTACAGATCCAAGAACTGGTAAAGAAACAAAGAACGTTCAGATTCTTGATGAAAAGGAACAGTTTGGTCAGGAAAGAATTACTCAGGTAATTGAAGCCGTAACAAATAAAAAGAAATTTGTATTAAACAAATTAGATAATCCTAACACAACCGAAGTACTGGAGTTTGATTTTACTAACTGTAAAGGCACAATCGATGAAACAATTGTTGCACTTGCAGCAGTTGAACGAGTATTCAGAATGGTTAAAGCTCCGACTGTGAGAGCAGATGACGAAATTGAAATTGAAAAATTTGTAGATGATTTCTTAAAGGAGCATTTTACTTTATATAATCGTTATTGCACTCCTGTTGAAGGAGCCGGTAGTGCCGGAGGAGAACAATCAATGGCCGAGCTTGAAAAACAGCGTGCCCTTGAAGATCCAAACCTTACACGTTATGCCTGGGTAACAGAAGATAAACAGGCCGATGATATTACACTTATAGCAATTAAGAGGATTTAAAATGAACCTTTCTCATTTAAACAAAATACAAGCTGTGCTCGATGAATATACATCAAAAAATCTTGTAGCAGGCGCAAATGTTTTAATCTGCAAAGACAATAAAGAAATTGGTTACTGGCAGTCTGGCTACAGTGATGTTTCTGCAAAGAAAACATATTCACGAGATACAATATGCAGAATGTATTCAATGAGTAAAACAATCACAAGTGCTGCTGCTTATAAATTAATAGAGCAGGGTAAGCTTGATCTTGGCCAGCAGTTAAAAGATATTCTTCCACAATTTGAAAATCTTACTTATTGCAGTGAAGGCGGCAAAAACGGAAAGCCTGTTCCAGCTTTTAAACCAATTCTTATTCAAGACTTACTGAACATGACGAGCGGTTACGGATACGGTGCATACTGGGAAGGAAGTACTCTTGGCGAGCATAAAACCTCAGAGCTGATTAATGATTTAAACAGTGATGTTGAAGGAAAAAACGAGATTACAACACAAGAGTTTGCAAAGCGTATTGCAAAGATTCCTTTGAACTTTGAACCTGGAACAGATTACCAGTACGGCTATTCTGCAGATATTCTTGGAGCAGTTATAGAAAAGGTTTCTGGTAAAAAGTTCAGTGAGTTCTTAAAAGAAAATCTTTTTGATCCGATTGGAATGAACGATACTGCTTTTTATGTTCCACAAGAAAAACAGAGTCGCCTTTCAAAAATATATCGTACACAACCAGATCCAAATAACACAGGGGATTTCTTGCTTGAAGAATTCAAAGGTTGCAATTTAGGAATTGGTTATAGCATGAAACAGCCTCCTTCTTTTGAAAGTGGAGGGGCAGGCCTTTGTTCAACAGTTGATGACTTTATGAAATTTGGACTTATGCTCATGAACAAAGGAAAAAACGATAATTGCAGAATCTTTGAAAGTGCAACTGTAGATTTTATGAGCAGTGCAGTTCTTCGTGATGATGTTCAGCAAAAGTTCAATATTAAAATGGAACACTTAAGCGGCTA
>JAEEGL013173376.1_pt1 | contig 15221 bp, 9 predicted proteins | sample 9134231 | NCBI WGS metagenome assembly JAEEGL01 (sample SAMN16246548, study PRJNA631951) | gut metagenome | biome: gut microbiome; feature: rumen; material: fiber-attached | host: Bos | place: Iran: Karaj | collected 2018-10 | reverse complement strand
TATGTCAAGATAAAAGAGGCATATATAAAAACATGAGTTATTTAGATGAAACTCGTGTTAATATTACTTATGATTTGCCACTTAGTGAAATAGTTTATGATTTTTTTGATAAATTAAAAAGTTATACTAAGGGTTATGCTTCATTTGATTATGATTTTATTGGTAATTATGAAAGTAAACTTGTAAAGATGGATATATTATTAAATGGAAGTATTGTTGATGCTTTAAGCGTAATTGTTCATAAAGATTTTGCATATAAAAGGGGTAGCTTGATATGTAAAAATCTAAAGAAAATAATACCAAGACAAATGTTTCAAGTACCAATTCAAGCCGCAATTGGTTCTAAAATAATAGCAAGAGAAGATATTTCTGCAATGAAGAAAAATGTTCTTGCTAAATGTTATGGTGGAGATGTTTCTCGTAAAAGAAAACTTTTAGAAAAGCAAAAAGAGGGTAAAAAAAGAATGAAACAAGTAGGTAATGTTTCAGTTCCTCAAGAAGCTTTTTTAACAATATTATCAAGTGATTTAAGAGAATAATTAATTAAAGAAAGTAAGAGTATCATTGTATGTTATTTCTCTTTCTTTTTTTAATGGTTTGCTTGCTTTAATTTCATCTATTTGATCGTTTTTAGCTTTTATAAATATTGATTTTTCTTTTCTCATATAGGGTCTAATTTCTTTATAAACTGGAATTGATTTCTTTACCACATTTAGTGCTTTATTAGTAGTACTTATTATATCAGTAAGTTTTATATTTTTTATTAACTCAAAAATATTATAGTTCATTAAATTTCACCTATAATAATATATGAAAAAATACCCATTTTTGTTAAAAAAAGGTTCCAATTTTATATTATATTATGGTATAATTTTTATAGTAGAATAAAAAGGATATGGGATTACTATGGCATTTAAAACCTTTATAAATGAATTTGTACTATTATTTCATGCATTTATAGATGGTTTTTTGTATGTCTTTGTAACTATGCCTACTAGTATTTTTACTACAAAAAAAGATAAAGAAAAAAGAAAACAAAAAATAACTGATCAAGATATAGCACAAGCAGTTGCTAATGGAACATATTTAGATATTGATTCTACAATTGAAGATAAAGATTTAAAAGGTCAGTTAGCTGATAAGATGCAAGAATTTTATGATAATCTACCTTGGGTAAAAAAAGCAAGAGAAGAGCAAGAAGCTAATTTAAAACCATTGATGTTAGATTTAAATGGAGAAGATGCTAAAAAAAGTAAAGAAAAACAAGTATATAAGTATCTAGCTAGAACTCAAGATGGTAAACTTGTAAGTGGAACTTTCCCAGCGTTTTCTAAATTAGATGTATATTCATATTTAAATGATGAAAAAATGATCATTTATAAGATTGAAACTAATAAGAGTACTAATTTCTTATATGCTGAATCAAGTTTATTTAAAACAAAGATGTCTACTAAAGATTTAATATTCTGGCTTGCTCAATTGTCAACTTATATTAAAGCTGGTATTCCATTAACTGATGGAGTTAGAGTATTATCTCAACAAGATAAAAGAAAAAAATATAAATCGTTATATAAATCACTTATTTATGAGTTGACTACTGGTCAAACATTCTCTGAAGCATTAAGAAGACAAAGTGGATCTTTTCCAGCACTTCTTGTAAACATGGTTAAATCTTCTGAAATGACAGGAAGTGTTGAAAAAACTTTGGATGAAATGAGTGAATACTATCAAGAAATAGAAGATACAAAGAAAGCAATAATTGGAGCAGTTGCTTATCCAGCAGTTGTTATGGTATTTGCAATAGGTATAGTAATATTTATGCTTACTTATATTGTTCCTAAGTTTGTTGATGTATATAAATCAATGAATGCTGATATAAATGCAATTACTCAAATATGTTTAGATTTATCTGCTTTTCTTCAAAACAATTATTTGTATCTAATACTTGGAGTACTCGTTATTGTATTTGGGTTTGTATATTCATTTAAAAAGGTTAAAGCTTTTAGGACAGCAATGCAAAGACTTTTTATGCATTTACCTATAGTTGGTAAATTGATAATTGCTAAAGAGATGACATTATTTGCTAGAACATTTGCTTCTCTTCAAAAGAATAATGTATTACTTACAGATAGTATTGATATATTATCAAAGATAACAAATAATGAAATATATAGAGAACTGATGTTAAGAACAGTTAATAACCTAATTAAAGGAAATAAAATGAGTGAAACATTTACTAATCACTGGGCTGTTCCTGATATTGCAAAATTCATGATAGTTACAGGTGAGTCTACTGGAGAACTTGCTGAGATGTTAGATAAAGTTGCTGACTATTATCAGAAAGAAGAAAAAAATACAGTTGCTTCAATAAAGACATTTATTGAACCTGTTATGATAGTAGGTCTTGCAGTTGTAGTTGGATTTATCTTAGTAGCTATATTAATACCAATGTTTGATATTTATTCAACAGTATCATAAGGGGGAAAAGATATGCAATTTATCATTACAATTTGGTTAATGTTAGTTGGTGCCGTTTTAGGAAGTTTCTTAGGTTGTATGGGTTATAGAATACCAAATAAAATCAAAACTACTTATCCAAGTAGTTTTTGCCCTAAATGTAAGAAACCTCTTAAATGGTATATGAACATTCCTATTATTTCTTATATAGCACTTGGTGGCAAATGTTATTACTGTAAGAAGAAAATTGGAGCAATTTACTTTATATGTGAAGTGCTTGGATGCTCACTATTTGGAATTAATTATTTATTATTTGGTTTTACTACTAGATTTTTTATAGCAAGTATATTTACTTGTATGATGATAGTAACCATAGTTAGCGATTTTGAATTTTATTATATTTCAGATAGGGTAATAGTTATATCAATTCTATTACTTTTGATTACATTATATTGTAGTATGAGTGGATATGATTTTATTATGAGAATAGTGTGTGCTTTTGCTTTATTCTTAGTAATGATAGGTATAAAAATATTAGGAAATTCAATGTTTGGACGTGAGTCACTTGGAGATGGAGATATAAAACTAATGGGAACTCTTTCTTTAGGGCTTGGACTTGTTAATAGTTTTGTAGCATTATTCTTTGCAGCTGTTATTGGATTAGTATTTTCATTAATAGCTATAAAAAAATATAAAGATGGAGTTATTCCATTTGGACCATTCTTAATAATAGGAAGTTTACTTGTAATATATTTTTCAGACATTATTACGCCATATTTAAATGAATTGTTATCGCTTTAAGGAGGACAATATGAAAAACAAAATTAAGTTGTTATTATTAATAATATTAATGATTCCATTAAGTACATATGCAGCTGTTATGAGAAATTATAATAGTTCAAATGTATATAAATCACAATATATTAATAAATTTAATGGTTATCAAAGATATATATTAACAGGTAAAAGTGGAATGATAAATAAGGAAGAATTCTTATCAACACTAATATCTGGAAGGACATACTTAACAGATGGTAAAGAATACTGGACAAATAGTGTTAGTGAAACAAATGGTGAATATCAATATTTTATTAGTTCAGGATTAAATACTAAATCAAGAGACGGAATGTCAGGCTTAAGAGTGACTGAATATATTAAAAGTGGAGTTAATGTAAAAGGTAATGGTACTTATAATACTCCATGGGAATTTGTAGAATCTTATAGTATTAAGATAACTCCTAGTATAAATGATTCAGGTATCAATATTAATTATTCTAGTGCTTTAGTATCCAAAGGATCTAATGTTAAGGTAACAATAACAGAACCAAAAGGATATTCATATACAGGTAAGGATGATTGTGGCTTATCCTATAAAAAAACTTCAGCTACTGATCCTTATACTAAAGAGTATGAAATAAAAAATGTTAATAAAGATATTAATTGTGTAGCAAAATTTGAAAAAAGGATAGTTACAGTTAAATATAATTGTGGTACTGGTTCAGGAAGTCCTTCTAATCAAAAGTTTGTATATAATGATTCATATACATTAAGAGGAAAGGTTTGTACTAAATCTAAGTATGAACAATCTAGATGGTTAGCAGAAGATGGAAGTGAATATAGTTTAGGAGAAACTGGTACATGGAATATTAATGAAAATGTTAGAGGTGTTAAAAATAATATTTTGATGTTAACTGCTGATTATATTGATAAGGCAGCACCAAATGTTAAAATTACTGCCTATCAAAAAGGAACAACTACACAAATACTTAATGGTAAATCAGTTGTTTCATATACACCAACAACCTCTAATTATGTTAATTCAACTCCTTTTATATTAAATGATAATTTGTGGTTTAATAAACAAGTTACTTTAAAAGTAGAAGTAAGTGATGATAGCAATATTAAATCTATAGTTGCAAGATGGGACGGAGGAGATAGTCAATCTGAACCTAATGTAAATGCAACTAATCACGCAATAGCAAGTAATTTAACAACAAATACATATTCATTTAATCAAGATATTAATAAAGAGGGATTTAGAGTAATAGAGTTTGAAGTAGTAGATGTAAATGGTAATAAATCTGTTATTACAGTAAAAGCTAAGATGGACTTAACAAAACCAACATGTTCATTAAAAACAGATGGATCAAATATTACATTTGCTAGTAAAGATGATGCTATGTCTGGACTTAATGCTTATGATTTAACAAAGAGTTCATCAGCATCATATAACAATGTAACTAGTTTATCAGCAAGTACTGGAACATATTATGGATATGTAAAAGATAATGCTGGGAATACAAATTCATGTAGTTTAATTGTTGATAAGACAGCACCTACAGTAAAAATAACAGCTTATCAAAAGGGAACAACAACACCAATTCTTGCTGATAATTCTGAAGTTACTTATACGCCAACAACATCAAGCTTCACTAATTCATCACCATTTATATTAAATAAAGGAAATTGGTTTAATAAACAAGTAACTTTAAAAGTAGAAGTAAGTGATGCTAGTAATTTAAAGTCAATTGTAGCTAGATGGGATGGTGGAAATTCAACTACAGAACCTTCTGTAAATACAACTAATCATGAAAAAGCAACAAACTTAACAACTAATACATATACATTTAATCAAGATATAAGTACACAGGGATTTAGAGTATTAGAGTTTGAAGCAGTAGATGATAGTGGTAATAAATCTGTTATTACTGTTAAAGCAAAAATAGACTTAACAAAACCAACATGTACATTAAAATATGATAGTGGTAATGTTGTGTTTGATAGTAAAACTGATGCTATGTCTGGACTTAATAGTTATGACTTAACAAAGAGTTCTACTGCAACATATGCTAAACATGGAAGTGTAGCATTTGCAGCAAGCACTACATTTTATGGCTATACAAAAGATAATGCAGGAAATACTAATAGTTGTACTTATAGAGTTAATTTCACACCTCATTATAGAATTGGAAATACATTATATGAAACTCTAAATACTGCATTTGCTGGTGCAAGCTCAGGAAATACTATATATTTGTTAGTAAATTATACCGATAGTTCGACAGCAACTACTTCAAAAAATATAACAATAGATTTAGATGGAAAAACATTAATAAGAACTAAGGGAATTAGTACAACTGGTGGAACTATGTCAATAAAAAATGGAGCAATAGTAAGTAATACTAGTTTTGATTTGTTAAATGGAGAAAAAGGTAATTTAGTTATAGACGATGTAGATATGACTTGTGGTAGAAGATGTATATATAATGATAGTGGAACGAAAGGAACTGGTAATATTACTATTAGGAATGGTTCAAAATTAATATCAGACAAAAAACAACCTATTAGGGTTGTTAGTGGTGGGACTACTACAATTACAGACTCATTCATTTATAATAAACATAGAAGTGAAACTGCAGTATCTATTGGAAATAGTTGTGGAAACGTAACCGTAAATGGAAATTCTATAATAGGAATGGGATATGAAAATTCTGATGGTGATACTACTGGTAATATTGGAGCGGGAATAACTAATGCAACTAGTGGTTTAACAATTACGATGGATGGAAATGCTCAAATAATGATTGGAAGAAAAGGTGGAGATGGTATCTATGGTGGTGCTAAAACAAATGTAGTACTTAAAGGTAGCAGTTCTATATATACTCTAGGTAATGGAGATAATATTTCAAGAGCATGCGTATCTATAGGTGAGTCTGGTACAGGATCATCAATAAATATTAATACTTCTGGATATTTATATGCTAATGGGTATAATACAGTTTTAATAAAATTCACTACTGGAAGTATATCTTTTAGTAAGGGACATTTGGTATCTAAATTAGATAAAGAAATGTTTGAAATAAATAGGGGAAGATCTTATACTGCACAAAGTGGACCTGGAAATAGAAAGTTTAATCAAATAAAGAATAGCAATGGCGAAGTAGAACTAGTTACTGAGAGTAATTGTTATTATTATGCGAAAGGGGTTTAATCATGAGAATAATTAATAAAAGGGCTTTCGTTATAGTCTTAATAGTATTAATATTAATTGCAATACTAATAGTATCTCAATATAAGATTGTTAGCACTCCTTCATTAGATGGACAAAAAGTAGTATTTAAGCATTCTAGTGCTACTCCATTAGAGATTGATGGTTTTGAAGCTAGTGAAATAGAAGTAAATTATATAGATGATGAAATCATGGTATATACTAAAATAAAAAACAATACTTCTGAAGTGGTTAATGGCTTCTTTATTGAAATAGAACTTTTAGATGAAAGTAATAATCACATTACATTACTTGCTCATACATCTAAAGACAAGATTAATCCTGGTCAAACAATAGAATTTATTTGTGCTTCTAGCTTACCAGAGAAAGCTAAAATAATTAGTAAAGCTAAGTTGATAACACTTCAAAAAAATAGTGAATTTGATTTTGTAAATCAACCATTAAGAGGCGAAGATTAATACTAAACACACAATTTTTTTACAAATTGTGTGTTTTATGTTATAACATGCTAGTTTTAAAGAAACAATGAAGGAGTTAAAATTGATTTTAAAATAAACTTTACAAAGATATTTAATAGTGTTATAATCTTCTTTGTAAAAACAAATGACGAAGACGTTATATAATGATATTTTAAAGAGAGTTAGCGTTTGGTGAAAGCTAATAAATTAGTTATATATAGATCACTTCTGATGTTGCTTTAGGATAAGTAAAGCACGCTAAAAGGGCGTTAAAGAATTAAGTAAATTAAGGGATGGTACCGTCTAATTGACTCCTTGTACTATCCTTTTTTGTTTATTGAAAGGAGAATAATATGAAATTTAAAAGTTTAGACAAAGGAAATGTAAATGAAGTAGAAAGTTTAAGAGTAAAGCATTTTCATGATATTGATATTTTAAGTAAAAGTACCAATAATAGAAAAAAGGATTGGGTGTTTTATGATGGACCAATATATGCAAATGCTAAACCTGGTATACACCATGTATTTGCTAAAACAATAAAAGATTCTTTTTGTAAGTATAAAACTATGAAAGGATATAGAGTTCTACGTAAAATTGGATTAGATACTCATGGTCTTCCAATTGAAGTTAATGTAGAAAAAGCACTTGGTTTTAAATCTAAAGATGATATTGAAAAGTTTGGTGTAGAAAATTTTTGTAAGGAATGTAATAAAGCTACTGCATTAAATATAGATGAAATTAATAAAGTTACTCATATGATGGGGCAATTTATTGATTGTGATAATCCATATGTAACTTGCTCTAATGATTTTATTGAGTCAGAGTGGTGGTTAATACATGAACTAGATAAAAAGGGATTAATTTACTATGGTAATAAAGTATTATGGTATTGTCCTAGATGTGGAACAGAGTTATCTAGTAATGAAGTATCACAAGGGTATCAGGAAGACCCAGTTAATTCTTTAATTATACCTTTTAAAATTAAAGATAGTGATGAATATTTCTTAGCATGGACAACAACTCCATGGACACTACTTGCTAATGTTGCACTTTGTGTTAATCCAGATCTTACTTATGTAAAAGTAGAATCAATGGGTTATAAGTTTATTATGGCAGAATCATTACTTCATGATGTTTTGGGTGATGAAACTAAAGAATTAGCAAGATACAAGGGAACAGATTTAGTTGGAATGAAGTATGAACAATTACTTCCATTTGTTAAAGTAGAGGGAAAATGTTTTGAAGTAATTGCTGATAATTATGTAACTGATTCTGATGGTACTGGTATAGTACATATCGCTCCTGCGTTTGGTGAAGATGATAATAGAGCATGTAGAGAAAATGGAATTGGATTTTGTAATCCAGTAGGACCAGATGGAAAATATATAGAGGGACCTTGGACTGGTAGACTTGTTACTGATCGTGATTTAGAAGTTGAAATTATTAAGTATTTAAAAGAAAATGATAAATTATTTAGAAAGATTGTTTTAAGCCACGATTATCCACATTGTTGGAGATGTAAAAGTCCATTAATTCAATATCCTAAACCTGCTTGGTATGTAGCAAATACTAAACTTAAAAAAGATATTATTAAGCAAAATAAAACTATTAATTGGGTACCTTCTTTTGTAGGTGAAAAAAGATTTGCAAATTGGCTTGAAAATATGATTGACTGGTCTATATCTAGAAATAGATATTGGGGATGTCCACTTCCAATATGGACTTGTGAATGTGGGCATCATGAATCAATTGGCTCTTTAGATGAATTACAGGAAAGAGTAATTGAAAAAGTAGATGTAAGAAAAATAGAACTTCATAGACCATATGTAGATGATTTACATATTAAGTGTCCTAAGTGTGGTAAAACTATGAATCGTGTTAAGGATGTTATGGATGTATGGTTTGATTCTGGTAGTATGCCATATGCTCAATTTCATTATCCATTTGAAAATAAAGAATTATTTGAAAGTCAATTTCCAGCTGATTTTATAGCAGAGGGTGTTGATCAAACAAGAGGTTGGTTCTATGTATTATTAGTAATATCTACTTTAATAAGTGGAAGGTCTTCATTTAAAAATGTAGTTGTTAATGATATGATACTAGATGCTCATGGTAAGAAAATGAGTAAATCTTCTGGTAATATAGTAGATCCAGTTGAAGTAATGAATAAATATGGAGCGGATGCGGTTAGATGGTATATGCTTTATACTAGTCCGGTATGGACTCCACAAAAATTTGATACTGAAGGTGTAAAAGAAGCTAATTCTAAGTTCTTTAGTACCTTAAAAAATACATATACGTTCTTTGAAATGTATGCTAATGCAGATAATGTTGATCCAAGAGAATATACTATTAGATATTCTTCTTATGAAGATATCGACAAATGGTTATTATCTAAATATAATACTTTAGTTAAAAATGTAACCAATGCTATGGATAGTTTTGACTTAAATAAAACTACACATTATATTCAAGACTTTGTGTGTGATGATTTATCTAACTGGTATATTAGAAGAAATAGAAGAAGATTCTGGGGTAGTAAATTAGATAGTTCTAAAAAGGCAGTATATAAGACAACTTATGATGTACTTGTTGGTGTGTGCCAGTTAATAGCTCCAATTGTGCCATTTATAAGTGATGAAATATATACTAAGTTAACTGGTGAAGAAAGTGTTCATTTAAGTGATTATCCAAAATGTAATGAAAAATTAATTAATAAAGAACTTGAAGAAAAGATGGACTTAGTAATTGAACTTATTAGTTATGCTAGAAATATTAGAGAAGAATCTAAGATAAAAGTACGTCAACCAATTAGTGAAGTTATATTTGAAAGTAAATATAAAGAAAAGATAAATGAGTTTGAAGATTTATTCAAAGAAGAATTAAATGCTAAGAATATAGTTTGGGCAGATGATATGAGTAAGTATTTAACTGTAAGTTATAAACCAAACTTTAAAGTGGTAGGTAAAGTTCTTGGTAGTAGTATTAAAGAATTTAGTGAATTTTTAAATAACTTAAGTAAGGAAGATGAAGAATTACTTGATAAAGGTACCTTAAAGTTTAAAGATTATACTATTGATAGTGGTTATGTAATTAAAGATGTAAAAGCACTTGATGGATATACTGCTGTTATGTTAAATTATAAGAAAGTTGTAATTAATAATAAATTAACTAAGGAATTAATACTAGAAGGTATTGCTCGTGAAATAGTTTCTAAGATCCAAAATTTAAGAAAAACAAGCGGATTTGAAATAACTGATAGAATAGAATTAAGTTATAATTCTTCTTCTGAGGTAGAAGAATCTATTAAAGAATATAAGAAATATATAATGGATGAAGTTTTAGCAGTTAAGTTAGAAAAATCTGATAATTGTAAAGAAGAATTAAAAATAAATGATTATACAATGAATGTATCTATTAAAAAGGTAAGTTCTAAATAGAACTTATTTTTTTTATGTATTTTACTTTGTTGATATAAAAAAGTAGATGTGATAAAATTTATAATAGAGGTAGTTATACATATGAAAAAACATAGTAAGATAGTATTGATAAGTATTTTAGTTATTTTATCTACAATAGTTTATATTTTGATTAATAGAGGTACTTTTGGAATAGATAATAATGAATTAGAGAGAAGTATTAATAATCCGAATTCTACTTCCCAATCATTAAAAGTATTAGTTATAGAGATTAATCCGTTATTAAATACAATAACAGACCCATCATTATATTCAAACAATAGTGGGCATCCAAAGGTTAGTGAATATTTTAATCAAGATGCTGATGCAGCATTAAACGAGGTAATAAAGGATTTTGAAGATACTTCACATAATTATTTAGATGTTACTATTACAGATAGGATATGGTTAAATGAGTTTCCTACTTATAGTAAAGAAGTAACTTTAAAAAATGGAAATAAGGCAAATAAATTTGATGAAGAAACATATCTTAATTATGCTAATTGTGGTAACGCATCAACTTGTACTTGGTATAACATTTATAGTGGCGGTATTTTTGATAATGGAGAAAATTATATATTTGATTATGATTATATCATTAATAAATATAATTTAGTACAAAAGAGAAACGATGGGGATTTTGATCAAGTTTGGTTATTAACTATTGATCCATCAAAAACATTTGAAACTACTATGGTTGGTAGAAACCCATATTTTATTAATGGAACTGGAATTGAAAAAGATTGTGATAATTTTATGTTTGCTAATATTACTATAGCAAGAAGGGATTCAAATTTTCATGCTATGGGTCATGCTATGGAAAATATTATTAGAAAATCTTTTGCTATAATTAAAGATGATTATTCCGAAGATGTTTATAATGTTAATAGTATTCGAGATTATTATAGTCTAAATATAGTTAATAAGTTTTTCTTGACTTCATATAATAATACTAATTCAAATTTTACAGGTGTGGGAAATATACATTTTGGTTTTAATAGTACTACAGATTATGACTATGATAATACTACAAAAGTTTATACTAACTGGAGAGATTGGCTTGATTATCCTAATATAAATGGAAATTTTGTTTTAGATAATAGTGATGCTTGGTTAACAAATGCCCCTAATGATTCTTTAGGACCACAGCAAAATAAAGCGTCAGATAGATTACATAGTCGTTTTTGGTTTTATTTAATACCTCATGTAACAGGATATACATCTGATGGATACCTTAATAATTGGTGGAAGTATTTTTATTCTTTAGATTATGTTACTAGTATTAATCCTGTTGATTCACTAAATGTTAGTACTCAAACAGGACAGTATCCAGTATTAAAACATAAATTAAATTATTATTCTGGAAAGAATGATATAATATCCTTGGTTGAAGAAGGAAATAATGTTCAAATATCAAATACTAGTGTTTTAGGTTTTGAAGATAACTATTTATATGCTAAAGCTGCTGGAACATCTAATGTAACTATTAATTATGATGGCCAAAAAATAACTTTTAAAGTTACTGTTACATCAGCATCACCACAAACTAATACATACACTGTAAGTTTTAATAAAAATAATGCAGTAGGAATAGGAAGTCAGAGTTTATCTTGTAGTACAACTGAAGCTTCGTGTAAAATAACAATGCCATCAATAACTGAAGATGCTAGTTACACTGTAGTAGGGTGGTCAGAAAATGCTTCATCAACAACTGCAGAATATTTGGTAAATAGAGAATACTCATTTTCAAGTAATAAAACTTTATATGCAATAGTAAGAGTTAATACACCACAAACTAATACATACACTGTAAGTTTTAATAAAAATAATGCAGTAGGAATAGGAAGTCAGAGTTTATCTTGTAGTACAACTGAAGCTTCATGTGAAATAACAATGCCATCAATAACTGAAGATGCTAGTTACACTGTAGTAGGGTGGTCAGAAAATGCTTCATCAACAACTGCAGAATATTTGGTAAATAGAGAATACTCATTTTCAAGTAATAAAATTTTATATGCGATAGTAAGGGTTAATAATCAACCTGCTACTTCTTTTACAATTAACTTTAATAATGGTGGATTAGATAACATTGAAAACAAGGCTATGTCATGTAATATTGAAGATGGTTCTTGCAAGATAAAGATGCCTCCAATTCAAAATAATGGTAAATTGATTATAATAGGATGGTCAAGGACACCTAATTCAACAACCGCAGAGTTTTTGCCTGAACATGAATATGAAATAACAGAAGATTTTACATTATATCCAGTAACTATGATAAATACTATTAATAAAGGTGATAATAATGAAATCGTAAATCCAAAAACAGGAAATTATAATTATAGTATTGGTTTATTATTATTTGCAATAGTAGGATTAGTTATATATATTATCCTTAGCAATAAAAAAAGTATAAGTAAGTTCTAAATAGAACTTACTTTTTTATATGTTATTATGTTTTATAAACTCTCTTAATAGTTTTATAAGAGCCCTTTTTTCTATTCTTGAGACATAACTTCTAGATATATGCATTTTTTTAGCAATTTCTTTTTGCGTTTTTTCTTTTTCATTAAGTAATCCATACCTCATTTTAATAATATCTAATTCTCTTTTTGAAAGAACATTTAAATACGTTGATAAGTATTTTATATTTTCCTTTTGTTCTACTATATTAATTGTACTTTTAGATTTTTGTTCAAGTACATCTATTAAAGTAATATCAGATCCATCCTTATCATGAGCAATAACATCATATAAACTTATATTATTATTGTATTTTTTATTACTTCTAAAATACATTAGTATTTCATTTTCAGCACATTTAGCAGCATAAGTTGTTAGTTTTACTCCTTTACTTTTATTATATGAATCAATTCCTTTAATTAGTCCAATTGTTCCAATACTAATTAAGTCGTCATTTGAGATATTATTTGATTCATATTTTTTAACTATATGAGCAACTAATCTAAGATTATGTTCAATGAGTTTATTTCTTGCATTTCTATCTCCATCAAGTAATCTATCTATGTAATATTGTTCATCTTCCTTAGATAATGGTTCATCAAATACATTTAGTGAGTAACTAGTTGTTAGAACCATTATTTTTTTAATATAATGTTTTATTTTAATAATTAATTCCTTCATAATAAAGAGTATTAATTATTGTTATAAATTATGATATAATTGATAAAGTAGAGGTGAGGCTTTATGTATGGCGAACAGATTAATGCTAGTAATAAGATTGTTAGTTTTGATGATATAGTTGATATTATTAATAAAATGAATGAAGTACTAAAAAAGTATGTTGAGATTAATAATAAAGAAAAATTACAAAACGATAATGTTAAGTATTCTGAACAAAAGTGGACTTTTGAAAATCGTGGAAGCGGAATTAATTATTATATTAACTATAATAATAATAATCAAATTAGGTTAGATGATTATGATAGCTTTATGGGTCTTGTAAATACAAGATTAGAAGAAATTAAAGGCATATCATTATTCTTTACTTTATCATACAATATAAGAGGTTTTGGAGAAACTAAGTATTACTCAGAGAATTTAAATGTTTTCATTTGGGAAGATAGGTTAACAATTGAAGTTTCTTCTGATAAAGGTGAAAATAAAATGAAAGAAGTATTTGATTATATTAAAACTAAGGTAGATAGTGCACCTATTAAATATGATGATATAATCAAGAATAGAACAAGAATTGTTTTATTTAGTGGACTTCCTCTTGGTTTATTAATTGCATCTATAATAACTGCATTATTGCTTGTAATACCTGAAGTTAGGAATATATTTGCAACTACATATATAATGTATCCAATTATTACTTGTATGTTAGGGTTCTTAATTGGCCAGTTTGCTGGATCAATTCTTTTAGGTAAATATTATACAACTATTATTCCTGATCAAAAATATGCTGGTTATGATTCGTCTAAAGGAAAGTCAATGTATAAGGATGATGTTGATGCATATGTTAACAAACCAGAATTCTTAATTGGAAAAAACACTCATAATTTACAAAATAGAGAAATGATAAAAGAGAAGAAGGATAAATTCAAGAAACTTTTACCTATAGGTATTATTTTAATTATATTAATATCTATAATAGTACTATTTTTAGGGGAATAAAGAAGAAAAAACATCGATTTTAATAATCGGTGTTTTTATGTGTAAAGCGAACAAATAAAGATGGGTTTTGTGTTTTTGCCTTAAATAAAGGGCTAGGTGTTTTTTAGATATATTTTTTTAAAAAGTCAAGATGTAAAATTTAATAAAAAAATAAAAAATCGATAAAAAAAACATTTACTTTTTTACAAATATCTATTAAGATTAAAGAGTAGTAAAGAGTAAGATCTTTATGGAAGGTGAGGAGTATTAAATGGAAAGGGATTTTTTTAATGACATTATCGTTGTTAAACGTAGTGGTCAAAGAGTAAACTTTAATCCTGCTAAGATAGCTATTGCTGTTAAAAAAGGATTTGATAGTGTTTATGAAGAATATGATGAAAAGAAAGTAAATCAAGTTAAAGAAAAAGTACTTGATTATATTGAAAAGAATTATAAAGATAGAAAAACAATTGGTGTTGAAGATATTCAAGATATAATTGAAGAGATATTAAAGAAGATGAAATATACTGATGTATATGATTCTTATAAAGGATATAGAGAAAGAAGAGCTGCTTCAAGAGATGCATTTGTTGTTAAACAACAACATAAATTTGTTAAAGCTATTGAATCATTAGGATTAAAGAGTGCTAATGAAGAAGATGCTAAAAGAGAAAATGCAAATGTTGATGGAGATGGACCAATGGGTACAATGTTACATTTTGG
>JAEEGL012188554.1_pt1 | contig 15221 bp, 11 predicted proteins | sample 9134231 | NCBI WGS metagenome assembly JAEEGL01 (sample SAMN16246548, study PRJNA631951) | gut metagenome | biome: gut microbiome; feature: rumen; material: fiber-attached | host: Bos | place: Iran: Karaj | collected 2018-10 | reverse complement strand
GAGCGGAGAAGGAGGGATTTGAACCCTCGCGCCGGTCACCCGACCTACACCCTTAGCAGGGGCGCCTCTTCAGCCACTTGAGTACTTCTCCAGATACCTGAATTCTTTAGGTTTATTCAGTTTTTCACGATCGAAATCGATCACCGCACGGTCTTTCCGACCAGTGCAAAGACAATTTTACCAAAATCTCCCCCATTTGTCAACAAAAAATTGCCAAATTGCGTACATTCGCAGGCTTGTCATCCGTTCTGTTCTGTGTTATACTGTTTTAAGATGCTTTTATTTACAACGGACGTTGACCAGACAATTTGATCGAGGAGGAGTTATATGGATTATTCTATTGAAAACGACCGATTGATAATTCAGATGCCGGAACGCGTAAGTGAGGCCAATGCGGCACAAATAAAGGAAAAAGGACTCGAACTTCTCAATAAGTATATCGGGAAAAAAGTCTATATCGACTGTCGTTCGCTTAAGTATATCTCCAGTTCCGGTCTGCGTGCCCTTCTTAGTATTCAAAAGAAAAACGGTAAAGACAAGATTGTTTTGAAAAGTGTCAATAAGGAAATAAATGAGATCCTTGAAATGACGGGATTTGACAGTATTTTTCGTGTTTCAAAGAATCTTCGCAAATGTTCTGTGGAAGGTCAACCGATTATCTGTTCGTGTACCAATGGCTGGTTGTATTCCCTCGGTAAGGGTATTATGGTCAAGGTCTTCCACAAGGGTTATTCTTTGGAGGAAGTCGAGCAGGAAATGGACCTTACGCAGAAGGCTCTCATCTGCGGTATCCCGACTCCGATTTCTTTTTCGACCGTTCTTTGTGATGAAAACTACGGAATTCTTTTCGAAGAGATGGAAGCGACTTCCCTGGCAACTCTTATTGCTAAGAATCCTCAAACCGTAAAAACATATGCGGTTATGCTGGCCCGCCTTTGTAACGAGCTTCACAACACGGAGATTGATCCCGCCTCGCTTCCCAGTATTAAAGAACGTTACCTCAACTGGCTGGACACTTTCCATGACAAACTGCAGGAAGACAGCTGGACTCAGATGCGGACCATGGTTAATAATATGTCTGACGCGAACACCTTTGTTCACGGTGATCTGAGCTTAATCAACGTCTTCTTAGTTGACGGTGAATTGATGCTGATCGACATGGGAAGCTGTGGTTACGGTCATCCGATTTTCGATCTGCAGTCTCTGTACGCGTCACTTATCGCTATTGAAATTGATAATCCCGGATACTGCGAAGAATCGATGGGTCTAAAAAAAGAAGTCTGCCGCGACTTCTGGAAGACTTTTATCCACTATTACCTACAAGACTCCGACAATCCTGATAATTTTAACGAAGAATACCAGCAAAAAGAAAAGAGGATGAACCAGCTTCTGGCACAGTATTACATGTTAAAAGAAGTACTCCTCGATGGTATGAGAATCACCAGATAAGTATTATTATTTCAAATACATCTGGTGTGTATCCTGCATGAATTTTTCTTCGTTATATACGATCAAAACATCGTCCGGTTTTTCATCTTTCGGAAGGTAATCATAGATACTGGAGTTTACATATCGAAGATCTACCATGATGATCTTTTGGTAATCCTTGCACAGGTAAGGTACAAGAGAATTCGAAAAAGAATCCTTGACGATCAGCAAAGTCTTGCCGTTCTTCGTCCCGGAATTTACCGTAATCGCACCGTAATTTCCACTGAAAAAGTAGTTGTATTTATCTGCTGTTTTTAACGCGTCCGTATCGTAGATACTATCCCGATTCGATATATCACCGGAATCATTAATCTCTGCCGTAGCAGCATCCGCTTCCGGTATCACACATCGCTTGATCTCATCCTTATTTTTGTGATAATGCGTGCGGTTATAATCCGTCCCCAGAAAGTCATCGGCAACAGTCTCTGTCTGCATTCCCGTGATGGTTTCCACACTTTGCTTTTGAAGTTCGGCATAAGCATAACCGGCACCTAGCGTCGTCCAATGGTGATCAGTCAAATAATAAATATCTTCTGTTTTGTGCGCTGCCAAAGTCGGTCTCAGATCAATGATCATCTTTTCCGCCTGCTCGCGCGCCGATGCTTCATCATACGTTTTTACTTCTGACGTCGTATTCTCTTCAGAAGCCGTGTCGTCCGATCCGTCCTCATCCGTCTCCTCTTCCTCTTCCGCGTCCTCCTCGGACTCGTCACCGGACTCCTCATTCGCCGGATCACCATCGTCAAAGTTGAAGTCCTCGCTCTCCGGATCGCCCTCGTCAAAATCGAAGTCCTCGCTCTCCGGATCACCCTCATCAAAATTGAAATCCTCTTCCGATCCGTCTCCCGCCGGATCCGTATCGTCCGTTTCTTCCGGCTCTTCATCGCTCTCCAAAGACGCACCCTTCACCAGGTTTTCTGCTAATGCCGCCCGAAGTTCCTTTGCTACGGAATCCGCACGCGCGCTCGTCGGCATATATCCTGGCATCTCCTCACGATACACAGAGCACTTGCTCGGAACAAGCACCATCTTCACGTGATCCGCTCCGATCCCACCGGTTATTGCAGACATAAATCCCGTTACATCGGCGATGTTATCATGAATCTGCTTATCATCAAAATCACTGTCTTTATATGTCTCGATCAGCCGTTCATCATCGATATAAACACCGTCAATCTCGCGCGTTCCGAGTAGGATCCGCGCCCATGTTTTTGCCGTTACAAACAGGTCTCTTCCCCACATGTGATCGGATAGTGCTTCATCAAATTCACTTTCAAATTTACCACTAAAAATATCCGCAACTTTAGCATCCGGAAAACTCTTAAGCTCACGTTTTTCCAGCTCGGATTGTGTCTTTCCTTCGCACGCACCAAAAAGAACGGCCGCCGTTCCTGCACCCAATATTAACAGGAAAAATACCACCTGAACAATATGTAATACTTTCTTTTTGTTATGCATGTTATCCTCCAATTCGAAGCGTAACGAAAAGTGCCGATGAGAAATGATGGAACTGCATGCAGTTCCTTTTACTTATCTGCCATCAAAATCGGAAATACAGGAACGGATTGTATGTGTCCGCAACGATACAAGCCGTCGAAGCAACCATCATCACTCCCACATATACCATGCTTCCAATCGCATACACCGTTTCGTATTTTACCAGGTATTTTTTAACCGCCTTCGTGATCACACCCGTACTGATCACCGCTGCCACCACAAGCAGTACAATATGGCCACTGATCAGATACTGCGTATGCGAATCGCACAGACCATGGTCTCCGAGGAAAACCGCGCCACGCACAAAGCTCATCTTCAACTCCGGAAGGACATCCGCCATTCCGAAGATTCCCCATCCGGCGATAACGATGATCATCGTATAAATCCACGAGATCACACGCGGAATTTTTTCCAATAGTTTATGCAAAAATAACTTCTCGAGAATCAGTAAGATTCCGTAGTACACACCCCACAAAACAAAACTCCAGGCCGCTCCATGCCAAAGTCCTGTCAAAAGCCAGACGATAACGATGTTTCGTATCTGCCTTACCATTCCTTTTCGGTTACCGCCCAGCGGAATATAGACGTATTCCTTGAACCATGTTGATAGTGAGATATGCCAACGTCTCCAGAATTCCGTGATCGAACGGGAGATATACGGATAGTTAAAGTTTTCGTCAAAATGAAAACCAAACATCCTTCCGAGACCGATCGCCATGTCGGAATAGCCGGAAAAATCAAAATAGATTTGGAATGTAAAACACAGCATCCCAAGCCACACCGTAGCAGTCGTCAGATCGGATTCGGATCCCTTTCTCACGGCGTCCCAAATCTGTCCGATCGAGTTCGCGAGCAATACCTTTTTCCCGAGACCGGAGGCAAAGCGCACGATACCATCCGTGAAGTCCTGCAGGGTTTCCTTCCTCGTCCTCAACTCTCTCTGGATCGTCTCGTAGCGAACGATCGGACCGGCGATCAATTGAGGAAACATCGTTATATACGTACCGAAATCGAGGATATTTTTACCGGCAGGCACCTTCCCGCGATAGACATCGATCGTGTAGCTGAGCGCCTGGAATGTATAGAAACTGATACCGATCGGAAGCGCGATCTTCAGGATAGCCATATCCGTTCCGAGGAGCTTATTCAGCGTTCCGATGGCAAATCCTGTGTACTTGAAAAATGCCAGGTAGCCGAGATTCAGGACGATATTAATCGCCAGAAGTCCCCGACTTTTGTGCTTTTCCAACGCGATTCCGAAAAAATAGTTCACGATAACAGAGGCAAGGATACCGAGCACATAGATCGGCTCGCCCCATGCATAGAAAATCAGACTGAATAATAACAGTATGGCGTTTCTCCCCTTACGGGGAAGAATATAGTATAAGAGAAGAACCGCCGGTAGAAAAATGTATAAGAATAATAGACTGGAAAATACCATTAGGATAAGCTCTTTTTAAAGGCCGAGATTGCCTTTTTGTTGCCGGAAGTATCTATAACAAACAGGTAGACAAACTTCCCCTTGGAGCCTACCTTTGCTTTTTTCAAAAGCGATTTGCCGTGCTCTGAGTGATAACTCAGATTACTCTTGTATTCATTAACAACGAATTTTTTCATCGCACTTTTTATCTTTTTTACATTGGCTTTGGAAGTAGCCTTGCAGATAAAGCAGATGTATTCTTCTTTACTGTTTGATTTCTTCGCAGCCGTGTAGGATGAGAAGAGTTTAGCCGATACTCCGAGCACGGTGGAATACTCACCGAAGATATTTTTACGCTCGGTTTTGATCTTGTTCTTCTTGGAAAACGGGAATGAACTCTTGTATGCTCCCTTGACTGCATTGTAAACCGCGGATGTCGAACTTGCTTTGGCGGTCGAAACAGTCTTTGTACCCACAATCGATCCCAACACCAGGCATACAGCCAGGCTGAGGCTGATCCATTTTTTAAAATTCCTTTTTTTCATTATCATCGTTTCCATGGCGATTCCCTCCTTGATCTCTATGACTCCTTTGTGCTACCAATTACCAAACTTTTTCTTGCTCCACTGTTTCATCTCATCAACCACTCGGATCGTTCCGTTGGTGTTCCAATGACAGCCGTCACCATCATCGTATTTTTTCAGAAGATGGGATGTTCCGTCGTCCAATACATCTGTCGCGTCACAGTAGAACACGTTATCCGTTTTCTTCGCGTAGTCGCTGTACGCCTTGTTGAACTGCGCCCGCTTGGCAACACTCGGTATGTTCTCCGGTGAGGAGTATCCGAACGGGGCGATCTTCATCAGCACAATCTCAATGTGCTTGTTGACTTTTTTCAGAAGCTTCACCATACGCTTGTAATTTTTCATCGTGAAGCCGGTGTTCGTCCAGGCGGACTCATTGGCTCCGATCAGGAAATATACGCGGTCCGGATAGTAGTAAGCGATCCGCTCCAGTCCGGTGATGCTCTGTCCCTTGTAGTTGAAGTAATTGTTGTGTTGCATCGTGTAGGTGTTGACACCGATCTTTGCAACCAGATGAATATTCTTTGGAAAACGTCCCCGTATGCTCTTCATACCGTCCACGAAACACTCTCCGGCGATCACCGTACACGGTGTCTTAGGTGTCACATAGACCTTGCTGGCCGTGCTGCTTTTTCCGGAATACAACTTACCGTAAAACTTCATTCGCGCCTGTATCCGATAATAATAGGTCTTTCTCTTTTTGGCTTTTTTATCGGTGTATTTCGTTTTCTTTACGGTTCCGATCGACTTGTAACCGGTGCTCTTTTTCTCAGAACGAAACACAACGTAATCCTTTGCACCCATTTGCTTTTTCCAAGTCAGCTTAACCTTCTTCTCCACACTCTTCGAAATCGTGACCTTGGTCACCTTTGTCTTCGTAAATGTATCGATCTTTTTCTTCTCAGCCTCGGTCGGTCCGATCGGGGTGGCGGTCGGCTTCGCAGTCGGTGCCACAGTCGGTGCCGGGGAATCGGTCGCTTCCGGTTCCGTCGATGCGATCGGTATGGTTGTCACATCCGGTGACTGGTTCGGAACCGATGTCGGCAGGAGTTCCGGCGGGATCGTCGGCTCAAGTTCCTCAGCAGATACATGTATAAACGACATGAGAAACATCGCGCTTCCCATCAAAAACACAAGGCTGAGCATGGTTATCCACTTATATTTTCTCATCTGTCTCACTTCCTATGCTGTATTCCCTCCATACACTCCTCTCTACTATACACCATTTTAGGCGGTCTTTCAAGTAGATTTGATTAATTAATCAATAAAAAAATGCGGAAATGTCGCTTGTCAGCGTGTTTTTTTTGTGATATACTGATACCGTTGTGCATAAGCACGGGGACATTTTTATCAGTACTTTGAAAGAAGGTGTTTTTCATGTCACAAAAACGTACCTCCTTTTCCGGAGGGTTCGGGTTCGTACTTGCGGCCGCAGGTAGCGCCGTAGGACTCGGAAATATCTGGCGATTCCCGTATTTGGCAGCCAAAGACGGCGGTGGACTTTTTCTTCTGGTCTATCTGATCCTCGCACTGACATTCGGCTTTACACTCCTGACAGCCGAGGTTGCGATCGGACGAAAGACACAGCAGGGACCGCTTACCGCTTATGAGAAGTTGAAATCCGGGAAATTTTCAAAAATTCTCGGAATCCTCGCATGTGTGGTTCCTTTTTTGATTCTTCCGTACTACTGTGATATCGGCGGATGGGTACTGAAGTACTTCGTTGCCTTTGCCACCGGACAGGGTAGTGCAGCCGCTGAAGACGGATACTTCGGCAGTTTCATCACCGATCAGGTGGAGCCGCTCATCTACATGCTGATCTTCCTCGCGATCATTACCGTGATCATCTATATCGGCGTGAAAAAGGGTATCGAGCTTTCCTCGCGTATCCTGATGCCGATCCTTCTGGTTATGATCATCGGAGTCTCGGTATTTGCTCTGTTTATCAGCCATACCGATGAAAGCGGCGTGACGACAACCGGTCTGGACGGTCTGAAGGTTCTCTTCATTCCGAACTTTGACGGGCTGACGTTCCAGAAACTGATGCAGACGATCGTCGACGCGATGGGACAGTTGTTCTTCTCCCTGAGTATCGCCATGGGTATCATGATTGCGTACGGCTCTTACGTAAATAAAGAAGCAAACCTTGTGAAGTCGATCAACCAGATCGAGCTTTTTGACACCGGTGTCGCGTTCCTCGCCGGAACGATGATCATCCCGGCAGTGTACGTATTCCAGGGCGCTTCCGGTATGGAGGCCTCCGGTCCGTCGCTGATGTTTGTCTCCCTTCCGAAGGTTTTCGCGGAGATGGGCTGGATCGGAAACATCGTTGGTGCCGTGTTCTTCGCGATGGTTCTCTTCGCAGCGGTTACGAGCGCAATGTCCATCCTCGAAGCGGTTGTATCAAGCCTGATCGACAAATTCAAGATGTCCCGAAAAGTGGCTACCTTATCTGAGTCACTGGTCGGAATGATTCTTGCTATTGTAGTTTGCTTTGGATATAATATTTTGTACTTTGAATTGAGATTGCCGAATATGTCAGAAGGACAGAATGGACAGGTCCTCGATGTGATGGACTATGTCAGCAACTCCGTGCTGATGCCGATCGTCGCGATCATGACCTGTATCCTGGTCGGCTGGATTCTCACACCGAAAACCGTCATCGATGAATGTCAGGCGAACGGAGAGAAGCTCGGTCGAAAAGGCCTCTTCTCCGTAATGATCAAGTTCGTCGCGCCGGTATTCCTGTTTTTGCTGTTCCTGCAGTCATCAGGAATCTTCAGGTTGCTGGGCATCGATTACTTTGGGTGATACTTTTCAACCCTTTTTCAACAAAATCATTACCATACACATCCCGGATTCTCCACGCATAGCGAGTTTCCGGGATGATTATTTTTTCCATCTGATAATCCAGAATGCTGTTTATCTCATCATCTCCGAATCTCTCGTAGAACACCTTCATCCTCTTCAGGATCTCTTCCGCCGCGTCCGCGGCACGAAGCGAACGCCCATCCGGTAACAGAATATTGATCGTCTTCAGATCGTAGCGCGCGGCATTTTTCGTGTTCTGAATCGCCATAACCTGCTCATTGGCCTTCATCGGGATCGCCGGAAGCGATGCCAGCCAGATCAGGTACAGCTGGATAAAACGCACATCTCTCTCGTCGATACCGTACGGAGTCAACGGGTTCAGATCGATCATCCGAAGCTCAATATGGCTGACTCCCCCTTCGCAGAGTGAGCACGGCGAATACTCATTAAAAGACTTCAACCGCACAGGGAAATACAACTCCGCTGCCGAACGGATCAATCCGCGCTCAATATACGACAGGATGCTTTCCGCGTAGTTGCTGATCTGCGAATAATCCAGTATCGGTGTAAAATAATTCCAGTACCCGAGTTCCGAGCACCGCGTACTTCCCATTCCGTTAAAAATGTCCCGACCATAGACTCCTTTTTCCACATAGGAACTGTCAAGAAGCGGGCTCGCTGCTGTCAGTGCGACAACCAGCCAGTTGTAGGCCTGTGCCTTGGCGGCAAGTTCGAGATAGAACGTATTTTTATACGCATTAAAGCGCATTTCTTCGTAATAATGGTGATTATAGCGGAGAAGCTCGTCCGCGAATGAATAATTAAAATGAATGCCGGAGAAGGTCATCTTGTACCGGCCGTAACGCTCGGACAGATACTCCCGGTATTCCTGCTTGTAATGCTGTGCCCCTTGGTACTTGGCAATCGGAATATCCTCCTCGTTCACGATATACGGTGGGTTGGAAAAAGGCCAGAGATACTCCGGCTTCGGAAGCGCACGCAGACGCTCAACGATCTTTTTATGATAGGTCGCCAACTCCTCCATGACTTCCGGAACGGAGTTGCTGACCGGCGTGTTGATCTCGGTCTGGTTTTCGCAGAAATCGCGTACGATATATTTTTCTCCCGGAAAAGGATCTGTCGTGTGTGACATGTGTCCGTCCGGCGTGATCCGAAGACTCTCCCTCTCCAGACCGATACCGGCCTTCGACGAAAGCTCACGGACGGTTCGATCTTCCATGTGTAAATAGCAATCCATCATTTTTCTTCACTTCAGAGCTTCCACTCTGTTCCCTTCAATAAAAATACATGCGCTCATCCATCGGGAGCGTCAGTCATGTCAGCGCATTTTTCAGCTGCTCGCACAGATACTCGTATCGTTCTTTTTTCTCTGTCTTTTGGAAGTGGACCTCCCGGAACTGCTCCGGATTGTCCTCATAGGACAGCTCCTCATCTCCGAACTGCTCACTCGTCAGATCAAAAACATGCCCGTCGACGTCATTATAGCAGTGGTAGTTTCCACCGGGACGAAGGACGCCGTAGACCTTTCCGCCGAAAATATCCTGTGCTAAAAATGCCGTGATCGAGCACTGTCCCAACGTGATGTTTTCCCTGCTCCACTCCTCGCGAAGTCTCGGCGCACAGGTGTACTCACACCAGACGTTAAGAAGTGCGTCATAGAGTTCCTGCGGTGTATGGATGCCGGGATAGTCATTCGTGACGGCAGGCACCGTTGCCTGCTCCCAACCATAAAACTTATATGCCAATCGGTTGCTCCTTTTTCTCTTTGCTCATTTTGTATTTGGATCAACTTTCGTACGAATCCGCGATTCACTCCTGAAGCACTTTTTCATACTGATCCGTCCCCTCGCAGTCGATCACTGCGATCACGGGTAGCTCTTCCACTTCCAGACGACGGATTGCCTCGGTACCCAGATCCTCGTAGGCGATGACTTCTGACTTCTTTATACACTTGGATAAAAGCGCTCCCGCGCCGCCGACAGCGGCAAAGTACACGGCCGTGTTACGCTTCATGGCATCGACCACCGCGGCTCCCCGTCGGCCTTTTCCGATCATTCCGGCCATACCCAGATCCAGCAGCACGGGCGTGTATTTGTCCATGCGCGTACTGGTCGTCGGCCCTGCCGAACCGATCACCTGCCCCTCTCTCGCGGGCGTCGGTCCCAGGTAATAGACGACCTGATCCCGTATGTCAAAAGGCAGTTCTCCGCCCTTTTCAAGCGTTTCCGTCATCCGCTTATGAGCGGCATCTCTCGCAGAATAAATCACGCCGGTGATATAACAAACATCCCCGGCCTTGATTTCTTTGATTATGTTTTTGTTTAGTGGTGTAGATAGTTTTCTTTCCATAGGTTCCTTTCACGAACTTGTCCGGCACATCAAAAATGCATGCCATTCATTTCGATGGTTTTATACTATATATGCTCGGTAATATGTCGGTTTACATGACAGCAGATGTTTACTGCCACCGGCAGTCCGGCAATATGCGTCGGGTAGGTCTCAATATTCAGCCCGAGCGCCGTCACGCGACCACCGAGACCACCCGGTCCCAACCCGAGGCCATTGACCTTCTCAAGCATCTCTTTTTCCAGATCACGCACCCACGCGATCTCTGATTCACTGTCAAGACTCCGCGTCAAAGCCTTCTTCGCCAACCAGGCACATTTTTCAAAGGTACCACCGATACCGACACCGATGACCATCGGTGGGCAGGCATTTGGTCCCGCTGCCGCTACGGTATCCAGGATAACCTGCTTCACTCCCTCGATTCCATCCGCGGGCTTGAGCATCACAAGACGGCTCATATTCTCGCTTCCGAAGCCCTTCGGCGCCACGGTGATCGTGAATTCCTCACCCGGAACGATCTCATAGTGGATTACGGCCGGCGTGTTGTCTCCCGTGTTTTCGCGCTCGATCGGATCCTTTACCACGGACTTTCTCAGATATCCTTCCACATAGCCCCGACGTACACCCTCGTTGACAGCATCCGCAAGGGAGCCGCCGGTCACATGTACGTCCTGTCCAATCCGCAAAAATACCACGGTCATACCGGTGTCCTGACAGATCGGTATCCTGTCTTCTTTCGCGATGCGCAGGTTCTCCTTCAACTGACTGAGAATCTGCTTGCCGGTTGCGGATTCCTCGCGGTCATAAGCAGCATACAGAGCATCTTTCACATCCTGCTCCAACTCGACATTGACCGACTGACACATCACACGGATCTTATCTGTTATTTCACTGCAATTGATCTCTCTCAAACTTTATTCCTCGTCACTATAATGGATGCTAAAATTTTGCTTTGTTCTTCCTTACCGGAATCATTCCTCCGTTTTATTATCATCTTCTGTTTTACCATCTGCCGATGTATCTGTCGGCGCCTGTCCCGGCTCGTAGTCGGCCGGCGCGCCACCCTCTGACGGCAACGAATCGTCCACAATATCCTCGCGGACCTTCGCGATCGAAGCGATCCGTACATCGGATTTTCTATCAATATCCATCAACTTCACGCCGGAAGTGATTCGTCCGAGTACACGGACATCCATCACGTTCATCCGGATGATGACACCTTCGTTGGTGATCAGCATGATCTCGCGATCCTTGCCAACACACTTCGCGCCGACGAGATCACCGGTCTTGTCGGTGATCTTGTAGCACTTCACGCCCTTACCGCCACGGTGCTGTGTTGAGAAATCATCAACCCAGGTGCTCTTACCCATACCGAACTCAGTGGCAAAAAGGATTGCCTGGCCCTGGGAATCCATCTGCATCGCAACAACCTCATCACCTTCGGTCAGGGTGATACCGCGTACACCGATGGAAGCACGTCCGACCGTTCTGGCTTCGACCTCGGGGAAGCGGATACACATACCCTTCTTCGTGATCAGGAAGATATCGTTGGTATTATCCGTCAGCTTAACCTCGATCAGTTCATCGCCTTCGCGCAAGTTGATCGCGATCAGGCCGGACTTGCGGATATTTTTATAATCATCCAGCTTGGTCTTCTTGACGGTTCCGTTCTTGGTCGCCATGAAGAGGTATTTTTCCGTATCAAAAGCGTGCATCGCGATGATGGCCGTGATTTTCTCGCCCGGCTCCAGCATCAGCAGATTGACGATCGCTGTTCCGCGAGCTGTTCGGGACGCTTCCGGTATCTCGTACGCCTTGATGCGGAAGCACCGTCCGGTATTGGTGAAAAACATCACGAAGTGATGCGATGTCGCCATCAACAGGTCTTCGATATAGTCGTCATCGATCGTCTGCATTCCCTTGATTCCCTTGCCGCCACGGTGCTGTGAACGGAAGTTGTCCGGCGTCATACGTTTGATATAACCCTTGTGTGTCATCGCCAGGACACAGTTTTCTACCGGAATCAGATCCTCGATCGAAATGTCATATACGTCGAATCCAATCGTGGTCTTTCTCTCGTCGCCAAAGCGGTCACGGATCTCGAGGATCTCGGTCTTGATAACACCGAGCAGGAGATTGTGATCAGCGAGTATCGCCTTGAACTCAGCAATCTTTCGCTCCAACTCAGCGAACTCATTCTCGAGTTTTTCGCGCTCCAAACCGGTCAGCGCACGCAGACGCATCTCGACGATCGCGTTACTCTGAATCTCGTCGAGATCAAAGCGTTCCTGGAGTTTTTCCTTAGCCTCCGCGGTGGATTTGGATCCGCGGATGATCTTGATCACTTCATCAATATTATCGAGCGCGATCAGCAAGCCCTTTACGATATGCGCGCGCTCTTCGGCTTTTTTCAGATCGTACTTGGTGCGTCTGGTGACAACCTCTTCCTGATGATGCAGGTAGTAGGTCAACATCTGAAGAAGGTTCAGTACCTTCGGCTCGAGTACACCGTCCTTGTTCGGAACGACAGCGAGCATATTGGCACCGAAGGTGTCCTGCATCTGTGTATGCTTATACAACTGATTCAGAACAACGTTCGGGTTGGCATCCTTGCGAAGCTCGATGACAAGGCGCATACCTTCACGGTTCGACTCGTCACGAAGCTCGGTGATACCATCGATCTTTTTCTCTTTATGAAGTTCGGCGATCTTCTCCTGAAGTCGCGCTTTATTGACCATGTACGGAAGCTCGGTGACAACGATTCGTGTCTTGCCGTTGTCCATCTCCTCGATATCGGTCACCGCGCGCACGCGGATCTTGCCGCGTCCGGTACGGTACGCCTCCTCGATACCACGTCGACCGAGGATCGTCGCTCCGGTCGGGAAATCCGGTCCCTGGATGATCGTCATCAGCTCATCAATCGTGGTCTCGCGGTCTTCTTCCACGCGGTTGTCGATCATTTTTACGACACCGTCGATCACTTCCGTCAGGTTGTGCGGTGGGATGTTGGTCGCCATACCAACCGCGATACCGGAAGTACCGTTGACTAGAAGGTTCGGGAAACGTGCCGGCAACACGGTCGGCTCCTTCTCCGTCTCATCGAAGTTCGGCATGAAATCAACCGTATCTTTACCGATATCCGCCAGCATCTCCATCGAGATCTTGCTGAGACGCGCCTCCGTGTATCGCATCGCGGCCGCGCCGTCGCCGTCGACAGAACCGAAGTTTCCGTGTCCGTCCACCAGAGGATAATGCGTATTCCATTCCTGTGCCAGATTGACCAAAGCTCCGTAGATCGAACTGTCACCATGCGGGTGATATTTACCCATGGTATCACCGACGATACGCGCACATTTACGATGCGGCTTGTCGGGGGTATTGTTCAGTTCGTTCATCGCGTGCAGGATACGTCTCTGCACCGGCTTCATACCGTCTCGCACATCCGGCAGCGCTCGATCCACAATAACCGACATGGAGTACTCAATATAATTGGTCTCCATCGTCTTTTTCAGATCGACCGGCTGGATCTCATCAAACTTTTCTTCGTCCATTCTAAACCTCTCAATCGTTAATAATTAATACCGGATATATGTAAGCTCACAGAGGCGATACTCACCCCGGATAAATCAAATATCCAGATTTTTCGCATACTTGGCATTTGCTTCGATAAACTCGCGTCGCGGCTCTACCTCATCGCCCATCAGCGTGTTAAACGTGATATCCAGTTCCTCACCATCATCATCGTTCATATCCACACGAAGCAGGATACGCTTCTCCGGATCCATCGTCGTATCCCAAAGCTGCTCGGCATCCATCTCACCAAGACCTTTGTATCGCTGGATCGCGTTGTTTCCGTCACGTCCGATCTCCTCGAGAACCGCGTTCAACTCATCGTCCGTATACGCATAATATGTCTTTTTATTTTTCTCCACCTTGTAAAGCGGCGGCTGTGCCAGATACACATAACCCTGACGGATCAATTCCGGCATAAAGCGATAGAAAAATGTCAGCATAAGTGTCGCAATATGCGCTCCGTCAACGTCGGCATCGGTCATGATAATGATCTTATGATACCGCAACTTTTCAATATCAAAGTCTTCACTGATTCCCGTTCCGAACGCGGTGATCATCGCACGGATCTCTGCATTTCCGAGGATACGGTCAAGTCTTGCTTTTTCGACGTTCAGGATTTTACCACGCAGCGGCAGGATTGCCTGCGTTGCACGGTCTCTCGCCGTCTTCGCACTACCACCCGCGGAATCTCCCTCGACGATATAAATCTCGCACTTCGTCGGATCCTTGTCCGAGCAGTCGGCAAGCTTACCCGGCAAAGAAGAGGTCACATCGAGTGAGCTCTTTCTGGTCATCTCCCTGGCTTTTCGCGCCGCTTCTCTCGCGCGCTGTGCCAATACCGCTTTCTCGCAGATCACACGAGCCACGGTCGGATTCTGCTCCAGGAAATACGTCAGCTGCTCGCTGACAACCGAACTTGTCGCGGCGTTAGCCTCGGAGTTACCAAGCTTCTGCTTCGTCTGTCCCTCGAACTGCGGCTCCGGAATTTTAACACTGATGATTGCGGTCAAGCCTTCTCGGATATCCTCACCACTTAAGTTCGCATCGTTATCCTTCAGGATTTTTTGTGATCTCGAATACTCGTTGAAAGTCTTCGTCAGTGCATTTTTAAAACCGGTCAGGTGCATACCACCTTCCGGTGTGTTGATGTTGTTAACGAAACTGTAGCAGCCTTCGTTGTACTCGCTGTTGTGCTGGAACGCCACCTCGACATAGACGTCGTCGCGCTGACCCTCGCAATAAATGATATCCTCATAAAGAGGCTTTTTATTCTTGTTGATATAGGCAACGTATTCCTTGATTCCGCCCTCGTAGTGGAAGGATTCTTCGCGTTCGCCACCCTTGCCGTCCTCGGTGATTTCCTTACGCTCGTCCTTCAGCGTGATGCGAATGCCCTTTGTCAAAAATGCCATCTCGCGCAGACGTCTTCGAAGAATATTGAAATCATAAACCGTTGTCTCTTTAAAAATCTCCGGATCCGG